>Ga0209013_10001745_pt1 | contig 20000 bp, 19 predicted proteins | sample Cruoilmetagenom2_FD_187291 | JGI IMG/M metagenome (GOLD analysis project Ga0209013, IMG submission 187291) | Oil polluted marine microbial communities from Coal Oil Point, Santa Barbara, California, USA - Sample 2 (SPAdes) (version 2) | ecosystem: Environmental > Aquatic > Marine > Oil seeps ...
AATGGGTGTCGAATGGATTGTATCGGTAAGCGCTGTAGGAAGCATGAAGGAGCACATTTTCCCCGGACAAATTGTGATTCCTTCACAGTTCTACGATCATACAAAGACAAGGGTGTCGACATTCTTTGGTGACGGGATCGTCGCTCATGTTTCTATGGCTGATCCAGTATGTCCTCTGCTTTCAGAGGAGCTTTTCAACGCCTCGATAAGCTCGGGAGCTATAGTTCATAAAGGCGGGACTTATCTTTGTATGGAGGGCCCCCAATTCTCTTCCAGGGCTGAAAGTAATATATACAGAGGGTGGGGAGTGGATGTAATCGGTATGACAAATGCGACTGAGGCCAAACTCGCCCGTGAAGCTGAGATTTGCTACGCTAGTCTTTCGATGGCGACCGATTATGACTGCTGGCACGAGCAGCATGATGATGTCACTGTAGATGATTTAATAGAAACACTAAATAAGAACGTTCAACTTGCAAGAGATATAATAAAGAAGGTAGTCCCGGCGATTGGTGAGTCAAGGGAATGTCCATGCTGTAACGCGCTTCAGAACGCTATAATTACACCAAAAGAAGCTATAACCAAAGAGACAAGAGATCGTCTCGAAATACTGATAAAGAGGTATGTATAATGAAATTGCTTGTTGTTGGATCTATGGCACTTGATACGATTGAGACACCGTTTGGTAAAGAAAATAATATATTAGGGGGATCGGCTTCATACTTTTCTCTGGCAGCTAGTATGTTCACGGATGTGGGAATAGTTGCTGTGGTAGGAAAGGATTTTCCGGAAAATCATTTGGATCTTTTTAGATCTAAGAGCATTGAACTTGAAGGAGTGACCAAGGAAGAAGGGGAAACGTTTAAATGGGAAGGGAAGTATGGCTACGACCTTGGAGATCCCGATACACTGGGTACATATTTAAACGTTTTTGAGAATTTTAACCCGGTAATTCCAGAGAGCTATAGAAATGTAGATTACGTGTTTCTCGCAAATATCGACCCCGTGCTTCAGCTAAGCGTGCTCAAGCAAGTTAAGAATCCTAAGCTTGTGGCGTGCGATACTATGAATTTTTGGATAGATAATAAACCCGAGGAGCTTAAAGAAGTCCTAAAACATGTAGACATTCTGCTGATTAATGATTCTGAGACCAGAGCCCTGGCGGGGGAGCCAAGAATCACAACCGCCGCAAGGGCAGTGTTAGCCATGGGCCCTAAGATCCTCATCGTTAAAAGAGGCGAATACGGAGCATTGATGTTCTCAGAGGAAGGAATATTCTGGGCTCCGAGTTATCCGCTTGAAGAGGTGATTGACCCAACCGGAGCGGGGGATACATTTGCAGGGGGTTTTATGGGTTATATCGCTGGAAATGATATTGCTGACCCTGCCGGATTTAAAACAGCTGTAGTAAACGGGAGCGTTATAGCATCCTTTACTGTGGAGAATTTCAGCGTCCGAAGGCTGTCTAATCTAAAAAAGGAAGAAATTAGCACCAGATTTTCTGAGTTCCTAAAACTATCTAAAGTGGATTAGCTTTAAAAAGTCTACTTTTCAATTACATTACGAGAATCTTATTGTTGAGCTCTAAAATGGCGTAAATCCGTATTTGTTTTCCCGGTTATTAAACTCGTATATAATCTTTATATATGATTGATCTTCATTGCCATTTGATTCCAAATATTGATGACGGTCCAAAGAGCTGGGACGAGAGTATAGAAATGGTATCCATAGCACATAAAGACGGGATGAAGGGAGCCGTGACTACTCCTCACTGGATACAGGGTACCAACTGGCAGCCCGACTCCTCAACTGTAAAAGTAAAAGTAAAGGAGTTCAACATAAAGTTAGAAGCTGAGGGGATTGATTTTAAAGTTTATCCGGGGATGGAGATTGGTATTACCGCTAATTTGGCTGATCTGGTAAGCTCGGGGGAAATATTAACGCTTGCGGAATGTAATTATTTATTGGTTGAAGTCCCATATTATTCTCTTCCTTTAGGAATGGATGAGATGATTTCTGGTTTGCGGGCGATTGGTAAAACAGTTGTTTTGGCTCATCCTGAAAGAAGTAAGGAGTTTCAGGAATGTCCAGAAAGAATTCTAGACTTTATGGACTTAGGGGCATGGGTACAGATAGCCGCGAGTAGCTTGTATGGAGATTTTGGAGATCAAGCAAAGAAATGCGCGCTTGAATTTGCTAATATGGGTGCTCTTGATATAGTCTCAAGTGATGCTCATTCTACCAAAAGGAGGCGTCCCATTGTATCAAAGGCGCTTCGTATTTTAGAAGATGAGATCGGGGCTCAAAATGTCGATACAATTATCGGCAATTCTTATAAAGTAATAGGCTGTAACTATCCTGTTTAAGAATAGTATTCAATCCTTTGGTTAATATTTGTTATCCCTTTGAATGTTGAATGTAATTTAATCTAAGATTATAGATAATATCATTCAAAAGTTTGCTCTCCCCATCGTCCAAATTGCCTGTTGTCTTGTCTAGTAATATCTCCAGAATCTCTATTGTGTGTTTCGCCGCCGGAAGATTGACACATATTTCCTTAAGTTGGGGGTCGTGTATTTCTCCTAAATGGATTAGAGATGAAGCGTTTAAAGATAGTATGAAGGTTGAGAAATCCATCTTTAATCCGCCTGGATCGTGTGGAGTTTGTTCTTCACTCATTTTATGATTGCCTCCTTTAGTATCAACTTTATAATAACTGTATTCATCTGATTTGCTTCATGTATTTGCTGAATTTTGTTCTCGGGTCGTAGGGAGTTGATTCAGCAAGTTTTTCAAATATTTCTTTATCACTTTCTGATATATTGTCAGGCATAACAATCTTAACCACAACGTACTGATCCCCCCTAGCCTTAGATTTTATATTCTGGACCCCTTTGCCTTTGAGCCTGAGTTTTATGCCGTTCTGCACACCGGAAGGAATAGATACTCTTGCCATCCCGTCAATTGTCGGCACCTCCACTTGTTTGCCTAGTGCGGCTTCATAAAAGGTAACCGGTAATTCAAGATATATATCGTCTTGTTTGCGCTTGAATATGGGGTGCGGTTTTACTCTTATTCTTAGGTATAGATCCCCTTTGTCGCCCCTTCCGCCAGAATCTCCTTTGCCTTGCACCCTTATCTTGGAACCTGTAGCAACTCCAGGAGGTATTTTAACGGATAGTTTCTCAGTACTAACATTATTTAGTTTTTGCCTGCTTATCGTAATATCTCTTACTCCGCCTTTGATCGCAGTATCAAAATCTATCTCGATTTGATATTCTAAATCTTTTCCCTTAGCGGCTTTTCCCCTTGAGGTAGAGCTAAATATATCACGGAAAGCATCTCCTGAACCTCTCCCCGGGCCTCTTCCTGCTCCGCCAAAGCCAAAGATGTCTTTAAAAATACCTTCAAATCCAGGGAAATCCTGTGAGCTGTAGGTATATTGATAGTTGCCCCCGCCGGGATCTCCGGCTCGCTTCCAAGTGGTTTGGCCTCCGGGTCTAAACTCAGCGCTTCCGAACATATCGTAGGTCTTTCTTTTCTCTTCATCAGAGAGTACTTCGTGCGCTTCCTGGAGTTCTTTGAACTTTTCTTCGGTGCCTTTGTCGTCAGGGTTAAGGTCAGGGTGGTACTTTCTTGCAAGGCTGCGATAAGCCTTTTTGATCTCTTCCTTTGAGGCGTTTTTGGATACACCTAGTATTTGGTAATAGTCTCTTGCTGCTGCCATTTATCCGCGTGAAAGGGTTTGTCTGTCAAATTCAGAAAACTTTTGATAGAGGACAGGATAGCCAGTTACTGAGTTTTCGTCAATTCGTTTGTATAGTGTCTCTAAAACCCTAATATCTCCTCTATTTTTCTAAAGCGCATACGTTTTTTGAATAAACTCCATCGTTGCTCTAAGGAGGTATCCATTTTATAAAATAATCATTTGAGAATCCGGTTCAAGATATACTCGAAGTTGGTAAAAGTCTCAAGTTAAGCCTTGTCAGGTTTTTTCGACCGTGTCTAATATGTGTTCAGCTATTTTGGTAAACGCCTTTGCAGCTTTGCTTTCAGGGTGCGATTCAACTATCGGAACTCCTCCATCGCCGCCAATTCTTATCTGGGGGTCGATGGGTATTTCTCCCAAGAAAGGTACTCCAAACTGCTCAGCCATTTTCCTTCCCCCACCTCTGCCGAAGATGTCGATTATCTCTGTGCCACCTGGCTGCTCAAGATAGCTCATGTTCTCTACTATCCCGAGTATTGGAACGTTTAATTTTCTGAACATCTGAACGCCGCGTTTCACATCTATGAGTGCAACATCCTGTGGTGTTGTAACTATTAAACCGCCGCTCAGTGGAACCGTTTGCACAAGGGAAAGCTGGGCGTCTCCAGTACCCGGCGGGAGGTCGATTACCAAGTGATCTGTATCGTCCCAAATTACGTCTTCTATAAACTGCTTTATAGCTCCGTGAACCATTGGTCCCCGCCATATCACAGTCTCGTCTTCATTGACCAGGAAACCAATAGACATCAGCTTAAGCCCGAATTTGTTCAGAGGAACAATCTTATTGTCCTCTGTTGCTTTGGGTCTATCTTTTATACCCAGCATTGTTGGGATACTAGGTCCCCAAATGTCGGCGTCCATGAGACCCACTTTATCTCTCATCTTAGCCATAGCTACAGCGATATTTACAGCCACTGTGGACTTGCCTACTCCGCCTTTTCCGCTGGCTACTGCAATGTAGTGCTTGATATCGGGAAGTTTTGCTGATTTCTCAGCTTTTGCCGGCCCCTGTCCCGCAGGAGCTTTAGGCGGGCGGGCGGATATCTGTATATCGACATCCGAAACCCCTGGCGTTTCTAAAATTGCAGTCCTTACTGAGTTATCTAATTCGGATTTTAGTTTGTCATTCGGTTTTGGGAGAACAAGTGAAACATTCACTTTAGAGCCGTCAATTTGTACATCCTTTACAATGCCGAATGACACTATGTCTCTTGTAAAACCGGGGTATTTTACGCTCTCAAGGGTTTTTTTTATCGCATCAGGACTAAGTTCCATAATTTATCTTTGCACTCCTTATCAAATTCCGAGTTTCTCTTTAGCTTCGTCTGACATCATGTCAGGATTCCACGGTGGGTCCCAAACTACTTCTACCAGTACATTGCTGGCCCCTGCACCTTTTATGGCCTCTTCGGCCTGACCGGCTATCATGGCACCCATACCGCAGCCCGGCGTAGTTAGAGTCATTTTAAGGTTGACATTGTTTCCTGAAGAAATAGCTACATCGTAAATAAGTCCCAGGTCAACAATGCTTACAGGTATTTCAGGGTCGTATACATTTTTTAGTGCGCTGTATACTATGTCTTCAGTTAATTCGACATTGCTTACGGGTTTTGAGGACTTGTCGAACTTTTTAAAGCTAACACCTTTTTCCGAAGACTCCGAAGGGGCGTCAGGTTTTATTGTTATTATTTTTTTCATTCCCATGCTGTAAACCTCCCAATTTCTCTTGCCCAGCCAGGTTATTTGCCGAGCGGATTTAATTAAACAGTCTAACATTGTTTATGTCAAACCGTTAGTTCTCTCTGCCTTTTAGATCTTAGGTTTGGATGTTTCCGCAGTAGAGGGCGGAAGCACCGGCATCTTTAGAGCGTCTTCAGGTATCTTGCCTGTTAGAGAATCTAAGAAGATTACTATATTAGAGATTTCCTCATCGCTTAGCTGCATTCCCAATTGACTATCGCCCATAATGTAAACCGCTTCTCTGATATCCCAGACCTCACCGTCATGAAAATATGGGTATGTTCTGGTAATATTTCTCAAAGACGGCACTTTGAATACGTATTTATCAGCCTCTCTGTTGGTAATCGTATATCGCCCCAAATCTTCCTGGTTCTTGTAGGGCTTGACGACGCCGAATTTCTGATACATTGAGCCGCCCACTCCCGCTCCGTTGTGACAAGTTATACAACCTTTGGTCATGAATAATTGAAGGCCCTCTTTTTCTTCTTGAGTTAAAGCGTCGTTGTTTCCATTAAGATAATCATCAAACCTTGAAGGAGTAACAAGAGTTCTTTCAAATGCCGCGATCGCATTTGCTACATTGTCGTAATTAACGGGCTCATCCCCTTCAAATACCAGTGCAAATTCCTCACGGTACTCAGGGATTGAATTTAACCTCTGTATTACCAGCTCAGAGTCGGGCATGGCCATCTCAAGCGGATTAAGCACAGGGCCTTTGGCTTGACCTTCCAAGTCCGGCTCTCTTCCATCCCAGAACTGGGCTATATGAGTTCCCGCATTTAAGACTGTAGGGGAGTTTCTGCCGCCGGTCTGAAAGTTGTGCCCAAGCGATGTCTCGACATTGTCAGAGCCGTATGTGGCTAGGTTGTGACAAGTGTTACAGCTAATAACGCCGCTTAATGAAAGCCTTGGATCGTAGTAAAGCTTTTTACCTAACTGAACCTTCTCGGCTGTTGTAGGGTTTGCCTCAGAAGCTGGCATAGTCTCAGAAAGCGGTTTGAATATGGCCTGCGCCTGTGTTTGGATCTTTTTATCATCCGGTTTTGTGTTTTGGCTGGCATCCTGCGCATTTGTTGGTGTTAGAAAGAAAGCGCCAAAGATAATAAATGCTGTAAGAGTAGCTGTATAAATAGTTAATCTTTTTTTCATTGTTAACTACCTCCGTCTTAGGACATACTTTTAAAGCTGAATCCTAAATTTGTTTTACCCTATTAACCCTATCTTCTGAATTAATAGGAGAAATACTATATCAGGGCAATATCTAATATCAAATAATAATTTGACCTAAATAAGAATCATTTGCATTTGCTCTGGGTTTAGTATTAAAATATTTAGGTAGTTATAGAAAAATAGCTATTGCGATAGGAAACGTAAATGACAGAAAATAATGATAATCTTGAAAAGCTTGTTCGTCTATCAAAAGAAAAGGGCTTAAAACTAACTCCTCAGAGGATGGTTATCTTTCGTATTTTATCTGAATCTAATCAGCATGTGACTGTGGACGAGGTTTATAAAAGAGCGAGCGTAGAATACCCGATGCTGTCTCCGGCTACAGTGTATCGCAATATGGAGCAGATGGTGGACACCGGGTTACTTACCCATCTAGAGCTGAGCGGGGCGTCTATGCGTTACGACACAAACCTGGACGAACACCATCATTTTGTCTGCTCGAAATGCGGTAAGGTGTCAGATGTATATTTAGACAAAGTTAATTACAAGTTTGATGAAAGCTGCTCTCAACTTGGCAATGCCAAAGTCAATTCTTTAGACCTCCACCTGCAAGGAACTTGCGGGGAGTGTTTGTAGGGTCACTTTTCTTTCTGCAACTTAAATCCTTGAAACATCCACCTACTATAGTATATTTACAGCCCATAAATTTTAACTTCGATTCACGTTAAAAAAAGGACTGTATTTTAATAACTAAGGACTGTATCTAATAACTATGGAATCGCTCCTAAACGGAAATCTCTCGCTGATCATATTCTTCCCGCTTTTAGGGATACCGATCATTCTTTTCCTTTCCTATTTATACGATGATTCGGAAGAGCATATGAAAAGAGGGGCTCTGATTGTTACCCTTATAGAATTCCTTCTGTCCATTCCTTTATTCACCAACTTTGAAAGCGCTACAGCAGCTATGCAGTTCGTAACCAAGATTCCATGGATTGAGAGTCTCGGAATAAGCTACCATGTGGGACTTGACGGCATAAGTCTTTTTCTTGTGCTTCTCACAACCTTTATAATGCCGATTACAATTCTCGGCTCCTGGCGGTCTATTCATAAGGGCGTGCGTGAGTTTTTGATTGTTATGCTTATTCTACAGACTGCGCTTATAGGGACATTCGTTGCTCTGGATATGATCCTCTTTTTTGTATTCTGGGAAGCGGTGCTTATCCCGATGTATTTCATTATAGGAATCTGGGGGACGGAAAGAAGGATATATGCCGCGATAAAGTTTTTTCTCTACACCGCGTTCGGAAGCGCGCTAATGCTTATTGCGATACTGTTTCTTTTCTACTTACATATTGAACAGTTCGGCACAGCTTCCATGGATGTGCTTGATTTCTACAGGCTTCAGATCCCGTTTGACGGGATACTCAGCCCTCAGGGGTTAGCGTTCCTGGCTTTCTTCCTGGCCTTTGCTATTAAGGTGCCGATGTTTCCCTTCCACACATGGCTGCCCGACGCTCACGTAGAGGCTCCTACAGCTGGAAGCGTCATTCTTGCCGGTGTGCTTTTAAAAATGGGTACATATGGATTTCTTAGATTCTTAATGCCCTTTTTCCCTGATGCGGTGATGGCCTATTTGCCAATACTTATAGCCATTGCGATTATAGGAATTATTTACGGCGCTATGGTTGCTTTTGCGCAGAAGGACCTTAAAAAACTGGTCGCATACTCAAGCGTAAGCCATCTGGGTCTCGTAATGCTCGGTCTTTTCGTTTTGAATATACAGGGTGTTCAGGGCGGGATTTATCAAATGATAAACCACGGGATCTCAACAGGTGCGCTCTTTCTATTGGTCGGAATGATTTATGAGAGGCGGCACACAAAAAAGATCGAGGACTTTGGCGGAATAGCTAAAGCGATGCCCATATTCGCGGCATTCTTTATGCTTTCCACGCTTGCATCCATCGGGCTTCCACTACTGAACGGATTTGTCGGCGAATTCCTCATACTTCTTGGAACTTTTGAGTTTAATTGGGTCTACGCTGCTCTAGGAGCTACAGGAATCATACTCGGAGCCATATATATGCTCTCGGCTTATCAAAGAGTATTCTTCGGACCGCTTAACAAAGCTGCTAACAAAGTACTGCAAGATATAAACCTAAGAGAAATAGTTGTTGTGCTCCCGCTTGCCATAATGATGTTTGTGATGGGTATATACCCAAAACCTTTCCTTGATAAAATCGAGCCTTCGGTGCAGGCGTTGTTAGATTCTAAGTTTAGTTATATGGCGCCTGAAACTAAGCCTGGAGACGATCAGTCTCCTGATGATGTATTCCGTCTAGTATTTCCTGAATAATCTCTTCAGGTTTTATCCCTTCAGCTTCAGCTCTGAAATTTAATACAACTCTGTGTTTTAGAACGGATGGGGCAATTGCTCTTACATCCTCGGTTGTCGGAGTATATCTTCCGTCCAGAGCCGCTCTGGCTTTGCTGCCGAGTATTAGATATTGAGACGCTCTTGGTCCAACTCCCCACGAAAGGGCTTTTTTAACCGACTCCGGGGTACTTGGGTCATCAGGCCTTGTGGCCCTAGCCACTTTAACAGCATAGGAAGCTACATGATCAGAAACCGGGACCCTGTGGACCAGGTTTTGGTATTCATTTATTTTGGCTGAATCAAGAATCTTTCTAAGCTCGGGCTTATAGGTCCCTGTTGTGGTCTTAACTATTTCAAGCTCCTCATCATATGAAGGATATGTGACATCTATCTGGAACATAAACCTGTCAAGCTCAGCCTCGGGCAGGGGATAAGTGCCCTCTTGCTCAATCGGGTTTTGAGTCGCGAACACTAAAAATGGTGGCGCAATAGGGTAGGTCTCCCCTCCTACGGTGACTTTTTTCTCCTGCATAGCCTGAAGAAGCGCAGCCTGAGTTTTGGGGGAGGATCTGTTTATCTCATCTGCCAGCAAAAGATTGCAGAAGATGGGGCCGTGTATGAACCTGAAAAATCTCTTGTCGGATATATCGTCTTTTTCTAAAACTTCGGACCCTGTTATGTCTGAGGGCATAAGGTCCGGGGTGAACTGCACCCGGTTGAACTTTAGGCTTAAAACATCGGCGAGCGTGCTGACCAGAAGTGTTTTCGCAAGCCCCGGTACGCCCACAAATAGAGAATGGCCTGAGGACATAAGGGAGATTAAAAGGAGCTCTACGACTGCTTCCTGACCTATTATTACCTTCCCGATTTCAGAGGTGACTTCATCTTTAATATGGGAGAGTTCTTCAACTTTCCTGGCATCTTCTGTATTGTTTTCATTATTTTGCATTCTCTGGTTCCTCGTTTAAAAGTATTCTTAGAAATTTTTCCTCTCTCTCAAGCAATTCCGGGCGTTCTTGTTTCTCGTATAAGGCTATTAACGATGCGTGTATCTCGGGATCAAAGGGGTTAAGAAAAATTGCCGTTAGATACTCCTCCTCTGCCTTACTAAAATTGCCTTCGTCTAAATATATCCTCCCCAGAATCATATGTATATCTATATGATTAGGATAAAAATCCAGCACAGGAGACAAGACTTCCCTAGCTCTTTTTGTCTCGCCGATAATGTTTAGTGTGGATGCGAGCCTGCTTGATATTATTGGAGAATAAGGATCGTGCTCAAGCGCTTTTTCGTATTCATGTGTGGCGGGGCTTAATCTCCCCCTTAATTTAAGAAGATCGCCCAATCTTGTATAGTCTCTTGCTTTGTTGTTATCAATATCTATCAAGTCTTCGCTTCCGTCCTGTGATTTTCCATCAGTATTTTTTATCCTGACGCCCTTAATTTTGATGTCCGGTATTTTTTCCTCCAGGTTCCTTGAGCGCAGCTCTTTTTCCCAGGAGTCATAGAATAATGGGAATTCAAGTTCTGTAACTTCTTCTATAGCGGCTTCATAGTCGTTGGTTTCTTTAATAGAGTTAATCAGATTTACGAGAGCATCTTGTCCCCAGTAATCTACAAGGTGGCTCACCATTGTTCCTGATTGAGCAAAAGCAAGCTGAGCTTCCCTTGCGCTCTCTAACATAGCAAGAGACGGGTGCATTTCTTCTATCGGAACCAGCTTGTTGTCTTTAAGCGCACGAGTTAGGATCGTCTCATAAAAAGGGCTAATTACACTACTCCCTTTTTCTCTCCACCTTTTTTCCTCGTACTTTGCAATACCCTCGTGTAGCCACACAGGTACGGTATTCTCACTTTTGAGGAATACAAGGTAGTGCACATATTCATGAGCCAGAGTGTCTGCCCAGCTGTATCCCTTTGGTAATAGCCTGGGGGATAAAATCATTATACGGTTAAACTTGCATATACCTACCACCCCGGTTTTCTCCACATTCTTAGGTGGCAGAGTAGATGCCAGGGTAAAGCTCTTCATGTCAGGGTAGATCTCAACTATTATCGGATCGTCAGGATAAGTCTCAAGATCCAGCCCAATTTCAAAATGTGATTTTTCAAGAACGTCTCTCGCATACTCAGCCAGTATAATGTCCTTGGGGTGCGCATAGCGAATCACGAAGTGCTCAGATTTAATTTCGTTAAATGCCGGCCCTTCCTCGGATGCTCTGACTAAATAGTTTAGAAACGTTGTCTCGTCTTTTAAATCTTTGTCAGCAAGCGCTTTCTGCCCATATTCCCTGGCGCCACTGTAATCACCTCTATAGAAATCTACTAAAGATTTTAAATAGTAGGTGCGGTATTTTTCTTCATCTGTCCCGGCAATTTCGAGTGCCTGGTCAATTGAATCTGAAGCGCGGCTGATTTGCCATGTCTTGATATCGTTCTCTACGCCTTCAATTAGCACATCAATTTCGGATGAAAGAGCAGAGGGGTTCCCTGTAAATATATAAGCTCCCAGCGCCAATAAGAACAGTAGTAATGCATGCGGTTTCATTTGATTATCCTGTCGTAGTATTTTTTGTTAAGCTCAATATATCCCTCGGGAGAGCCCCCCTTCATTGCCTCTAGAATTCTTTGTTTGAACTCTTTTCCTATTTGAGACTCATCGGCTGCGGGAATCTCAACATATCTGTTATCTTCTCCCTGCATGCCCTGTCCACGTTGCTGACCGAGCATCATTGGAACAGGAGATCCGTTGCCACGGGCGCTTAACTGCATTTGCTGAAGCATATCCTGGGCTTGTTGTTTTGCTTCCTCTAAGGCCTTTAAAGCCTCATCCTGGTTTGATATAGCTTTAGATACTTGCTGGCCGCGCAAGTCCTGAGATGCGTTGCCCATAAAGTCTTCTGCATGTCCTAACTTGTCGCCGATTCCGGGACTGACAAATGATCCCTCTCCAAGTTCTCCGACCTCACTTGATAGATCTCCGGTTTGACCTTGTATTTCATCTTGTCTGCCGGCCATTTCCCCAAATTGTTTTCCACTATCTTCCTCTATGTCAAAACGTTCCAAATCCTTACGTATCTCCCTGGCAAGACGCTTGGCATTACCAATTTCTTGAGATGCTTTCCCTAAATTCCCGATATTGAGACTACTCATTTCGCTTAGTCCTTTGGTGCTTTCTTCTATGCTCCTCGCGTTTTCAGTAGCTTCTTCAAAGTCCATGGCCTGAAGCCAATTATTAAGCTGCTCAGTTTTTTCAATCATTTTCTCAACCAGATAAGCACCCTCGGGAGCGATTTCTCCTGGTGAGTTGTTTGATATCTTTGTCCTTGCCTGCATGAGATTGTTGATTAGTTCTTGGACTTTTTTCTTTTCATTCTTGATAAAGTTACGCAGGTTATCTCCGGGTGAATCGGGGTTTTCCAATAAATCTTTCTTGAGCTCCCCGGTTTTTTCTTTAAGAGAGGTCTCTTCTCTTTCAATGCTCTCAATTCGTGAAATTAGCTTGTTAAGCTTTGAAATTTCCTTTGCCATCATCGATGAGCCGAAAGACTGCATACCGTTTTCAAGTGATGCCATCATATTTTGAAGACTTTGGGTGAGACCTGATAACATTTCCAGTGTCTGATCAATATTCCCCTCCTGGGCAAGCTTAGAGATTTGATCCAATTGCGCTTGAAGGCTCTCTGTTTCAAAGGCGTCCTTATTTAAAAAGCCTTCCTTTATGTCACCGTTAAGTCCGCTCATTTTTTTTGCGAGCTGGGACATCAGGTCTTTAATTTGGTCAAGTTTCTCCTGAATCCGCGCTTCTAACTGCTCGTTACTACCTTTGTTTAACTGTTTCAGGAGTTCAGATAGCTCCCCATATTCTTTAAGCAAGTCTTTACTCGAACGCAGCGAGTCCACTAACTTGTCTCCCTTGAGCATAGAATCTAGAAACAATATGTCGTCTTCGAACTCGTTAATTTCCCTTTTCATTAGTCGGCCTAATCTGCCGATATCCAATTTTGCAAAGGACTCTATAAGATATTTTCTTTCATCCAAGAGAGCCTTTGTCCTTAATTCCATGTTGGATAAACCGACAAAATATGTAAAGTCTGAGTATTCATCCTCTTTCATGCCCTCTATTGTTATATCGAGGGTTCCTATTGCGTGTTCGATCTTTTGGGTGAGATTTTTCTGTGTCTTAAGTACTTCGCCTATGTCAATTACTTTAGGTCCGGCTTTGGAGTTGCCAGCGCTCTCCGTGCTTCTGGCTGAAGCGCTATCATTTGAGATGTTGATTTCATCCCCTAATATGTCTATTAGTTCTTCCATGAGCTGCTTGGCATAGATGAGCGTTTCTTTATGTTTTGACCTAGCGTCTTTGAGTATAATCGTGATCGCATTTGAGACTCCGACTTTTGGCCCTGAAACAGTGTCGTTGTCATACGCCAGTACTCTGAGTTTTATTGTTTCGCCATCGCCGGTATTCATGCCACTTGGACTCCAGGAGACATTGTCCTTAATTGCACTTGTTTCTTTATCTTTTTTTGATATAGGTGTTTTAGATTGTCCTCTTTCATTTTCCCAGGTGAGCATTAACTTCGAAATACCGTAATCATCCTCAGCCTCAAAGAAAATATCGACCTTTTCCTCTGAACCAAGCTCGATGGTCTCTCCCAAAGGGCTACTTATGGATAGACCGGGCTCTGTATCTTCTTCAGTCTTAATTTCAAAGGTTTCTGATATGAGAGTCTTTGAAGTTTCTTTGATGATGAAGCTTCCGCTTCCAAGCACAGTGAATCCAGCCTTGATTTTCCCGCCCGATATAGTTGCCGGCACGGAAACACCGTTTTCGAGTATGAGTGATCCTTTTTCAAAATAGTTAAGGGGTTTGGCCTCAAATATGACTTCGGTCCCCTTAACTGCCTTTACCTCCCCTCCTGTGCCTTTAATTCTCTGAGTCGAGAGTTTTGTGTACTCAGGGTATTTTAGGGTGATCTCTATATCTCCGAGTTCAAGATGCGGGCCTGTGTTTGGAGGTGTCACGTTAAGGCTCAATAAATAACTCGTAAAATTGCCAGGAATAAAAATCAAGGCTGTTAAAGCAAAGATAGCTCCACCTATTAGGGGAACTAGATATCTTTTAAGATTCCTTATTGGAAATAGAGCCGTGTGGTCAAGGGCCCCGAGCTTATTGGTAGTATTATCAATATGGGCAAGGGCAAGTATCTTGGATGTGCCTAATATACTTGAGTTATTAATATTGTTGTCTTTAAGCTCAAGTGCATTTAGCGTGTCTTCTCCAAGTCCCGGAGCCATCTTATCCAGTTCTCCTAACATCCCCCTTGTCCCGGTCTCTCTCAGTACAGGAATTATTAGAGTCCTGATTGCTACCAGGACTAAAGATAAGACGGTGATAATTTTTAAAAATGTGTAATAAATGGGGTTCAAATATACTAGAGATAGAATAGAAGCCAGAGCAAGAGAGACGAAAATGGACATGAAAATTATGGATAAGCCTTTGAGAAGCAGATATTTTCTCTTCTTATGTTTAAGACTTTCTACTAATGCGTCCAGTCTACTTGGCGAGTCAGCGCTTTCCATACATATAAAATATTACCTCACACCCTTATACATTGGAAGTTGTACAGTGTGCTCACTATGCTATCCTATTGGGCTTTGAGGGTGTAATGAAAGCTTATGGGATTTAAAAAACTTTTAACAAAAAAGATGGAATTTTCAGCTTCGCACCGTTATTGGAACCCCGGGTGGAGCGAAGAAAAAAATGTATCGGTCTTCGGCAAATCGGCAGGTCCTTACGGCCACGGCCATAACTATAGCCTTGAGGTAACTGTTGAAGGCGAGGTTGATGTTGAAACAGGGATGATAATTAACCTCTATAAGCTTAAGTCGGTGATGAGTGATGTGCTTGGGGATTTTGATCATAAGCACTTAAACGATGATAATCCCTATTTTAAAGATTTGGTTCCAACAACTGAGAATATAGCCCGCATACTTTGGGAATTGTTGGAGGAGAGGCTCGGGGATAATCCCAAATGCTCACTTTACAGGGTAAGACTCTATGAAACCCACGATATGTATGTTGATTACTGGAGAAAATAAAAATTAATGAATTTGTGAGCCTTACAAAAACTTATCGTTTCTCAGCGGGGCACAGACTCTACATTAGAGGCCTGTCCGAAGAGGAGAATTTTAAGATATTTGATACATGCTCAAACCCTAATGGTCACGGGCATGATTATTATGTGCAGGTTAAAGTCTCGGGGGAAATAAACCCGGAGACTGGAATGATTATTAACCTGCAGGAGCTTGATAATACAGTGAATATCGTGATTAATGAGTTAGATCATAAGAGGCTCGATATTGAAGTCCCATACTTTGAAGAGAATCAGCCTACAGGTGAAAATATAGCTAAATATATGTGGGAGAGGATCAAGCCTGACCTTGGTGAAAAATTTATTCATCTAAAGCTAAGCGAGACTTCTAATAGCTATTTTGAATACTATGAGGAGGGCAACTATCCCTATGAGCATTAAAAAGGCTATAAAAGAAATTCTGCTTGCGATCGGTGAAGACCCCAAGAGAGAGGGGCTTAAGGATACTCCTGACAGGATGGAGAGGATGTTTCAGGAAATAACCTCCGGATATAGAACAGACCCAAAAGAAGTGATAAACGAAGCTATATTTCATATAAAATATGATGAGATGGTAGTTGTAAAGGATATAGAGTTCTACAGTCTTTGCGAGCACCATATGCTTCCTTTTTTCGGCAAATGTAATATTGCGTATATCCCTAACGGCAAAGTAGTCGGGCTGAGCAAGATTCCCAGGATAGTTGAGGTTTTCTCACGCAGGTTGCAAATACAGGAACGAATGACTGTGCAAATAGCTGATTTTCTTAGAAAAGAGCTTGATCCGCAAGGGGTGGCTGTTGTAGTGGAAGCCTATCACCTCTGTATGGCAATGAGAGGGGTTAAGAAGTCGGCAGCCAACATGCTTACCAGTTCGATGAGGGGCGTGTTCAAAGAAGACGAGAGGACCAGAGGCGAGTTCTTAAGTTTTATAGGCAGGGACTTAAAGTAAATGGTTGTTGACCGGGTTTCCAGTCAATTTTAATGTTAAATATGATTTTTAGTCTCACTAAGATATAATATGTTCTATCAGATTGAGGATGATAATAGATTAGATGCTTAGAACTGTAGTTTTAGGGATTAGTCATAAGACCGCTCCTGTAGAAATCAGGGAGCTTTTTTCTTTTTCGCAAGAGAGCCTTGAGAGAGGAGTAAGGCATCTCTTAGAGAAAGATCATGTTGAAGAGTGTGTGATACTTTCGACATGTAACCGTGTAGAGATATACGCAGTGTCTGAAAATATTGAATTATGCCTTGAAAGTCTGAAACAATTCCTGTCTGAGTTTCATGATATTCCAGAAGAAAACTTATCTCCCTATATCTATTATTCAATCGGTCATATGGCTGTGAGACATCTTTTTAAGGTAGCTTCAAGCATTGATTCTATGGTTGTTGGAGAGCCGCAGGTGTTGGGTCAGGTCAAGGAATCTTATAAGATTGCTTCGGGCCAAGGAACGACAGGGTTGATACTTAACAGACTTTTTCATACCTCATTTTTTGTTGCCAAAAGGATAAGAACAGAAACTGGCATTGGATCACATGCTGTGTCAATCAGCTATGTCGCAGTTGAACTAGCCAAGAGAATATTTGATGATCTTTCCAAAAGATCAGTGATGCTTGTTGGTGCCGGAGAGATGGCCGAGATTGCAGCAAAGCACCTTATTAGAGCTGGAATAAGTGATTTGCTAATTGCAAGCCGCCAATTTGAAAACGCAGCGGCGCTTTCTGACAAGCTAAATGGTAAAGCCATAAATTATGAAGAAGTATTTTATCACTTAAAGGACGTGGATATAGTAATCACGGCCACCGGGTCTCAGGATTTCATTATCAAACCCAGTCATGTCAAAGAAGCGCTTAAGCTTAGAAATAACGATCCTATGTTTCTGATTGATATAGCGGTGCCTCGCGATATTGATCCCAGGATTGAGGACATTGCTGATATTTATCTATACGATATCGACGATTTGAAAAACGTGTCTGACGAAAATATCAAAACCCGCCTCGATAGTTCACATAAAGCAGAAGAAATTATCCTGGAAGTGGAGAAGTCCTTTCAAACCTGGCTTAGCGGTCTCAAGGCCGTGCCCGCGATTATAGATCTTAAAAAGAGATTTGAACTAATTAAAGATCGCGAACTTGAGAAAGCTCTTGAAAAGCTTGAGGGTCTTTCAGAAAATGACAAGTACATTATTGAGCTTATGGCTTCTCGAATCATAGGCAAGATACTGCATAATCCCCTAATAAATCTTAAAAAAGAGTCTGCGACTTCCCTTGGCGCGCTCTATGTAGATTCGGTCAAAAAGCTTTTTGAGCTCGAAAAACAACTTCTAATCTTAGAGGAAGAGGAAGATGAGGCGAGCCTTCAGGATTGGAACTAGGGGAAGTAAGCTTGCTCTCTGGCAGGCTAATTTCATAAGTAATCTTATCTCGGAAAAGTACCCCGAATTAAACACTGAAATACAAATTATAAAAACAACCGGCGATACTATGCTGAGCTCTCCTTTGTCTGAGATCGGGGGGAAAGGTGTTTTCGTAAAAGAAATAGAAGAAGGACTTCTATCTCAACAAATAGATATCGCTGTCCACAGTATGAAAGATGTTCCCACGGTTCTTCCTGAAGGATTATGCATTGGCGCTGTAGCAAAAAGACACGATCCTAGAGATGTTCTGATATCAAAAGATGGACTAACTTTATCCGAGCTCCCGGAGGGGGCCCGAGTAGGTACGGGGAGTTTAAGAAGAGCATCACAGCTCCTTCATAATCGCCCAGGATTGAAGATCGTTTCTATAAGAGGGAATGTGGATACAAGGATAAGGAAGTTGAATGAGAGCGGTGAATATGACGCAATTGTGCTTGCCATGGCCGGTCTTGAGAGAATGGGGCTTGGAGATGAGGTAACAGAGATTATCGCTCCAGAGGTAATGTTGCCTGCGCCTGGGCAGGGAATAATTGCTATTGAGTGCAGGGAAGACGATGTGGAAACGATAGATATCTTAAGAGCGATTAACCACCGTGAGACTGAACTTCAAGCGATTTCTGAAAGAGCGTTCCTTTTAAGGTTAGGCGGCGATTGCAACGTGCCTGTAGGCTGCTATGCGCTTTTGAGTAGGGATTCCATAAATTTAACTGGCATAATTTCCTCCCCTGATGGTAAGGTAATTATTAAAAAAGACGCCAATGGTCCGCTGGATGAAGCGCTAGAGCTTGGCGGACAACTGGCTGAGCTAATTCTAGATGACGGTGGGGATAAAATACTAGAAGAACTAAGTCATTCCTAAAAGTTTGTTCCACATAAATAATTTTGCGCACATTCATTATTTCTTTTTACTTTTCATGGTAATATTTAAGCCCATAAGGAGCGGGCCGTGTTATCACAAAATCCTTCTGAAGTTTATTTTGCATTTTTAGATGTAGAGACAACCGGACTCGACCCTGTATCAGGCGATAAAATATGCGAGATTGCGGTTATTAAAACCATTGACTGCCAATTAGCGGATGAATTTGTCTCAATAGTAAATCCCGGAAGGAATATTCCGGAAAGAGCCGTATCTATTCATGGTATAACCCAGGACATGGTTAATGAGGCTCCTTTTTTTAGGGATATCGCAAAGGGTCTGCTGGATTTTCTAAAGGACACTGTAATAGTGGCTCATAATGCAAAGTTCGATCTCGAATTTCTGAGCTCCGAGCTTAAAAACCTGAACTTGTCTCTGCCTGAGAATGAAGTAATAGACACTCTAGGGATTGCCAGAAGGTATTATACGTTTCCAAGTAACAATCTGGGTGAAATTGCCAAGTCTATTGGACTACCTCTTGATGAACAACACCGCGCTCTTGCAGATGTTACGACCACCAAGGACATATTCGAATATTTTCTTAAGGATTTGGACAGAAGAGGGATAAGGCTAAAAAAGCTAAAAGATATTCTTAAACTGCAGGGCAAAACAGTGGAGCTTAAAACCACAAGTGAACTTGTATTACCCACTGAGATAGAGCAGGCTCTAAGGGATAAGGGGAAGCTCGAGATCAAATATCTTTCAGCTTATAAAGAGGAAACCTCCGTCAGAGTGATTGAGCCTTTTGACATAAGCGTCAGTAAAGCCAATACATATATACACGCCTACTGTCACCTAAGAAAAGGAAGGTGCACCTTCAGGCTAGATAGAATTCTCGGTATAAGGGCTTTAGCTTAAGGCTCTTAATTGTAGTTAAATTTCCTGCTCGGTGTTATCTGAAGTTTCCGACCCGTTGGTTCCCGTATCTTCTTTGGATGGGGTCTCTTCTGTTTTCTCCGAATCATCTGTCGAAAGATCTTTTCCATCGTTTGAATCAGGTATTTTCCCCAATTCTAAATTTAGATCAATGATCTCCGCTTCTAATCTTTTGGATTCGGCTATAAGCTTTTGGTTTTCAATCTTTAGGTCATTAATATTTGATTTAAGGTTAGCAATATACTTGTCCAATGCTTCGCTGTTCTGTTTGATCTTATCAAGCTCTTCCTGAGTTTGCTCTAGGCTTGATTTGGTGGTTTCAAACTCATCTTTTGCTGCTTTATTTTCACAACCAGCCAGAAATGAAACTGACATCATTAGTATGAATACCAAAAATAGTGTGCTTAATTTTTTCATCTTTTTGTACTCCTCCTGATTGATCCTCTTAATGCTAATTTAATCTATATTTATTGAGAGTGCTTGTCAATAATATTTATTAAACTATCGTAACTTAGAAGTAAAACTTGACAGTTCTTCGATCGTGCCATACCATATACCTTCACTCTGACGCGGGGTGGAGCAGCTTGGTAGCTCGTC
>Ga0209013_10001746_pt1 | contig 20000 bp, 21 predicted proteins | sample Cruoilmetagenom2_FD_187291 | JGI IMG/M metagenome (GOLD analysis project Ga0209013, IMG submission 187291) | Oil polluted marine microbial communities from Coal Oil Point, Santa Barbara, California, USA - Sample 2 (SPAdes) (version 2) | ecosystem: Environmental > Aquatic > Marine > Oil seeps ...
CGATTAGGCGGATGGGATACGTTGCACAAGGTGTTAAAGGAAGACTTCGAAGGTGCTAAACGGAGTTTCCTCCAATACCTAATCGCTTTCGCGGGGTTACTTTCGTTACCTAAGGCGCTAGAATACGTCGAGTCGCTGTTTACGCAATGAATAAGTACCCGTTAACTAGCGAATTCGGCGCTATTGACGCGGTGCGCAACGGTATACCACATACGGGAATTGACCTCGGAATGGAAATCGGTACGGCATTACGTAGCGTTGTCAACGGTAAAGTATCGCGGATATTCGATGGTTCTACGTCACTCGGTAAAGGCGTAGAGATACTCGGCGAGAACGGTAAACGTTATGTTTACGCTCATATGGATAACGTAGATGTCACCGTAGGCGAACGAATTACTTACGGTGAACACCTCGGCGTATCGGGTAATAGCGGTAACTCAACAGGCGCGCATTTACATTTCTCCGTACAAGACGCAAATGGCGCGTACGTCGATCCGATTCAATATAAACCGATGCTCGACCGTTTGACTGGCGGTAATTATATACCCGACGGACCTGCGAATACGCGCGAAGAATTAGAGGCGTGTTTGCCTACGGATGATGATATAGCGTGGCATGACGTTGACGCACGTATGCAAGCGATTATCGATATAAAAGCGTGTGAGACGAAGCAAGAACTACTCGGCTTCCTTCAAGGACTCGGAAACACTGTCGCGGAATTAAGCTATACATTCGCGTTAATAGGTGGCGGATTACTTATCGTACTACGTGTCGCAGGCATGACGCGCGCAACGAAATACTTCTACGTCCTACAAGTATCGCACATCTTTATACGCGCATTACTAGGAGGGATACGATGAAAGTATCGGTAGTTAATCCGGATTACGTTTACGTCAAGTTGATTCCGAATAAGTCGGTGAAGAATACGCAGACTCACCTTATCGCACGGACTATCGCGAACATGTATAAAACGTTATGGCAAACGTTGGTAAAGGAAGACGAGCGCGTATTCAACGTAGGCAAACGCCAGTATGCGATAGGCACGCGTTGGTCCGTAAAGCGTCAAGGTAAAATCGGCTACTTCGTTTATCTCGAAAAGGAACGCATCGATTTCTACTTCATTATTCCGCGTCATTTCTACGCAGTTATGAAAGAACGGATCGGTGGTGTATGGAACGGTATTACTATAGAAGAAGTTGAAAGCCTACCGCAGTTTAGCGACGACGCTTTTAAATATTCGATGGTCTACGAAAAGGAAGACGGGCTTTCCCTCGCTACCGACCGCAAGAATAACGATTTGCTTAACGCTTCATTAAACGTAGTCGACTTACTCGAAGATGGCGATAGAGCTGCGTTATTATTTAACTTCGTTCCGATATCGCAAGAATCGTTTAAGTACGCGTATAAAGCTACGGTCGAAAAGGTGAAGAACGGCTTACCGACTGAACGTAAGAAAACGGGTATCAAGTATCTGCTGAAAATCGGAGTAGCGTTACTTGATTCGCTGATACGTGACATCACGGAATCCTTCGCGGGTAAGAACGATAAGAAACGCGATGAACACGCACTCGAAGGAATCCTCGACCGTATGAACGGTGGTAAACGTATTAGCGAATCCACCGATGAAAAGATACGCGGTCAACTACTAGATACGCAAATCATCGTATTCAGCGAGTCAAAGAAACGCGTGAATATCGTTGAACGGTCATACGCTACTTCTATCGCGCAGTCATTCGACGTAATATCCGGTGACAATCGCCTAGTCAAACGTGCGTTTAACGGTAAAGTCGATTATACGACTACGCGGATAAAAGGTGCGGAATCCATGCGTGTATGGGACGAAGAAGCGCAGAATTTTATCGCGTTACCTGGACGGGAATTACTCGAAAGACATCCGTTTATCGGACGTGTGGAAACGCAAGAAACGCAGTTACCGAAGGATTTACAGAATGGCGTTATGTGCCTCGGTGAAACTACGTATAGAGGCGGTAAGCAAAAAGCGTATCTAACGGAACACGAACAATTCCGCAAGTTAATGCTGCTGCTACTCGGACCGTCGCGTTCGGGTAAAACGAATCTGATATCGCATCTTTGTATGGACGTCGTAGAGAACGATGAATGCGTAATCATGCTCGACTTTATCGACCGTTGCCAAGCGAGTCAATCGGTGATACGTAACTTTCCCGATGATAAGGTGCTGCGTATCCGTTTCAACGACCCGTCGAATATCGAAGGACTCGGATATAACGAAGTCGGTCACTCCGATGATCCGTTCACGCAATACGATAACGCTAAACGGCAAATGACGAATACACTCGCGTTAATCAACGCGGTAAACGACGGTCGAGGAACGGACACACGTTTAACTCCGAAGATGGGACGTTATCTCGAAGGTGCGTGCTTAATCGTATATTCTAGCGGTGGCGGATTGACCGACGTGTTTGACACGCTAATCGAGCATGAAACGCGTGATACGTTTATTAGCCGAGTGCCTTCCGAATTGGAAACGTATCTAGCGAAGTATATCGCAACTTTACGTGAACTTGATAAGCACGATAAAGACGGTGAAATCGTAGGTACGAGGCATTCGTCGATTGAGGGGATTATCGACCGTTTAAGCATATTGAATCGGAATACGTATATGGAATTAATGCTACAGAACGGTATCGAAAACAACGTTAACCTCGTCGAAGAATTCCAAAAGGCGCAAGTCATCGTCGTAGAAATGCCGGACGCACAATTCTCCACGAAGGAAGAAAAGGACGTCATGACTACGTATTGGTTAACGAAGATATGGTTAGCGTTGCAGATACGTTCGAATAAATATCCGGATAATATGAAACAAGTTAACCTAATCGTCGACGAAATTTACCAAGTACCGAATGGCGAAATATTCATCGCGACTAAGTTATCGCAGATTGCGAAGTATAATATGAAACCCGTTATCGCAGCGCATTACATCAAGCAATTAAAATATATGCGCGATGAACTTCGTAGTGCTAATCCGTCTTATATGCTCATTTCGGGATGCGACGCGGATAACTACAAGGAGTTGAAATCGGAATTATATCCGTTTACCGAGGAAGACTTATTGAAACTGCCGACGTATCACGCGCTCAATTATATTAAAACGAAGGACGGATATTCGCAGTTTATTACGAAGTTACCACCGGAAGTATCACGTAGAACGCAAAAGAACGCCCCACTCCGTAATTAGCGAGTAGGGCGTTTTCTTCCGTTATTTATCCGCGTCAAGATACGAACGTCGTACGATAGTTGCCGTAAGTGCAATCGCATCGTCTAGCGTAAGTGTTCCGTCTTTCGCTTTCTGCGCCCATTGTTCTGACGTAAGAATACCGTCCTTATGCGCCTTGTCTAGCGTTTTATACATTTCGTTATTTAGCGTGTCTGTCGTAGGTTTAAACAAGCGTATCGCCTCCTTCGTATCCTGCGGTTTTGTGACGCTGACTTCCGCGATAACTTCGTTTACATATGGTATTCCGAAATAACGACATACGGCACGTGCTAACTCTTGCGATACTTCACGGTGGAATTTAGCGTCGATCATTAACAACGCTTCCTTCTCGTCGTCCATAAATCCGCATTCAACTAATACCGCAGGCATCTTCGATTCACGCGTCATCGCCAAGTTTTGACCGACGACACCACGATTAACTTGCGGAGTGCCTTTCGCTAATTCCTCGATTGCTAACTTTGCGAATTTAAGTGAACCGCTATTTACGTTAGATTTATCGGCAGGCTGTATATGAACGCTGAAACCACGTGCTTGCGAGTAGGCGAACGTACTACCCATCGCGTTAAAATGAACGGATATTAGTAACGATGCCTTCGCTTGATTAGCGGTATTCGTACGTGTATTTAACGGTGTATCTGCGTCAGTAGGCGCAAGTTGTAATGTACGGAATCCACAACGTTTTAACTCCGTATCTAATAAGTCGACTACCGCTTTATTGAATTCGTTCTCGCGTATCTGACGTCCGAGTGACGCGATATAAGGTGTACGCTTGCCTGCCGTTTGTGGTCCGTGTCCATCGTCTAATGCGACTAGGTAATCGGATGCTTTCGCCATATTACGCCAACCCGTTTCGTTTCGCTAACTCGTCAGCCTTACGTGCTTTACGTGTGATATCGTTATTTTTCCACCACGTCCATATAGCGGTTACTGCCGTAAATGCCCCCGTCAAGAATACTTCGACTTGTGCGTCTTCAAACGGAATCGGCGAATAGCCTGCGAGTACAAGCGATTGATTCAGTAATGCTAACGCTAGTAATACCGTTCTTATAATTGTTCCCGTTTCAATACGTTTAACTTCGTTATTCATTGCGTTTCCCCCTCGATTGGTGTATCGTTAATAACGGAACGACTTAACTGCGGGCGACTTCAAATTCAACCGTTAGTTAACCGTTCCTTTTTCCGTTGTCTTCATACATACGCTCCTAACCGAACAAGTACGGCGCTAACGCGAATAAACTCGCAATTAGCGTCGTGACCCCGCCGATGATGGCGACTATTACTGTAGCGTTCGCTTTCTTTACTTCCGCTTGCGCACCGCTTGATACGGTGATGCGTTCTAATTGCACGTCATGCGCGCTCAACTTATCGTAGACACGCCCGTTAGTTGCCCGCTGACCTTCCGTAAACTTATCCATTGACTCCGCCATCTTACGCGTGTTCTCTGCCGTCTGCTTCGACGTTTCTAATAACGGTAATACGAGGTCGCGTAAATGATCGACCTTATCGTCAACGGCGTCCACTTTCGCAGATACCTCGTCACGTAATTCCTTTTGCGTCCGCATGAGTTCGCGGTGTGTGATGAACGCAGATTGTTCTTTTAATTCTTGCGGTTCCATATCGAATGACCTCCTACGCCTGCGATTATAAAGTTAAAGCCCGCGGTAATTGCGTAGCGTAACGGTAGTAGCATATTCGATGAACCTTCGAATGACGCCGTAGCGTACAAGGCGAATAGGATACCGCTAAGAATACCTCCGACTAACATCGGAATGGCTCTCCGTCTGCCTTCTTGCAAGGCTGCGTAAAGGAATGATACGCCAGCTACTACGAGTATAAGACCGTACGTTTGTAGCGAAAGTAATCCCGCTAGTAAATCGTAGGTTGGCGCCGAATACGTGATGCCTTCGAGCAACATAATGTAGACGCCCGTGGCTATCGCGTACATAGCGCTATATATAAGGAACGCCTTCGCGAGAAAATCGTTTTCCGTGTGATTTCGCATAATCACCGCCCCTTCCATGTAAATGAAAAAGACGCAACTCGCGGTGAGTTACGCCTTGATTTCGTGCTATTCGGTATCGCTCCGTATCTTCCTACGACTTATTAAAAATTAAATTTCGTGAAATAACCTAAACACTCTTTAAATTTGAAAAGAACCTTTGTTGAGGAGCAGTAACTTCTTTATATTCTCTAAATACTAATAATGCTACCAAAAGTAGATGCATACTATAGATCATAGACACACTCCCTATCATAAACATAAAGGGAATTAATATAATTAAGAATCTTTTATTCGCAAGCTTACTTGCTTCAAACCCTTTAAAAACTATTAATACCCATATCATTGTCCCGATTAGCCCAAAACTCACTAATAAGCTCGGTATGAATCCGTGTATATCGGTTGTTCCAAATCCGACACCCAGTAAGGGATTTTCCTTAAAGTTCTCAAAGCCAACAGAAATAGAATTTAATCGCGCACTTCCAGTTCCAATTCCGCCGTAATTTAGAGTCAATACTGCTCTTGCATAGTAATACTCGAAAAGCAGTGAAAGTTTCGGGCTATTTATAACTAATATAGTTACGCCCGATAGTATAGTTCCCATTAGTGCAGCTTTAATAAATAAGCGATTACTACTGCTAAAAATATACATTAAAATAAACAAACCAGAAAGCGCAAACCCTCCAAACGACCCCGAAGACAGGAATACATATAGGACAACGAGTAACGTAAACAGCTTTTTTTTATCGGAAATAATATTACTCGTCATTAAAACTAAAACCACAGGAATATAAGATAAAACCAAGTGACTAGGTTCAGCGGTTAAACCTTGTAAAGCAAAGACGCCGGCTCTTTCGAAAACAAACTCAATTTGACTGCCTCCCTTGCCGAAAAAACTTCTAGAAATATCGAGAAATACTGATGAACCAAATACTTTAGTTATTTGTTCTATCACACATATAAACGCAAAGAATAATCCAGAATTTACAATGAATTTTTTTAGTTCATCAGATCGTTCTTCATTTTTAAAAACATGTTTGTCTAATACATAATACAATGCGAAGAAAATTAATAACCGGACAAAAGATTTAATATGCGAAAAATTAAAGGTTGCGACAGTTAATAATTCCTCTCCCCAAAGATACCGGTCCCAACTCCCCCCTATAGGCAGTATTAGCGACTCAATTAATAAATTTTCTACTAAAATGTATCCTATTAGTATGGATAAGAGTAAAGCTATCACGGTAAATAATGACTTGAAATATATTTTTTCTTTTTTTATTAACGGTATGCCCATCAATATAGCTAAAGCCATTAGAATTTCCGTATAGCTTATCAACTGCCCGCCTATATTGATGAAATAGCCTATTTGAATAAATATCGAAAAAAGAATCAAAAGTTTAATGATATACATATAAAACCTATCGTAAACTTTAAAATAAATAACTCCCGCCATAACAAGCGCGACCAACAAAAAGCTTCCAGCTGAAAACAAAATTACCATCCTCCATTACATTACACCGCATTACATATGTTAAATAATGGAGGACTATTTTGAATATGTCAATTTAAATCAAATTATTCCCACTATAATAACCTAGCTTACATCATACTATTTTGATCCCAAGCAGTAGTATGAGAAATTAAGTAATTTCCTTGAATGAAAAGTCGAAATAATGTATTGTTACCTTTTTGATCCTACACCGTTACTACCGTTCCGATATTGTTGTCTCTTATGACGTTAGCTTTTACTTGATAACCAGCAACTTTCATATTTCTTGCAACGTTTCCCGTAAGAATTACTTCTTCGGAAAAGATATTTGCTGCTGGCATAAATACCGCGTGTGACATATTGCCATCCCCTAAGTTCCTAAAAATATTATTCGATATAACACTTGCAACTAAACGTAATTCACAAGCTATGGCAGGGAATAAAGACAAGCCTTCTTTTGAAAGATTTGTAAATGTGTTATTGGTAATTGATATCCCCATACCTGTATCACCTTTTATCTTTATTCCTTGTTTATTAGTGAAACGGAACTTACAAGACGAGACTGTATGATCGTCACCGTATAGTATTATATCTTCAGTATTGGCTTCAAACATACAAGAAGAAATAACGGTTTCACTTCCTGCAGCGGCTGTTGAAATTGCTGTGCCTACTTGTGAGAAGTAACACCCCACAATTGTATTTGCGTAATTCAATCCCGTTATGCCATTAGTAGTAGTCATAAATCGACAACCAATGAACCGTGTTCTTTGGAAAATGCCTTTGAAACAATACTGACCGTTATCAATAAAATTACAGCCGATAAAGCCATTCTCAAACGCATACCAACCGCCTGATTCCGCTGATTGAATCCCCACTTCCAAGTTATGAGCAATTACTGCATTTAACCATGTGCTGTGGTTTGCAGAACCAATATCTGCACCAACTCTATTACCCCAAACAACAGTATTTGTGACATAAAAGTGTTCTTGTTTCTGCTTGATTCCTATATCGTTATAAGCGATGTAAGAATTTGTAATTTTAACACTACCAGGTACAGGACAAAATATTCCGATACCACCGTTTGTAATTTCACAATTATCTATTACTGACATGTACCAAGTTTTCTTGGGTGCAACGGGATTTGGTTCAGTAATATGGATAATGTCATAGGTAATTTGATCGTTACCGTGTAATTGCATTCCAATAATATTAAAATGATTCAATGTCGTTGCACTATTGTAATAAAAAAGATGGTTTGTAGGAGTATTAATTAATTTTAAGCGAGAGCGACCTGTTCCTTGAAGCGTGACGTTTTCTTTTGGCAACAAACCTTGAGCGTAGTATGTTTTATTGTTAAATTGAACCACTCCACCACCTAAACTAGCCACATAATTAATGGCTTCTTGAATACCCGTTGTTTCATTAGGTAGTTCACCTACTACTCCAAAATCTAATACGTTGACAATGTGATTCGTTTTCTTATCCATTTCTGCCAACTGTGCGGTAGTGTCCGTTAATCTTTCGTTAACTGTAGCGAATCCACCACGCGCCTGTACAACCTCCGCAATGTCCGTTCCACTTTGCAATACTAAGTCGTTAAGTTGCGTTTGTAAATTCGTTTGCTCGCTCGTAAACTCGTCAATCAACGGTTTCTTTTCGTTAAAGTAGTCGCCCGCTTCTTCCGCACGTTGCGCCTGTACTAACGCTTCGTCCGCAGCTAATTTCGCTGATTTCCCGTAATCCTTTTGCCACGCCATTATGCACGCACCACCGATCGATACGCGCTAGTTGTCGTAATGGTAAACGAAGTAAATGCGTCGAATAAGTCGTCGAACGATTCGCCCGCTTTAAGCGTAATTGTAAAGCCGTTAAGTGTAACTACTACGTCTGTTTCTCCGTCATTAACGATACCTAGTCCGAACATCTGCGTACCATACGTTTTCGTTACGTTAGTTGAACCGCTGAATGCGTCTTTGACGATACGCCCACGTTCGATAAATCGGTTAGCACCGTATTCGCCCGTGATAGCTTCGTATGCGTTCGTTGTAGCGTTGTAATATTGTGGCGCTGGAATTCCCTGCGACCTTACTAGCGGTTGGTCTTGTGCGCTCATTTAAATTCCTCCTATTCGAGATTCTACGTTAATTACGATTTTGCCTTTATTCGGAAACGTTTCGACACGTCCATCTGCGTAAGTCACGAAGAACTCCGCATATAAGACGCCTACCTTATCCGTTTCACCCGTATTGAATATAAATTCCGCAACACCATCGGCACCCGCAGTAGCTTCGCGATTCACTAACACCGTGCCATTCCGTTCAGCTAATTTAAAAAGAACGGTAGCACCCGTTAAATCAACCGTGGTACCGTCCGCTTTCTTTAATGCCGCTCGAACAGCGTGTCGTGTATCGCCTTGTTTAAGCGTTATCTTCATTGCGTACTTCCTCGCTTTCCGCGTACATTTGACATTGCGAAGTAAAGGAGTACGTTGTGTACACGTTGTACGTCGTTACTTCAACGTTACTATCTATTTCCGTCAATTGAACCGTCATATTTCCACCGCCTATATAATTTTGTCTTGTATAACTCCGCCGATAACTTGCACGCGGTCGCCCGCCACCGGAGTATAAGACGCTAGACGCGGATACCGTTTAATTGTCTTCGTGGATTCTCCGTCGAATATTAACTGCGGTCGCCCGTCGACATAATCGCTAGGTATCGTTGCATAGCGTATTGACTTACCGCTATCGTCACCGAATAATAAACGTTTGAATTCGTCTTGTCGGATTATCATGCGACACCTCCTACGTTAACGATTTGCCGTACTTCATGCGTCATGGTACCGCCGACTTCCAAGTCCATCGTCCACGACAATTCGAGGAATGTACCGTTAATACCTAACGGATCGTAGTTAAACGCAACCACGTTAGAGTAACCGTGGAACGGCATTAACGCGGTACTGAATTCGATACGCCCGTAAACTTGCGATGCTTCAAACGCTATCCGCTCGACATATGCGTCTAATGCCGTTTGGTCTGCGATGTTATCGATTTCACGGAAGTCTACGATACTAAAACCGCGTGATACCGTTGATGTCGGTGAATTCGGATTATCGTTAATGAACGAAGATACTAACGGTTCTTCTTCCTCGTTCGTCCGTATGACCGTGAATACGTTAGGTACTTCGGATATATCGAGTTGTTCCGATGCACCGTCGAATGTGACGGATTTACCATCGGTTATATAAGCGTAATCTTCGCTACGTTCCGCTGGACTACGATACTTAAATGCCGTGTAATAACCGTTCTCGTCTACGTGAATCTGCGTAAAGTTAATCTGACGTAGTAATTCGTTAATAGCTAATAGCTTTTCGCGTCCTGGCTCGAATTCAATATCGCGAGGCAATACGTCATCCGTCTGTTCGATGTTATACGTGGATATGCCCGCGCTTGAAAGTATCGCTACAAATTCGTCATAATAGCGTGAACCTGCGACCACCGTATGCCTCGACGTAAATTTATCGTTAAGCAGAATCATCGTTCCGTCATAAGCGTCTATCTCTCGTTTAATAACGCCACCTTCGTCTTTACGCGTTGGTGACGATAATAAAAATACGCCTAGCGGAAATTCAACCCATCCGCCTAGCGTATCTCCTTCGTTCGTTGACGTTTCAACCGTTTGTATATGCGAATAGAAAGCGTACTCACGCGACTTCTTAGCGGTCGGCGGTACAAATACGCGCATATACGGTTTAATACGGTCATTTAAATAATCGATGTCTAACGTAGAATCTTCGGTTAACGTAAACTTCGCTACTCGCTTAATCTGCGCTAATGCTGATTGGTCGACCGATGCTTTTTCTACGTTAGGTAAATCGAATTTCCTACGGTTAAGTCCGTCTAATAATTCATAGCGGAAGTCAACCGTCACTGATGCGGAGTGTAACGCCTTGACGATTTGCGCGTTAGTGAAACCTCCGCGTGCTAAATCAATCATCCGTTACACCTCCGCATCATAGTCGATTTCCGTGATTGTAATATTAGCGGTTGCTACACGGTATTCCTTCGAAATAGGCAACGTTTGAATCACGCCGTATAAGAATTCACCGTTATCATCGCGGTAGCATATCGGCGTACGATTCGTGACAAATTCGCGTAGCTTTAACATCGGTGTCATATCGCGAGACGCTTGTAGCGTTACGTTAATTGCGTAGTCCGCATATGTTCCGTATTGAATGACCGGTCGCTTACGTCCTGCGTATTTCATCGTTGCAGATTCCGGTGTGTATTCCGATTCAACGCCTGTTCCGTTATAGACGAAATTATAAACGGTGTATTCAGCGTCTAACGGATCGTGGATGTACGCGCCTTTAAACGTGACTGACTGCGTAACTTCCGCGCTATATGAATACGTTCCCGTTTCGCCTAATGCTACGACGAAATACGTATATTCCGTATCGTTCGCTACTGCGTAATCCGTAAAAGTAGCGTTGACATTCGCAGCTATCCGTACCCATTGACCGTCGATAACCTTGTAGATATCGTTGCCTAATACGATGGGTTGCGTGCCTATTGGTGTTGGCGTAGTGATTACGAGTTGAATCGATGCTTCCGCTTTAAACGCTTGAAGCGTAGGTATTGCGGGCGGTGTATACGATACTGTTACCGTGATTTCGTTGAATGACGAAAACAGCCCGCTACCGTCTTTAACACGGACTTTAATCTTGTACGTACCACCGTTCAGTAAATCAACGCCTACTGTCCGTGCTTTGACGGTGCTGACGATTTCTCCTGTGTCCCATACGACCGCGCTTAGCGAATCTTCTATAATAATTTGATACGACGATTGACTTGCGCTAGTCCATTGAATAACAGGACGGGATACGTTTACAGGCGAAGTAGGCGATGTTATCGTTGGTGCTGACGTCGGCTCTGCGGAGTTAAATACTGCTAAGTTAGACCACGGTGAGATTAACCCTGCGCTATCATACGTCCTTACTTGCCATTCGATACTACCGTTAGGTAACGTGTTCGACGCTACGTAGTATTCTTGGTCGGGACCATTCGTTATAATGTCATTCCATACCGAAGTGCCTACCGTACGCCAACGTAAATCAACTTTCGACTGCGTGTCATTTATACTATCGTTGTGACGCCAAGTGAATCGGTTAGTCTTCGTGCGGTCTACGATGATTCCGTTTGGTGATAAGTTCGTTGGAATAGTCGGTGCTACGTTGTGTTGAATCGTGAATACTCCGTTGGATATATCGTAAGGACTGTAAGAAGTTCCGTCGTACGCTCGAATACGAATTAACGCCTGTGACGTTTCTACTTCGTTAATGAAGTTATACGCGTAAGACGTACCACTGACTCCGTTAGCGATGGTTTTCCAAGTAGAACCGTTATTCGTAGATAAGTCGATTTGGTACGTTAAGATACCGCCTTCTAAATCAACTGATTCATTCCACGTAACCGTATGCGAACTATTCCACGCCTCTCCACCGTTTGGACTTATAATATTAGGTGCTGTTGGTGGGGCATTGTATGTTATTGTTAATTTTGGTCTGTTGGTCCCGTCTGACGAATGATAATCAATATAGTACATCGGCTCTGTTGCTGTTCTTAATAAAAACCCATTTCCGACATCGTTTTTAATTGTCGTTGTAACGTCGTATATTTGGTACTGTGCTACGTGCGTTGAATCGCCAATCATTTGGATATTACTTCTATGACTTGCGTTCGTGTCCGTTGTGGGCGCGTTATTAAATGTTACTGTCGTTTCATTCCACGGCTGTATAATTGGTTCGGCGTAAGCTGCATATGACACTTGTTCAGAGTATCCACTTTGGTATAAACTCAATTCCGCCTTTGATATTGTTGCTGGATTTATACCCTGTAAATCAAATTTGATTAATGATTTATAAATGTAAACTTCTGACGCGCCACCAATCCTTAAAATACTTTCGTTTCCATAATTACTATCAGCATTTTGCGAATTAATCCACGCGTCTTTTCCTGTGATTCCATCCGGTTGAATAATAATTGTTGGCATATTCGCCCTCCTTTCGTTATCTGACGTTCTATCTCCGCTGTATCGTTTGCTTATCGAATAATTTCGTAAGGTCGCTGATATCCTTCACGGATTTCGCGTCTATCGTAACGTTCATCGGTCCGCTAAATACCGTGCCACCGTTCGCTGACGCCGTACCTGTCGATAATGACGCAGACCGAACGCCTGTTGACGTTGATGGCGTTTTGTATGGCGCAACAGTAACCGAACCACCTAACGATGATTGTAACGCTGAATTAACCGCTCTCGCGATTGCCGTTGCTTGGGCTACTAATGCGCTTTCCATCGAAGCTAATCCGTTTAATAAGTTCTGACCGGCAGTTACTCCGATTTGTGTTAGCGTCTTGAATTCGTCATTCGTCGCTTTCGTTACGCCTTTAATCTTCGCAGTCCACTCCGTCTGTAATAACGAAAGTTCTGCGTTAGCCGTCGCACGTAATTCCGTGATACGTTTCGCTGTGTCCGCTTTCATACCGACAAGTTCGGCTTCCGCTTGCTGACGTGCTAATAACGATTTCTCTTTATATAGCGCGGAGTATTGCGTTAGCTGTTCCGATGTTAACGAGTTCAGCGCTAATAACTGCGGTAATGCTTTCGGACCCATTTCGCGTAGTTCCGCTAGTAAACCGCCGTCAATCGCTTTACCGGATATCTTTTCGATTTCCGATTGCCACAATTTAAATCCGTCAACTTGCGAATTAAGATTCGATAGCAACTCCGATCCCGACTTCTCGACTTTAACGTCGAACGCGTCGAAGATTCCTGCGAATGACATTAACGATGACATACGCGAGTTTAACGAATCTGTATACGTTTTAGTTAACGCTAGTTCATCGGAACGTAGCTTATCGTTAATCGCCGACATTTTGCCCGCGTAAGTTTCGTTGATTGACGTAATTTCTGCGTTCACTTTCGCAAGTGCATCGCGGTACTGAATTTGTGCGGATATCTTTTCTTGCGTGCCGTCTTTAAATGATTCCGCTGCTTTCCGCCATATGTTAGCTTCGTCAATTAGCGAAACTTGTTCGAGGTTCTTTTTGTTATCGACGAATTGCTTAATCGCTTCTAAACGGTCTTTCGCGCTAGTAGCGTCAACCTTCGCAATTTCCGATTGATGCTTACGTTTGTTAGCGAGAATATTTGCGTCTGCGTCGTCTTCAATCTTCGCAATCTTACGGACTTCTGCCGACGTTAGTTTACGTTTAGCGTCGCGCGCTCTAGCGTATATTTCAGCGATATCAGCCGTAGCCTTACGAGCGATTGCCGACTGTTCCGCCGATGCAGTTTTATTGATTACCGCGACTTCTGACGCGTTGGATTTCGCTACACCTGCGATGACTGCCCCGAGGTCTTTCATAACGGCTTCATTAAGCGCTTTAGTCGAATCAACACCGTTAGCAAGACCGATACCGATATTGCGTCCTACTACATTGTGCGCCCAACGTGATGGCGAGTTGATATCGAATAGTTTCGTAAACGTGTCTTTGACGGAATTAGCGATTTTCTTAACGCCGTTTATTAACGCAGAACCCATCGATGTGATACCGTTTATTAAACCTTGAATAATCTGACGTCCTGTACCAGCTAAATCGATACCTGCGAGGAACTTACCGACATTCGCCCATATATTTTTAAGCGTATTCAGTATCGTATCCCATGCGCCTTTCCAGTCGCCTTGTAACACCTTTAATACCGTTTGTATGATACCGAGTACGAGGTTAATCGCGGTGCTGACAACGAGTTTAATCGTTTCCCATGCGTATTTTACGACTGCTACGATGATAGGGAATACCGCTTGGAATACGCCTTTAATTACGCCCATGACCGTCTGTATGACGATTAGCACGTTATTAAATACGCCTTTAACGATAGTCATTATCGCTTTACCGTTCTCGTCCCAAAACGCGCGAAACTTCGTTAATTGTTCCGCACCGAATTTAACAACCGCTGCGATAATCGTAGATACCGTTTGCCTAATCGCGTTAAACGCTACTGCCGTCGCCTTCTTAATCGCTTCCCACGCTTTGTTAACGCCTTCGCGGAACCAATCGATTTTGTTATACGCTAATACGAGGATTGCGATAATACCTACGATTGCTGCGATAGTTAATCCGATAGGTCCCGTTAATACTGCGAACGCTGCCGATAATAAACCTGCCGCGCCACCTGCGATTCCCATTGCGCCTGCAATTGCTGTAAGTCCGGTGATTGCGCTACCTACGATGGCTAACGTAATTCCGATAGCTGCGACGATAGCCGTAAATATGCCGACGATTGCCGTTCCGACTACGAGGAACTTCTTCGTACCATCGGATAGGTTCGTGAAACGTTCCGCAAGTCCCGCTAATGCGATTGCCGCCGCTTGAACATACGGTACTAATTGATCGCCGATAGTTATCGTAAGTGATTCGAACGCTCCCGATAAGTTTTCGAGCGCTCCGCCGATTCCCGCTTTCATTTTAGCCGCGGCTTCTGCGGATGCACCTCCGCTGTTACGAAGTGCGTCCGACATCTTATCGATTTCCGTTGGTCCGGCTTTCATTAACGCTAAGAAACCCGATACCGCTTCGGTACCGACTAGCTTACCGAGTGTTGCGACCTTCTGCGCTTCTGTTTCGCCTTCTAACGATTTACCGAGTTCTCCGACTATTTGCGATAGTGACTTCGCGTTTCCGCTTGCATCTTGTACGGAGAATCCGAGGTCTTCCATTATTTCGTATTGTGCTTTCGCGGGATTATTTAACGCTAATAATGACGCACGTAATGATGTTCCTGCGTTACTCCCGTCAAGTCCGGCATTTGTTAAAATTCCCGCTGCTGCCGCTAATTCTTCAAGCGATATTCCTAACGCAGCGGCAGGCGAACCCGCATAACGTAATACGTACGCTAGGTCATCAATACCTGCGGCTGATTCGTTAGCAGACGTTGCTAATACGTCAGCGACTCTACTTGATTCGCCCGCCTCTAAACTGAATACGTTTAATGCCGTCGCTACTGTATCTGCCGCTAATGCGAGGTCTTCTCCGCTTGCTTCGGCTGCTGCGATAATTCCAGGCATTGCCGCGATTACTTGATTCGCGTTAAAACCTTTTGCTGCTAACTCCGTCATCACTGTGTTACCGTAACGGCTCTTTATCCGCTACTTCTTACGGTTTCCCGCAAGGTCAGACTATATCATCACCTTCGCCTTTACGTTAAGGTGTCGCGCGCTCGTGGTACTTTACTGCCGTCGACTTTACGTTACGGCTCCGTGTACTAGTCGTTGCACGTTCCGAAGGTTTCCCGTTCGGCTTCGCTCATGATTAGCTTATTTTACTTTTCTTGAATTCATCAAATTGATATTCGGTATTGTTGTAATAGCCATAGTGACCGTGGAATTCACTGTGGCATTTAACACATAATGTAATTCCGTTAGATATTTCTGTTCGCAAAGTAGGGTTTTTTGCGTAACTAAACAAGTGGTGAGCTATAAGATTCCCACCTTTACTATCCTTACACACAACGCATGTGTAGTTATCTCTAGCATAGACACTTGTTCTCCAAACGCGGTACTCCGGATAATTTCTTTCTTTCATTCTGTCTTCTAATGATTTATCTTGACTGTAGTTGTACGCGTTTTCGCCACTTCTAAAAGTTTTAGCGAAGTGGATATCCTTACATTTCGTAGAGCAATAATGCGCCTTTGATTTATTTAGTTTAGATTCAGTTCTGTCAATTGACCGTTGACAATTAAAACAATTAATCGAAATCCTTCTTACTTTCAAAGAAATATCGCCTCGTCTTAATGCGTTTAATCTACAATCGTTTGAACAGAAAGTTTCTCCTCTTATTTCAGAAGGTCTTCTTTTAAATGTTTTCTCGCACTCCGCGCAAGTACAATCCACACGTATATAGTTATGATTTAATTCTCCAATCATCGTTTCTCCTATACCGGACACGTAACATTCTTTAGAACAAAAATGATATTTATTATTGATTTTCTTTGAGGGTGTGATTTTCATTTCTTTTCTGCATTTGAAACATTCCGTAAGCACCCTATTGTAATTACGGTTGTTTTCACCTTTTGAAGTATCTGATAAATGTTTAGTCCAACATAACTTCGAACAAAAAGTATTTTTATCTCCTTTGATCCTTGAAGGGTTTATTTCGAATTCTTTTTTACATGTCAAACACGTATGACTAATTAACATTATTCTATTTTTCCCAGCGCATATCGAAGAACAATATTGAGAATCTTTTTTAACTGTTTCATACTGCGAATTACAACTACCACAAATTTTCTTGTGTTTCTTTCTTTGTTCGGTTCGACAAACCCTACATTTGCCTTCGTAACCATCCTTAGTCATTTTTGATGGTGAGAACTTGGAAAAAGGTAATTCTTGTGTACACGATTTACATTCCTTCATAAACACCATCCATTCCACGTTTTTTAATATCAATTTTCGAAAAGTAAAACTTAGCCTTCCATGAATTCACGCGATTTTCATTCCCGTATTTCTACGAAACGGACCATGTATGTTTAGCCGTTGCTACGCTACTTGCGCTTTCCGAAGTTTCTGCGCCCATCTTCAATGCCGCTTCTTTCATCGCGTCTAATTCCTTAGCGGTCGCGCCTGCGATTGCGCCCGCTTTCCGCATTTGTGAATCGAAGTCCGCCGCTTTCTTAACCGCGAATCCGAGTCCTGCGCCGATTGCTAACGTAGCTGCTCCGAATGTGGTAGCAAGTCCGGCTCCTACGTTTTTCATATCGTTACCGAATGTATTTAAATCACGTTTCGCCGCGTTAAGATTCTTCGATAAATTCGATATATCAGCGCCGACCTTAACTACGATATTTTCGTTCATCTAACGACCTCCTTTCGCCGTTCCTCCGCTACTTTTTCGCGAATGTAAACTGCGATAGTAACGTTTGTTGCTGTTCCGTATATTCGCGTAATTCCTTCGCTGTCATCCGCCCTTCACGTTCAGTTCCGTTAGGACGCTTGAACAATTCCGACGGTTTAAGTTTCTTCGCGTGATACGCTTGCCTAACGAACATAGCTTCGGTTGCCATTCGTTCATAAGCGTCATACTGGCGTTCCTGTTGCGCCTTCATGAGTATCGTAAACTCGCGCGGTGTTAACGATAATACCTCCGAAGGTTTCAGCGACATAAAGCGCCAGCCTTCCGCTATTGCACGTTCGACTTCCGATAAGCCACGTAGATAACGTTCTATTTCAGTAGGCGGTCGAGTTGTTTCTTCGCGTCCTTGTTCTCCGCTAACATCTTCGTCAGTAGCGCCTTGTAGAAAAAACTCTCGCTAATAACCTCGTTGCATAAACGCATGATTCCGAGGAAGTCTAAGCGTTCTTCTGTTACCGCTGATTCAATCGCCAGTTCAACGTCTGCTAACGTATAAGATTCGCCTGTATGTTTAAGACCTGCGGAAACAACATGCGGTAATAACTCCGGGTCGCCTTGTAACGCTTGACCGACAACCGCTAATGATCCGCCTTCTACGATTTTGTTTAAGTATTTAACGCTGTCCCAAGTAAGTTTTAATTCGTGTTCTTTTCCGTTAATAGTGAAATTCGCCATTTATATCTGCCCCTTTTTACCGTCGGTAGACGTATTTTTAGTCAAAATAAAAAGGCGGTGTTACCCGCCTGTTAATCGTTTATGCTACGGGTGCTACTACTGAATCGCCCGCCGGTACCGATACTAATGTTTCTGTCGCAATATCTCCGCTTAATTTCGCTTCGAACGAATATGTCGCTGATTCGTCGTCTGAATAATCGTATTCAAGCGATGAAATCATGTACGTACCCGCTTTCGCTTTAAGCGTTTCGATATTGATTTCGAGGATTTCTACGTACTCTGCGTCGTCAAGCGCTGATTCTAAATGCGCTAATGCACCGTCGTCTTTCGTGATTAAACCTTCGAAGCTAATCGTTTCAGTCTTGCGCCCGTAGTCGGATGCTTCGAGGTCTTTCGTATTGATTTCGATTTCATCGCGCTCTTTACTGCGTGAACCACCCGTCTGATTTAATACGCGTAGTAATTGTTCCGTACCTTCCGTGAAGCGTACTGCGAATACTACGTTACTTCCCTTAATTACGTTCGATGCCATTTTTCCAACACTCCTTTTATGTTTTCTTCATAAGAAAAAACACCCTTAAAGTAGGTGTTTTTGGTATTTAAATATTCTTCTAATTGTTCTCTATCGTTTTTAAGTGTTCCGTACGTGTTATGGAAGCTACCTTTTATAAGAACACTATGACACCATTTACACATCGTCATCCCATTAGATATTTCTGTCCTTAAATTTTCATTCTTGGAGAAACTTTCTATGTGATGGACTTCTAAATCTTCATCCTTCACTAACCCACAACATGTACACGTGAAATTATCTCGTTCCAAAACAGCGATTCTCCATTTTTTATACCTTTTAGAATACCTACCTTTTTGGTTCTCGGGATTTTTGCCACCTTTCCAGTTAAAGTGGTTTTCTCCGGACGTTTTGATACTTTGCTTCTCTCTATTACAAAGAGTACAACCACTCTTTTTAAAATCATTTAAGCTGCGTGTTTGTACGGTTTTGTAATGAATTGAACAACGGAATTCTAAGGGTATAATATTATTGAAGTATTCCTCACTAATTAATAAGCAACCTTCTTTAGTGAATATCTCACGTACTGTATCTATGTGTAGACGACGTTCTTCGTCTTTACACAACCTGCACCTAGTGCCTCCTTTAATCGATGACCAAGTAACAGTAGCTATTCTTTCAGGGTGCTTTTCACAAATGTAGCTAATTGGAATTCTGCAACCTAGGTATTCATCACTTAATAATGTGTAACCGAGTTTTAGAAATTCGGATTTAACGTACTCATGCGTTAACAAAAGCAATCCCCCTTAGCTATATTTTTCCGTAGATTAAAGAAACCTCAACATCGAAGAATACCTTATGTTTCTGCGTTTCACTTTCGGTAGCCTCCGCCGGTATCGGTACTACATTCGTAACGAACGCATCAAAAAAGCCGACTGCGATTGCAGGCGACTGTGACGTTCGGTATAGCGTTATCTTTTCGAAGTTAATTGCGCTCACTATATCCGACTGTAGCCGCGCTTTATCGGTTGACGATTTCGCGTATAATCCGACTTGAAAGCGTAGTACAGTCCGTATAGACTCGCGACCCTTCGAT
>Ga0209013_10001747_pt1 | contig 19993 bp, 18 predicted proteins | sample Cruoilmetagenom2_FD_187291 | JGI IMG/M metagenome (GOLD analysis project Ga0209013, IMG submission 187291) | Oil polluted marine microbial communities from Coal Oil Point, Santa Barbara, California, USA - Sample 2 (SPAdes) (version 2) | ecosystem: Environmental > Aquatic > Marine > Oil seeps ...
TCAACGGTGCAGATATTTTGATTTCAGTTCAGAAATTCGTCTGAGTGATTCCCCCCCTTTTGCCTGGATCGATTCGGATCGGCTCTGGGCATCCAATATTTCTTTGAATGCATTTTCAATGTCCGGCCCTGCATGGCAGATCAAGGCAATGTCGATGTCCGACACTAGAATCCGGCGAATGACGGTATGGATGTCGTAATTTTTTTTAATGGCTCCCATGTCCAGATCGTCGGTCATGGTAAGACCGCCGTAGCCCATACGCCGGCGGAGAAGATCACCGGCAATGGCGGTTGACAGGCTCGCGGGCCAATGAGGATCCATCTTTTTATAAAGAATATGTGAGAGCATTATTCCCGCCACATTATTCTTTATGGCGGCTTGAAACGGGATGAGATCGGAAGTTTCCATGGCGTCGGCATCCGTCTCCAGATCGGGCATTTCAAGATGTGAATCGAGTATGGTACGCCCGATGCCTGGAAAATGTTTGGCAACCGCCATAATCTTATTCGCCTGCAAGTGTTCGATGACCACCACTCCCAGTTGAGACACCCATATGGGGTCGGGGCCGAACACCCTGTCGGCCATTACACCCTCTACGCCTTCAGGAACAACGTCCAGGACCGGCGCCAGATTCATGTTGATTCCCAGCGTTCGGAGTTCGTTGGAAGTGGTTCGGGCAAATACCATGGCATCTTCAGGACCTTTCATCTTTGGATTGCCCGGGAACTGGGTAAGGGGTTCTTTGAGCCTGGCCACCCGGCCCCCTTCCTGGTCGATGGCGATAAACAGCGGCGGCTGGCCGCAAGAGCGGGCATACGCCTGAATCGAGGCGCACAATGCTTGGATTTGTTCGGGATTCACCAGGTTCCCGGCAAAAAAAACGATCCCGCCCACCTTTAAGGTGTCGATGAGAAACCTGAGTTCCGGGTTGAACTCGATTCCGTCGAACCCCACCATGAGACGCTGGCCGGCGGCCTGCTCCGGTGAAAATGCTTTCATACTCATTTGTTCTTTCCTTAATCGCGTTGTTCAGAATAAGATTTTATAGCCTTTCTCAGAATTACATTCCGTTTCAGCCCCAGGACAATTCCGTTTTCATCGGCAAGAACTCGCAAACAAAACCGCGTAAAAGCGAACAGGTCTAAGGTGTTAAGATTACCTTGTAGGAATATGATAACTATCAATAATTTTGACAACCTCTATGCTGTTCGCTTTAACGCGCTCTAATTTGCTCAGACAGCTTTCCGATGGAAACGGAACTATCCTGCGGCTTACTGAAATTGTGACTGTAAGCAATTCAATCGGAACATATTTTTGTGCTTTCGTGATGAATATATTAACGGTTCCCGTTTGTTGGGATTCAACGAACAAATACCATCCCTGCCCAGTCTTTTTCAAATGATTTCCAGACACATTTAAAACGGTTTTGGGTGAATTCATTCAAAAGGTCTGAAACTTCATCCGGTTTTATTCCCGAAACCACAACTGCACCGTCTTTTTCGGTGATGTGAGCCATGTGAGAACAAAGCTTCTTGAGGGTGGGATATCGGAGGTTCGCGGTGATCAGTGTAAATTTTTCATGGATATCATGGATATTATGGTCATGGATTGCAATCCGATGTTCGAGGTGGTTCAATTGAATGTTTTTTCCGGCTTCTGCCCTTGCACAGGGATCGATATCGATTCCCACCGCCGTTTTTATCCCCAACGATACGGCTGTAATTGCCAGAACACCTGAACCGGTTCCAATATCCAGGGCCCGAGTATCTTTTTCTTTTTTCAAACAATGGGTTTCGAACACTGCGTTTTCAATCCCCTTGACCGCCAGTCTCGTTGTGGGATGATCGCCGGAACCGAATGCAGCGCCCTGCTGTATGTCGATGACCACGTCTTTGGAACCGGGTTGATAAAACATGCCGTGGGGTTTTAATACCACCCGATGGGATATGCGGGTGGGTTTGTTGAAGGATTTTTCGAGAAAAGAACAGCCAAAATGATAAGTGTATATGAGTTCGCGGTCTGAAACCAAACTCCTGATGACTGTTTTAAAGTCTTTATGGCCCATTGAAAACCGCCCGGAGAGTGCCTTTTCCAACTCACCGGGCGTGAGTTTTTTATTCGACGCATTCACACAGGACAATACCTCCCGGCGGATTGCATGACGGTCGGCCACGGCGTTTTTTTCGGTTTTTTCAGATACGCTCATTCATCGCTCTTTTATCTGCCCAATTGATACTTTCTAACAGCGCGGTTGTGATCTCTAATATTGGTTGAAAACTGATGCGTCCGGTCTCTTCTGGAAACAAAAAAGAGAAACTCGGTATCTGCCGGGTAAAGGGTGGCTTCTATGGCCTCGACGCCGGTGTTTGAAATGGGTCCCGGCGGGAGCCCTCTTATGGTATAGGTGTTGTACGGTGTCGAGGTGACGAGATCTTTTCGGGTGATGTTGCCGTTAAAATCTTTTATGCCGTAGATCACCGTAGGGTCGCTCTCTAAACGCATTTTCCGGTTTAAACGATTGTGGAAAACAGAGGATATGACGGGACGTTCAGCGGCGATGCCCGTCTCCTTTTCAATGATGGAAGCAAGGGTGACCACCTGGTGAATGGTAAGCCCCATGCTTTTGGCCTGTTCTTTCCACTCTGGAAGGAAAACAGACCGGAAGCGTTTTACCATGGAGGATATAATTTTTTCAGGCAAGGTCCCCTTGGGAAAATAGTAGGTATCCGGGAAAAGATACCCTTCGAACGTTTCAGCATCGATCCCTTGGGCACGAACAAGATCGGGGTCGGTGGCGGCCTTTAAAAAATCGATCTCGGTTCCGAATCCCGCCCTGGAAACCGCCTGGGCAACCTGCTGCAGGTTATACCCTTCCGGTATGGTGAGCCTGTGAAGGAGAACCTTTCCTTGAACCATGATCTCGAGTATTTTGTTTGGCGTCATGGCAGAAGAAAGTCCATATTCTCCGGCTTTGATTTTTTTGTCATATCCCTTGAAGCGGGCAAACAATCTGAACTTGGCGGGATGTTCGATAATGCCACGTTCACGAAGCATTTTAGCGAAAGATTTAAATCCCTGTCCGGATTTAACAACCATGACCTTTTCGACGGGTTCAGTGCCCGCAGGTGTATGGGCGTAGTTTAGAATGTTCAGATATACGGCTGCTGCAACGAAAAACCCGAAAACCAGCGTCGATGTGATGATGATCCCAAATTTCTTCAAAGTCTAATTATCCTCGTTTACAATCAATTAAGGTGTAACGATTTTATTCCATAGCGCGACCAATTGTCAAAGGGGTAATGCAGGAGCCTTGATTTTAATGGGTTGTGTGATTAACGTTGACAAGGGAGAATTTTGTTGATTCGTTGAAGTAAGCGGCGGTTAACCGGTTGAGTTGTAACAGATGAAGGGTTAAGGACAGAAGGATTCATATGAGCCGGAAGCGAAATACAACTGAAGATTATCAAGGATTTGAACAGGGGCCTATCCGGCCGCCCAGTGAGGCATACAGCCTTCTGATTCGTGTCACACGGAACTGCCCATGGAATCGCTGTACGTTCTGCCCCGTATATAAGGAATCGCGGTTTTCCATCCGTCCGGTGGAACATGTCAAGCGGGATATCGATACGGTTCACAGGTATCTCGAGATCATCCAAAAAGTGGCCGATGACCACGGCAGCCTTTCTCGAACCGCTGTTCGGGAAGCGGTGGGCAATTATGAACAGCCGGACCTCGGAGGGTTTAACGCCGCGTTGAGCTGGTTTTCCGGTGGAATGCGTTCGGTGTTTCTCCAGGATGCAAACAGTCTTATCATAAAGCCATTGGATTTGTTGGAGATTTTGCTTCATCTCAAGAAGCGTTTTTCCTGGGTCGAACGAATAACCTCATATGCCCGCTCCCACACCATCGCCCGGATCAAGGATCGTGATCTCAAGAAATTCAAGGACGCCGGTTTGAACAGAATCCATATCGGTCTGGAATCCGGTTCAGACCGGGTTCTAAAGATGGCCCAAAAAGGAGTTACCAAAGAAACCCACATCAAAGCCGGTCTTAAAGTAAAAAAGGCCGGGATGGAATTGTCGGAGTATATCATGCCGGGCCTGGGTGGAAAAGCCTATTCCGGGATTCATGCCCGGGAAACGGCGGATGCCTTAAACCGGATCAACCCGGATTTTATAAGGCTTAGAACCCTGGCGATTCCCAACAGTGTCGAGCTGTATGACGATTATGCGGCCGGCAATTTTGAAAAATGTACGGATCTGATGATGGCCAAAGAGATTCTCATTTTCCTGGAATCGTTGAACGGCATTACCAGTGTGGTCAAAAGCGACCATATTTTGAATCTTTTTCAGAATTTGGAAGGTAAATTGCCCCGGGATAAAGCGCGGATGCTGGATATAGTACACCGTTTTTTGGCAATGGATCCGGAACGGCAGTGTGTCTATCAGGTGGGGAGACGGTTCGGATTTTTCTCACGTCTAAGGGATATGGAAAGCCCCCGGAGGCTGGCCAAAGCGGAAAAGGCCTGCCGGCAGTTTGGCATTACTCCGGAAAATGTGGATGAAGTGATTGATGAGTTGATGAAAAGATTCATATAGTTTCCAGTTCGGAAATGGTCTTTTTCCGCAATCTCAGTGTCAATCTTCAAAATCGCTTGTGCGGCATACAGATATGTATGCCTCCGCGCAATTTTTCGATTTCCTTGACCTTGCGGAAAAATTCTCATTTCTGAACTGGAAACTGAATCTAAACCTTAGACCGATATACACGGATCTGGACTGTTTCATATGATAAAATCGTGTTACAATTTTATAAACGATGATATGATTTTGCTTAAACCCTCTTCAATCGAGTAGCCGAAAGGTTCTCATTAATTTTCATGCAAGATTCAGGAATAAATTTTATGCAAACGCAAAGGAGTTTACATGACTGAACAGAGCGGATGTATCGTTTATTCGGCGGATGGAAACCTCGTCGTACCTGATTTTCCGGTGATTCCCTTTATCGAAGGTGACGGCATCGGACCCGATATCTGGTCGGCGACCCGGTATGTATTGGATGCGGCGGTTTCCAGCGCCTATGGCAATGAACGAAAGATTCAATGGTTGGAAATTTTAGCCGGGGAAAAGGCGTTCAACCAGACGCAAGCCTGGCTTCCGGAAGAAACACTGGAAAAGATCAGAACCTATCGTGTTGCCATCAAAGGTCCGCTGACGACACCTGTGGGAGAAGGAATCCGGAGCATTAATGTAAGCCTTCGGCAGGAGCTCGACCTTTATGCATGCATTCGGCCGGTAAAATATATTACCGGGATACCCAGTCCCATGGTGCAACCTTCTAATGTCGATATGGTAATTTTCAGAGAAAATACCGAAGATGTCTACATGGGCCTTGAATGGGAAGAGGGCTCTGAAACAGCGAAAAAAATCATCGATATGGTGAAACTCGAAGACGGAAGAGACATCCGTCCGGACTCCGGCATCGGGCTGAAACCGATGAGCCGATTCGGAACCCGCCGACTGGTGAGAAGGGCCGTAGAATATGCCATAGAACATAAAAAGCCCAGCGTCACTCTGGTTCACAAAGGAAACATCATGAAGTTTACCGAAGGGGCTTTCAGAACCTGGGGGTACGAAGTCATCAAAGAAGAATTCGGGGAACAGACCATTTCCGAAGCGGCGTTGTGGGAAGAATTTAACGGAGAAGTTCCGGCAGACAAGATTGTGATCAAGGACCGGATCGCAGACGCTATGTTTCAGCAGATTCTTCTGCGCCCTGAAGAGTATGATGTGCTGGCCATGCCGAACCTCAACGGTGATTACATGTCCGATGCTTTGGCTGCCATGGTGGGAGGCCTGGGGATGGCACCGGGTGCCAATATCGGGGACGGATATGCCCTGTTCGAGGCGACCCACGGCACCGCGCCAAAATATGCGGGACAGGACAAAGTGAACCCCGGGTCTCTGATCCTTTCCGGGGCCATGATGCTCGACTTTCTTGGCTGGAAAGCGGCTGGAGACGGTGTGAGGGACGGGTTGGCAAAAGCAGTGGCACAAAAACGGGTGACCTATGACCTGGCCCGGCAGATGGCGGGGGCTACGGAAGTCAAATGCTCGGAATTCGCAGCGGAGATTGTCCGTCATTTTCAGTAGAAATTTTCCGCCCGTCAAGTCGTTACGAAGCACGGTGAACCGATAACATTCAGAAACATGAAACAGACCATTAACCTGAAATACGGGCACGAAAAAATCCCTTTTGACCTTCCGGATCAGACGGAAATTTTGCACCTCGATGAACCCGAAACACGGATAACGGCATTTCAGTTTGCATCCAGACTTTCTTCTGAACTCGAACGTTTGAATCCGGACCTTTCAGACGTTGCGATTGCTGTCGGAGATAAAACCCGGCTGTGCGGTTATAGAAAATTCCTTCCGGTACTCCTTGCGACACTCGAGAAATTTGGGACAGCACCGGAGTCTATTACGGTGTTTATCGCTTACGGCACTCATCTGCGCCAGACAGATGACGCATGCCTTGCCGCTTACGGTGACACCTATCAGAAAATCCGGTTCGTCCATCATGATTGCCGGGACAACACTGTCTTCGTAAATTTGGGGACTACCACCCGCGGCACTCCGGTGCTGATCCGGCGTGATATTGTCGACGCCGGTTTTCTGATCACTTTTGGCGCAATTTCCCACCATTATTTTGCGGGATACGGCGGGGGCCGAAAACTGATTTTCCCGGGCTTGGGCCAGAGGGAATCGATTTATCACAACCACGGTCTGTTTTTAGATCCAGCGCGTCAAACCCTTTCCCCTTCCTGTCAGTCCGGCATATTGGATGGAAATCCCCTGGCAGAGGATTTAGCGGAATTCGAAACATTCCGCCCCGCCGACCTGGCCGTTCATGGCATTCTTGACGGTGGCGGGCAGGTCCGTGATTTGTTGCCCGGGGTTGGCATTGATCATTTTCGCAGGGCCTGCGCCGAGTATGGAAAGAATTGCGAGACGACCTGCACCGACCCATTCGATCGGGTCATTGCCTCTTGTGGCGGATATCCCAAAGATATCAACTTTATTCAAAGCCATAAAGCCATCGACAACGCCGCAAAATTTGTTTGTAACGGCGGCAGCCTGATTGTCCTGGCAGAATGTCCGGACGGTGTGGGATCGAAGACTTTTCTGCCCTGGTTTGAAATGGGCAATTGGAAAAAGGCTTTCAAAAGATTAGCGGCCAATTACGAAGGCAACGGCGGTACCGCGCTTTCCATGATGTCCAAACTGAAGCGAATAAAGATTTTCATGGTAACCGATTTGAGTCGTTCCGAATGTGAAATCATCGGGATTGAAAAAATGTCTATGGATCAAGCAAAAATGACTGTGAAACAATCCTCCGGATCCATCGCTGCAATACCCAGTGCCGGCATGTTGGTGAAAGTTTTCAATGATCCTTGAGGACATCTTCGAAGTACGGCGGAGATCCCGTCTCTACGGGGCGGCGGGAGGCTTCCCGTATTTTTGAATTTGTTTCAGATATTGTTATCATTCAGGTCCGGCTGTGGAAGGATTTGCAGGTCCTTCGACTTTTCAGCATTCGAGGGGTATTTTCTTGACATTCAGATTTTAAGCAAATAAGCAAATAAAGAGGGAAGACGTAATATCTAGCGTTTCAGCCAAAAAAATAAAAGGGAAATTTAATGGCAAAACCAAAGTTAAAAGCGCATGTGATTAATCGGGAATGGTGCAAAGGGTGCGGAATATGTGTCCACTTTTGCCCCAAGAGTGTACTGGAGCTTGATGAAGCCGACAAGGTGTTTGCAGCGCGACGTTCGGATTGTATCTGTTGTCATCTATGCGAACTGCGCTGTCCTGATCTTGCCATCGAAATAGAAACAGAACAGGATGGATAATGAAAACCGAAAACATAAAATTTATTCAGGGTAACGAGGCATGTGTAGAGGGGGCCCTGTATGCAGGGCTCGATTTTTTCGCAGGATATCCCATAACGCCTTCAACGGAAATCGCAGAACTTCTGTCCCGTCGATTGCCCCAAAAAGGGGGAAAGTTTATCCAGATGGAAGACGAAATTGCGTCCATGAGTGCCATTATCGGTGCGTCCCTTACCGGCAGTAAAGTCATGACCGCCACCAGCGGTCCCGGCTTTTCCCTGATGCAGGAGGCTTTGGGATATGCCATCATGGCGGAAATCCCCTGTGTGATTGTCAATGTTCAGCGAGGCGGACCTTCAACGGGCATTCCCACACATGTGAGCCAGGGGGACGTAAATCAGACCCGATGGGGGACCCACGGCGACCATGCCATTGTTGCGCTTACGGCATCCAACCACCAGGATGTGTTTGAAACCACTGTGGAGGCGTTTAATATTTCGGAAACTTACAGAACGCCCGTTGTTTTGCTGTACGATGAAGTTGTGGGCCACATGCGGGAGCGGCTTCGGGTGCCGGAGACGGGAGAACTCCCGTTGGTGGAAAGACTCCGGACATCCGTAAGTGAAGGGGTGGACTATCATCCCTATCTGCCCAGGGAAGACGGTCGTCTCCCCATGTCTGATTTCGGGGGCGTCCACCGATACAATGTCACCGGCCTGTTCCATGACATGTGGGGGTTTCCGTCGGATAATCCCAAGGTGGTTCATGGACTTCTCCGCCATTTGGTGGATAAGATTCAGAACAATGTGAATCAAATCGCCCGGTTCAAAGAGTATTACCTGGAAGACGCGGAGTGCGTTCTGGTTTCTTATGGGTCTTCAGCCCGTTCGGCTAATCATTTGGTGGTGAGCCGCAGGCCTAGGGGTGAACGGCTCGGACTTCTGGAACTCCAGACGTTGTGGCCGTTCCCGTACGATATCGTTCGGGAGAAGTGCGCAAATGCGAAGTATGTGGTGGTGGTTGAAATGAACATGGGGCAAATCATGCAAGAGGTAAAAAAGGCGGTTGACCGGCCCGAGAGAGTGTTTCTGGCCAATCGAATTGACGGTGTTTTCATCGCCCCAAGAGATATCAGAGCTATACTAAGGATTATCCAGGGGAAGGGAGTGTAACGCATGGCGATAAAGGATTATATCAGAGAAAGATTTTTTCCGCATATATGGTGTCCGGGGTGCGGGCATGGGACCGTGCTGAACAGTCTTTTAAGAACGGTATCACAACTGGGTATGAGTAGAAACGAAATTGTCGTGGTATCGGGCATCGGATGTTCGTCTCGGATTTCCGGATATGTTGACTTTCACACACTCCACACCCTTCACGGTCGTGCTCTGGCGTTTGCCACCGGCGTAAAATTAAGTCGTCCTGAACTGAACCTGATCGTTCCCATGGGAGACGGTGATGCACTGGCCATTGGCGGAAATCACTTTATCCATGCGGCCAGGAGAAATATTGATTTAACCGCAATCGTCATGAACAATCGCATCTACGGCATGACCGGAGGGCAGTACTCCCCCCTGTCAGGGCACGGAACCCTGGCCACCACGGCGCCTTACACAAATATAGATTATGCTTTTGATACTGTAGAATTGGCGACGGCCGCCGGCGCCTCTTTCGTGGCCCGCAGCACCACCTATCATGTTCAGCAGCTGGCAAAGATACTAAAACAGGCGATTTTACACGAGGGGTTTTCGGTGGTGGAAGTATTAACCCAGTGCCCGACCTATTTTGGACGAAAGAACCGGCTGGGAAGCGCTGCCGATATGATGGAGGATTACAAAAACAACACCACTCCCATTGGATCCAAAGCCAAGAAGGAGAATCCGGATCTGATTGAAAGGGGTGTTTTTGTCCAAAAAGAGATACCTGAATATTGTAGCGAATATGACAAAATCATCGAAAGGGCGATGAAAGGGAATTAATTATGGAAAGATGCAGGCTGGTATTTTCAGGTTCAGGCGGGCAGGGGATTATCACTGCAGCCGTCATACTTTCTGAAGCTGCCGTACTATACGAAAATATGAATGCTGTACAGTCGCAGGCGTATGGACCGGCAGCCAGGGGAGGGGCCACCCGCTCCGATATCATCATCTCCGAATCGGATATCAATTTCCCCAAGGTGATTCAGCCTAATGTGCTGATCTGTCTCACCCAGGAAGCATACAATACATTTTGTAACATCATACGGCCCGGAGGGCTGTTGATCACCGACACGCGATTTGTGAAAACCGAGAAAAAAATCGATGCCCAGCAGAAAGAACTGTCCATGTATGTGGCAGTCATGGAAAAAATCGGGAAACCGATTGTCTTCAACATTTGCATGCTGGGTGCGGTCATCAGTCTGACGGATCTCGTGGAACCCGAATCTATCATGAAGGTGCTGGAAAGTCGCATTCCTTCGGATTTTCTGGAGATGAACAGGAAAGCCCTGGAGCTGGGGATGGAGCTGACAGAGACCATAAAAAGCTGATACGGATGCAGGTCGATGCTCGACAGGCTGTTGCCCAAATCACTCTTCGCCGGCTCCGAAACGTTTTTTGACATATCTAAGGCTCGCTTCAAACGATTCCAAAACGCTTCCTTCGGGTTCAAGCAGTTGGAATCGAATTTCTTTTACTTGGCCTTGATTTATGAATAAAAAAGGTTTCAATGAACACTCAAAGCGATTTTTATTTGGGGAACAGCCTGCCGGGTTATACATTCACATCCCTTTTTGCCTTAAAAAATGCCCCTACTGTGATTTTTTTTCCATAACCGATGCATCGTTTCATCCTGCCTTTCTGAATGCCCTGTCCACTGAGATGCGCTTGAATCGCGGTGTCGACCTGGTGTTCGACACCCTCTATGTCGGCGGCGGCACACCATCGGTGTTCAATGAAAAATCCATCGACCGGATTGTTGAAACTGCCCGCCGATCTTTCAAAATTCTTCCGGGTGCCGAAATTACTCTGGAAGTGAATCCCGGAACCGTTACCCTGGAAAAACTGAAGGGTTATCGACGTGCCGGGGTAAACCGAATCAACATCGGGGTTCAGTCTTTTAATTCTATCAACCTCAGGTTCCTCGGCCGGATTCATTCAGGGCGCGATGCCGACCTTGCCGTAAAGTGGGCTCAATCGGCCGGGTATAAAAACATCGGGCTCGATTTGATTTACGGAATTCCGGATCAAACCACGGCGTCATGGCTTAGGGATCTGCAGGCGGCGGTAGAACTCGGGCCCCAACACCTTTCCTGCTACATCCTATCCTTCGAACCGGGCACACCCATGGACAGGGCGCGAAAAAAAGAACGCTTTAAACCTTTGTCTGAAGGTCGGGTCTGTGACCTGTTTGAGACCACCGTAAAATTTTTAAGCGACCATGGCTATGTTCAGTACGAGATATCGAACTTTGCCCGTGAAAATATCGGCGGATCGGGGCTCAAGAATGCCGGGGAGAACCGGTCACGGCACAACACAAAATACTGGACATTTACACCATACCTCGGACTTGGGCCTTCAGCCCATTCGTTCATTGAGCCGGAACGCTTCTGGAATCATGCCGATGTGGGAAAATATATGCAGGATCTGGCCCGGGGGAAGCTTCCACAGGCGGAAAAAGAATCCCTCAGCCTGGACCAGCTCATGACAGAGGCGGTTTATTTGGGGCTGAGGCAGACAAGGGGAATTTTTTTCGATGCTTTCGACGAAAAGTTCGGTGTGAGCTTTCAGGGGATGTTCGACGAGATCATGGCCGGTCTCGAAGAGAAAGGGCTTATGGAATGCTCACAAGGTCGATGTGCGCTGACATCCAAAGGGATGCTGGTTTTGGACAGTATTGCCGTCCTGTTCATCTAATACCCGAAAGAAAACGGTCTTTTTCGTCGATATTTGCCCGAGGCTAAGAAGATTTATGTCGAAAGGGTTTTAATCAGCACATTGATATAAAACCGGGCATGGCTCATGGGTGCCGCCAGGTTGGCGCGATGGTTTGCCAGAACGCCGCTGAGGGTGCTGTTGGTGATTATCCACGGATGGATTTCTGCAGCATGATGGCACGATACGATGGCATGATGAAGCACCTCGGCCCCACGGCGGGACTCCACGGTAACCAGGAAGTCTTTATGAACAGCCTCCAGAATTGTTCCCATGGCGCTTGCGATGCCCTGGGCATAAAAGAAGTAGTTGTCCGCTTGAAAAAAACTGACCGGGCTTCCGTCGTCCTCGTCGGTCTTGACCAAATTTTCTTCACAGCTTCCCAGCAGATCTTCGTAAGCCATCAACAACGGAATCAAATTGTCGGGTCTGGTGTAAAAGTTGCCTTCTCCTTTTTCGAGTTTTTCCTTGTAAGTTCTGAGTTCGTCAAGGCCGGCCCTGTATTTTGATTCCGGAGACGGAAACCAGTATTTGTTGGCTTTAACCATGAACCAGTTCATGGCGTTCTCGAGATTGCTGTCAAACGCCGCAGTGCTGCCGGTGCGGGAGATCCGTTCGGTCAGGGAGACGACGGTACGCCGGGTGACTTCCAGAACCCCCAGCTGGTAACTGTTAACATTATCCGTAAAATCGAGGATATCATTGGGACGCCATCCCCAGAATCTTTCATTCAACTCGTTCTCAAGCGGTTTGATGGTTGCTTCCACAAACGCCACCCCTATGGCCTTGGGCTTTGCTTCCGCAACTTGGGCCGCTCCATGGGTGGGGGCTTCATGTCCGGTAGCAGCCGGTGCTCCGTGTGTGGAGGGTGTATGTCCGGTAGCAGCCGGCGCTCCATGGGTGGGGGCTTCATGTCCGGTAGCAGCCGGCGCTCCATGGGTGGGGGCTTTATGTCCGGAAGCTGCCGGTGCCCCGTGAAGAGGCGGAGACGGATGTTCGGGTTTTTTTTCTGTTTCCATGTGGGCCGGTTCCGGAGCGTGTGCAACGGTTTCTGCGGCCGCTTTTTGAGCCAGATGAATGACCTGATCTGCTTTGACCACGCCCACAAGTTTTTGGGTTCTATCGATAACCGGAACCACCTGTAGATGGTGTTCGGTCATCAGGTTTTTCATCGACTCGGTGTCCATTCCGGTGTTCACCGGCTGGATATCGGTGGTCATGAAATTTTCCAAAGCACTGCCGGGGGCAGCGAACATCAATTGTTTCAATGAAACCATCCCCAGCAGCTTCTCGTGTCCATCCACCACGAACAGGTGGAACGGTTGCGTTATCTCCGGGTGCTTTTTTTTGAGATATGCGATAGCTTCTCCGGCGGTTAAATCTTTGTCCAGGGCAATGAAATCAACGGACATGATGCTGCCGGCCGTGTTCTCGTCGAGGAGGCCCTTGCTTTCGGTGGCCTTGTGGCCGGCGGTCTCCATCGGCGTGTGGGAGGCATCGGGTTCGGCCTTGGCTGTGGGTGAAACATTTTCAACAGGTCTCTCGGATTTATGGGCGATCTGAACTTCGGCAGGTTTATCGAAGAACCCCAAGACGGCGCTGAGGACCCAAAGGACCACCACCGCGAGCAGGGTGACAACGATGATCTGTTTTGTGGCAAATCGTTTGAATTCGGTATCGTGAACCGGGCCATTCTCACTGTTGTTTGAATTTTCCATAATGTCTCCGTTATAGGATAACTACCTGAAATATGAAATTATTTTAGGCAATTCGGCTAAATCGAGGCTATTTCGGTTTGTTCAATTTATAATTTATGGGTATGGCTGATAAAATTCAAGTGAAAAATTATTTCACCCTTATTGAGGCGTTCGTCATCGGTTCCTGAGTTTGCGGATATCACCGACCCGGATGGTTACGTTCTGGGCATCAAAATATTCGATTAAGGGGATCAAGTATTTGCGGGATACTCCGGTCATTTCCTTGAACTGCGGGGTGGTCATTTCTCCGTGGGACTTCAGAAAATCGACCAGTCTCTGCTGGAGCGCTTTAACCGCCGCTGCATGGAAATACAAATCCTCCTTGACCTTAACAATCCGCCCTTCTTCCACCAAGAGCATAAGTACATCCTTGGCCAGCGGTGCTTCAACGTCGAAGTCTTTTTTGAGTTCTTTGAAATAGGGGGGTGTCAGCCCGTTTTGTTCATAGCCATCTACAATTTTCTTTTTGATATCCGCCTGATCCATGCCCAGCGATACTTTATGGGAAGCCAGGCGGACCGCGTTCTCTTCGCTAACGATCTCGTTGTCTTTGATCATCTGATTGAGCATTAAATTAAAGACTTTCGTCCCCTGGAAAGCAGAAAATTTAGATTTGAGCTCTTCTTTGGGCATACCGGTTTTAAGGGGGTTGGCCGTGTGGTAATCGGCCAGGTAATCGGATGTTTCATTTTTAAATTTTTCAAAGCTCTTTTGGTGAATATACGTGTAGGGTTCTCGATCCGCCAGAATAACCGTTCGGTTGGACATCAGGTGCTGCATAATCTTCTGAAGTTCTTTTTCATGCAGGCTGGTCATTATTTTAAGATCCGAATGGGTTACCCCTTGATAACCGGCTTCAACGACGTGATAGGAGATGATATCTTCGGGTGCGTTATCCATCAAACCTTTTAATCCGTCGATGACATCGGATTTAAAGCGCTTGTGCTTTTTGGGTATGGGGTTGAGGATATTCCCGCCGCCGATGGTCCGTACCGGGGAATAGCTTCGTATGACAAACCGGTCGTCTTTAATGACCGCTACCGGGGCATCGATTCGCAACTGGGCGATGGTGGTTTCTCCTGGAAGAAGTTCATCTTTGTCGAGGAGCACCAGGATGCCGAGCACTTCATTGGTTCCGGTATGAAATCTGACCCGGGTGCGATTTTTAATCGGTTTTTTATTGCTTTTCACGTAGTCGAAGGAGACGTCGAGCATGTAGCTTGATTTTAAAGCAGCCGGGTTCGACAATACATCGCCGCGATTGACGGATGTCTTTTCAAGCCCCTGGAAGTTAACGGCGGTTCGCATGCCGGCTTCGGCGTTGTTTACGCTGCTGTTGTGAACCTGAATCCCCCGAACCTTTGAGGTAATACCCGAGGGATACAGCATGATGGTGTCTCCCACCTCAACCTGCCCGGAAATCAGCGTTCCTGTGATGACGGTGCCGAAACCCTTCATGGTGAACACACGATCCACCGGCAGGCGAAAAATGCTCGACGGCGGGCGCTTGGGTATTGCGGAGCTGAGTTCGTCCAACGTCTTGATGAATTCCTCCATGCCGGCACCGTTTGTAGAGGATACCGGAACAATGGGGGAGTTTTCTAAAAATGTCCCTTGGACAAAGTCTCGGATATCTTCGATGACGAGCTCAAGCCATTCTTCATCCACGAGATCGGTTTTGGTCAGCACCACAAGGCCGTACCGGATACCCAGGAGTGCGCAGATTTCCATGTGTTCCCGGGTTTGGGGCATGACCCCTTCGTCGGCGGCAATCACCATGGCGACGATATCGATACCGGTGGCGCCGGCCACCATGTTTTTGACAAACTTTTCATGACCCGGGACATCGACGATGCCGAGGTGCTGTCCGCTGGGAAGATCGAGATCAGCGAATCCGAGTTCAATGGTGATGCCGCGGCGCTTTTCTTCCTTGAGCCGGTCGGTATTGATTCCGGTCACTGCCTTGATCAAAGAGGTCTTTCCATGGTCGATGTGTCCGGCGGTTCCGAGGATTATCTGCTTCAATTCTAAAATACTCCCTGGTTGCATTTTAAACCATCCGCTTAAATGAGGCTCTGCGCGATGCGATTGTATGGGTGTATTCAGCCGTCTTTTCTTTTTTTTCTAAAATATTCCATAACATATGCCATTCCCACCAGAAAAACGGCAAGCCCTGCGACATACACAATTTCCACCTTTCCATAAAACATGCGGGTCAAAACAACCGCAACAACGGCGCCAAATACTGCTCTAATGATAAAAACGTTAAATTGAGTCACCGAATATCCTTTTAATTTTTTTAGCAAACCAGCTTGAAAAACATATCCCAGAAGGGAAAAAGAATCAACACCAAGTTTGGTTGTGACATTTTCATCCGGATGGCATAAATTGACTTGAAATGCCCCGGGCGATCTGATAGATAATTAGCGAATCCAAATTGGGATATTCTTGGAATAATAATTGTCGTTTGACTTTAGCACCATCAAATTAGTCAGAGAAAAGAGAACTCAACTTAAGGCACTTTAGTTCACTTTAGGCAATTTGGGCATTTATCACAGTTATTTAAACGCGTTAGAAAACCTGCCAACAGTCGTTCCTGGAAAGCTAACGCGGATTGATATGTTTCCGTATGGTGGGTGTAGCTCAGTCGGTAGAGCACCAGGTTGTGGCCCTGGTGGCCGCGGGTTCAAGTCCCGTCACTCACCCCATTTTTTCGCCATTTAAGCTGTAGAAAATGTCCAATTTTGCTTAAGTTCAAGGAAGACGAAGATTTTAAACACAGACATACATTAAGTATTTCGAGGATTAAAATCTGAGTCTGACGCAGAAATTGGGCAAAAGGGGATGTTTTATACGGCTGAAATTTGCGCCCGTAGCTCAGCTGGATAGAGCGCCGGACTTCGAATCCGTAGGCCGCAGGTTCGAATCCTGCCGGGCGTACCATCAAAATCAAAGGGTTACGGTTCATATCGCAATCCTTTTTTTGTTACATTCGGAAGGATGATAACCGGACAGCAGGCTGAAGTGATAGCGGGAATCCTGGCCCCGCAGCGCGGGATTTCACATCTTTTGGGTAAAATAATGTGTTCAACGGGCGTAACAAAAAATTAATCAAAATCAACTGTTTGCGAAAGGGGTCAGTTTGGGTTAACTGACTCCTTTTCGTATTTTGAGAGGGATTGTTTCATTTACTTGTGATCATAAACATGCCGGTTAAATCAAAGAGGCTCCATCATGACAAAAAACATTTGACTCGCCATGAAATGTATTATATATAGATCATTATTAACTGTTGCGATATATATATAGATCATTATAAGGATATGATAATGGCTCGAAAACCAATCGAAAACCAATTGCCGTTACCGGTTCGTCACGCGCTTAAAGAACTGGGGATGCTTATTGTGACTGGACGCAAAGAAAAACAATTTACCCAGGCGGAACTGGCAAAGCGTGTAGGTGTTGGTCGAATGACCGTCGTCCGGATGGAACATGGCGCACCGGAGGTTGCCATCGGTTATTATCTCACGGCTGCGTGGATACTGGGTCTGCCGGTACTTTCCTGGAGCGATTTTGCCGGAATGCGTGCAAATTCATCCGTTGCCGCATATCTTGAAAAAATTCGTGAACATTTACCCGAACGGGTTCGAACAAAAAAGGGTGAAATAGACAATGACTTCTGAAGCTTTTGTTTGGATCTGGCTGCCGGATGCCACTGAGCCGGTATTATGCGGCAAGTTGCAGGAAGATGCCGGAGAACTCCAGTTTTTTTATGGCAAAAGCTATCTTCAAAGAAGCGACGCGATTTCATTGGATCTACGTGAGCTTCCATTGGAAGGCGGCGTTTTTCGTCCGCGAGTCGGCGAGATGCACGGTGTGATCCGGGATGCTGCTCCCGATGCCTGGGGAAGAAGGTTGCTTTTATACCGATTGCAACAAGATAATATCACCGAGCTTGATTACTTGTTAAATGCCGGATCAGATCGTATCGGTGCCTTGGTCATACAAAAATCGTCCGACCATTGTCAAATACAAGAAACACCAGCCGCCATGCTCGATCACTTGGTTGAAGCCGCCGAATTATTTGAAAACGGACAGCCGCTGCCGGAGGCCCTGGCCGATGCTCTATTGCATGGTTCCAGTGTGGGCGGCGCCAGGCCAAAATCATTGCTGTACGATAATCAATCAAGCTGGATTGCCAAATTCAGTTCCGGCACAGACCAGTATCCGGTGGTGCGAAGCGAGCTGGCCGCCATGTGGTTGGCCGGACAGTGCAATATCCAGGTTCCCGCCGTGAGAGTGGTTGAATCCATGGGAAAAGACGTTTTGCTGGTTGAAAGGTTTGATCGCATTCGTGCTGAAACCGGCCCGAAAAGACGGTTTATGATCAGCGGCTTAACCGCTTTACAGCTTCATGAAACCGAAAGCCCGTTGGCGTCTTATCTGGACCTTGCGGGCTTTATCAGGCGCTACGCAAAAGATGCCGGCCAGGATAATTCTCAACTTTTTCGGCGCATGATGTTTAATGTTTTAATTGGCAACAATGACGATCATGCCAGAAACCATGCATTTTTCTGGGACGGGACCTGGTATGAGCTAACTCCTGCGTATGATATTTGCCCGATGCTTCGAAGCGGCCTAACTGCCAACCAGGCAATGATTGTGGGGAAACAGGGCCGCTCAAGCACCCTGAAAAATGCGCTGTCTGAAGCGGGTCTTTTCGGACTCACGAAAGAACATGCCATATTTGTCAAAAACGAATTGATTGATAAAATCGAAACACACTGGGCAGAAGCATCCGTTTATGCAGGACTGACAAAGGTTCAATCCGACTTGCTGCGAAGAGCGACCATTCTGTCACCTGGAATCTTTTATTAGATTTGAATTCCCCGCTGCTTGTCGAAGCGCAGCGAAGATCCCGTATTTCGGGGCAGCGCGGGATGAATTTAAATATGGGTGGCTGCAAAAGAGCAAAAGTTTTACGGAAGGGTCAGGAGCGTCTTAAAGGTGGCGGCAGGTTCATGGCAATAGAGATATTTGTAAGAAATGGCATAAGGATACAAAGCCGATTTTATCTTTCGAGGTAATAATGAACAAACCAGCAACTCCGAACGATCTCAGAATCCTAATTGAAGATTATGTAACTGCATACCCCCAAAAAACCGGAGAACGAAATATATGGCGGAAACCGCTTCTGGCGACAGCTAATGCAGACGATCGCTTCGACATCCTGCCCCGAATTGCCGCTGAGGATCACGTACTGCCACGAGACTTACTGTCTTCGGCCAAATCGGTGGTGGTTTTCTTCGTGCCATTTGTGAAAGAACTGGCGGTTGAAAATCACAAAGGGGAAATTCCCTGCCGGAACTGGGGCCTTGCCTATGAATCCACAAATCGACTCATCAACAGCGTATGTGAATATATTCAGCATCATCTTGAAGACCGGGGGTACAAAGCCGAATTGACTCCGGCTACACACAATTTCGATCATGTAAAGCTCGTCTCTCGATGGTCTCACAAACACCTTGGATATCTTACAGGCTTGGGACGTTTTGGAGTAAACGCTCAGCTTATAACACCTTCTGGCTGCGCTGGTCGATTAGGTAGTCTGGTGACTGATGCTGTCTTCGGTAACAGCCCTTTGGTTGAAAAGAAAGAACTTTGCCTTCACAAAAACGGCTTTCAATGTCTGGTGTGCGTCAAACGCTGTCCAGTGGAAGCGGTGTCCGAATCGGGCATCGACCGAAACCTTTGTTGGGAACGGCTGAAATCCAACCTCGTCCAGACGGAGGAACTTGCGGGCCTTGAAAATATGACCCACGTCTGCGGTAAATGCCAAGTCCTCGTGCCATGCAGCCTGAGGGCGCCAAGGGAGAAATAAGTGGCTAATCCATATCGTATCACACGATTTGCGAAACCTGTGATATCCAACAAACCTGTACCTGCCCCCGATTACATTTTAAGCTGTATTCCAAGTTATGAAGTTGGTTCAAAAGCTGTGATATCGTCCAATTGAAATCGCTGTGTCAAAATATTTCAAAATCAAATCCAATTTAGTGTGGGAATTAGTGTGGGAGAAAATTCCAAAATCTGTCAAAATCGACAAAAATTAGAAAAAATGTAGAATTTAGATTCATAATAAAATCATTATACGAATCCGAAGGCCAGCGTCGGGAAGCCTGTCCCGTATTTATTGCGGGGAATCCTGCCCCCGCAGTGCGGGGTTTCACATTTTTTTAATAAAATAACGTGTTCAACGGAGATGAAAAATAAAATCGCTGCATTATTGGAAAGAGGTGAGGTCCGTGACGGATTTGATCTTGAATTCCTGTTGTGGCAAGGCATTCCGCTGCCAAATCTTTCTGACGGACATAAGACGAAAATGATTGCCAGATTGGACGGTTTCAAAGATAATGACTTTAAAATAAAATTCG
>Ga0209013_10001748_pt1 | contig 19985 bp, 16 predicted proteins | sample Cruoilmetagenom2_FD_187291 | JGI IMG/M metagenome (GOLD analysis project Ga0209013, IMG submission 187291) | Oil polluted marine microbial communities from Coal Oil Point, Santa Barbara, California, USA - Sample 2 (SPAdes) (version 2) | ecosystem: Environmental > Aquatic > Marine > Oil seeps ...
GGATAATATTTGTCGAGGTTTACATCATAGAAAAAGCTCATCTGGGTAGGCAAATTCCCGAGCTCTGGGAACAAGAACTCATCTGTTAAATATATCGTGTCTTGGCTCCCTGATGAAATCTCCCCAGTTCTTACTTCTGCAAAAACTATATGCTCTCCAGCCCTATTCGGAAGTTGCCACTCGATCCCGTTTGTGAATGTGGACCAATCTGTCCACGCATCATCGTTGTTGCGGAGGCGGATTTGATCCCATGTTCCATACATGTATAACTCTACCTGTGGAGTCTTTGTTTCAGCGGCTTCGTTATTGATGATTAACGGATAAATCCCACTCCGTTTGCCGAAATCTTGCACCCAGTAGCGACCATAATCCCCACTACCTTCATAGTAACCAACCCCAATCTCCCAACTGTCCACACTGAGGATATTACTGCGGTGCCCTGCACTATTAAGCCATGCGTTCATCACGGCTTGAGGATCACTATAACCAGCTGCAATATTCTCTCCCATCGCACCAGTCGTATATGTCGCAATCCTCTGCCAGGTACTGCATATCCACAATAACTCGCCATCCACTTGGTCGTAAGTGTCATGGTAGAAATAATTGTCTTGAGCCATATCAGCCGCATGATAGCGACCAGCATTCTCCAGGCCATCAGTGCTTTTAAGTGGGGGTAATGGGATCTTTGCTCGCTCAAGGTTTACGAGTTCAACAACGCTTTGTTCGTAGGTAGCATTGATGATTGGCGTAATTTGATTGCCGCACCCTGAATAATTTAAATTTCGTGGCGAAATTGATTGGTTCTGCTCTATTTGTGGCGATAGAGGGCCACGCGAGGATAGCACTTGGTGGGTGATTAATAGGCACATTGCCAATAAAGAGATGCTAATTTTAGAGAGTATTAGAGCAATCATACCGGTTTCATTACCTTACCGGAGTATACTAAGAACCTCGGTGAAATAAATTTACAACTATGTTAACAATTATTGAAGAAGGGCAGTGGGCAGTAGTCGATCATGGATGTAAACACCCCTGTAACACGTGAACTGGATCAAAAAAACATTCCCTACCAAGTTTTTGTACACCCAGGGCAATTGAAATCTTTGGAACAAGCTGCTAATGAGCGCAACCAACAGCCTGAGCAGGTGGTTAGAAGTATTGTCTTTCGCATTTCCAAACAGGGACATCTAATGGTCCTGGTAGCGGGACCGAAACAAATCGCGTGGCCAGCTTTGCGAAAGCACCTAAACATATCTAGGATTTCCATGGCAAACCAGGATGAAGTGCTGTCTCTGACTGGATACAAGCGCGGGGCAGTATCACCTTTGGGTTTGCCGACCCCGATGCGTATATTAGTTGATACGAGTTTGCTGGAGCAAGATGAGATATCGATTGGATCTGGTCAGCAGGGAATGGCTGTGATTTTGAGGCAATCAGATCTAATCAATGCGATTGGTGAACCTGAAGTTGTTGATGTACTTGACAGCGAATAAGAGGACGATGGTGATCTTCACGTAGTATGTGGTAATTTACTCGCCCTATTAATGCTACGCAGTTCTGGTTAACCGAGGTTAAGTTTTTCTGCAAGTGCCTTCGTCGATGGTTCGACTAGGATGGAGCCATCCTCAAATACAATCGTTGGTACGCTGCGCAGACCACCATTTGTATTTATGACGAAAGCCTCAGCTTCAGGATCATGATCGATGTTTATCCAGGTGTACGGTATTTTCCTGCGATCGAGAAAGAATTTTGCTCGTAAACAGTCCCCACACCATTTTGTACCGTAAAAAGTCAATTTACTCTCCGGCATATATCCCTCCACCAGCTGTTAGGCGAATGGTCTTCTGGCTCAATTATAATCACTTGTACAAAAATTTTGTTGGCAGATAACAATACGAAATACTCTATGGATTGGCAGCTTGGAACGATGGGTTTTGCATATGAGGACTGGGAGGGGGTTTTCTATCCTGCAGCGATCCCTAACAAGAAATATCTTCACATTTATAGTGGTAAATTTAATTCCGTTGAGATCGATTCAACATTTTATGGTACACCTCGACAGAGCACCGTTTTACGATGGCGTGCGATAACTCCAGACAATTTTACGGTTTCGTTAAAAATGCCTCGCCGCGTAACCCACGAATTGAGACTTGTTAATACTGATAGCGAAGTTCAAGATTTCTTACTAACGAGCTCGCTTTTGGAAGATAAGCTGGGTGTTATCCTAATTCAATTTCCACCCTCGTTCAGTGCTGATAATTTTGAAGTCCTGCAATCGTTCCTGAGTAAATTGCCGCAAGGGTTTCGGTTTGCGTTTGAGTTCCGCCATCAGACATGGTACACTGCAGCGAGAGAGGCTCTTACGCCTAAGGCGGCAGATAGTCTGCAATCTCGAGGAGTATGTTGGGCTGCCATTGATTACCCGGGAGTTCCCAGCACGATATATCCCACAGCTGATTTTTTATATATTCGCTGGATCGGGCACCACGGCCGGTACTCGGAATTCAAGCGAGAACGTGAGGACTTAACCCCGCGGTTAGAATGGTGGCGTCAGCAAATTTATGGTAATCAAACTAAGATTAAGAAAATATTTGGATATTTCAATAATGATTACGCAGGTTACGCCCCAAAGACATGCAACCGTTTCAAGCAACTTGTAGGTCTCCCAATCAAACGGCTGCATCCACCTCGCCAGGGAGTATTATTTGAATAAGGCGATACTCCTGCAATCGATCGGTGGATGAAAAAGCGGATATGAGTTCGTGTTGACATTCTCTCGATTGAGGAAATACGCTTGGTTCGTTATGGCAGTAAACGTCGCTGTCCTCATCCAATTTGGTGCTGGTTTGCTAAACGTATATTTGTTGGCTCCCGTATGGATGGTGCTCATCCATCTTCTATTAGCCGACATCATTTGGCTAGTGAGTATTCTTTTTATGGTGAATGTGTTTGCTGGTAACAATCTTAAACCAAAAAGCTCTTAGCAGAATGTATTGCCAGTGAATTTCTTCTGCGGATAGTTGAATCACTGTAAAAGCACGAGATAAAGGTTGCGCGCAATGGAAGATAGAAGTTCGGAAGAACTACAGAAGCAGATCAGCGATTTGCGGGATGAAATAAATTTCCACAATCATCGCTATCATGTCCTTGACAGCCCAGTGATCAGTGATTACGAGTACGATCAATTGATGCTCAAACTTCAAAAACTCGAATCTGAGCACCCGGAACTCATCACACCTGTCTCCCCAACCCAACGTGCAGGTGCGGAACCGGCAGATAGATTTGAAAAGGTCAACCATCCGGTCTCAGTACTGAGCCTGAGCAACGCGTTTGAAACTGCTGATATCTGGAAGTGGCATGAAAGGATCCTGAAGCTTGATGAGCGAGTCGCCGAAACAGACTATGTTGTTGAACCCAAACTTGATGGGTTAACTGTTGTACTGCATTACCGAAACGGCAGCTTCGTATTGGGGGCGACACGTGGTGATGGAACGATAGGGGAGGATATCACCACAAACTTACGGACAATCCGCTCACTCCCATTGAAGATCCCAATCTCAAGAGATGCACCCGAACCCCCGGAATACATCGTCGTTAGAGGGGAGGCGTTTATTGAGGTCGAAAGTTTTTATGAGCTCAATCGAAGGCTTGAAGAAAACAACCAAAAACCATATTTGAATCCCAGAAATACTGCCGCAGGTTCACTCCGGCAATTGGATCCCAAACTTACCGCCTCACGCCCTCTAACGATATTAACCTACCAGATTTTATACACTGAAGGAAGGAATATCCCCGCTCTGCGAACTGAACAAGATATGCTCTCATATCTTGGTGAACTTGGATTCCCAGTAGTATCCGGCTTATACTGTCAGACGCTTGAGGAGACGATCAACGCGCATGCAGAATTAGTCGCGGGACGTGATGAACTCCCGTTCGAAGTTGATGGCGCAGTAATAAAAATTAATGACCGTGAATTAGCAGAATCCCTGGGGTATGTAGGCAAAGACCCGCGCGGTGCCATCGCCTTCAAATTTCCTGCTCAAGAGGTGACAACGAAAGTGCTGGATATTGGTGTGAATGTTGGGCGCACAGGTGTACTTACCCCATTTGCTGTATTAGAACCCGTTAAGATCGGCGGGGTGGTAGTGAAACAAGCCACTTTACACAATTTTGATTACATTGCAGATAAAGATATTCGCATAGACGACCGTGTCGCTGTAAAACGCGCCGGTGACGTAATCCCTTACGTAATCGGTCCTGTCGTTGATGCCCGCACAGGTGATGAAGCAATCTACCAACCTCCACAGCTGTGCCCTAACTGTAATCAACCAGTGGAACATATCCAGGGCGAAGTGGCATGGTACTGTGTCAACGCTGCATGTTCTGCGCAGTTAGTCCGCAACGTCGAACATTTCGTCTCACGCGGGGCCATGGATATTGTCGGTTTAGGTATAAACATTGTCAAACAGCTGGTAATAGCGGGTTTAGTAAAGGATGTTGCTGATCTATATTCGCTGGAAAACACCGACTTACTGGAGTTAGAAGGTTTTGCCGAGACAAAAGCTGATAATTTGGTCGACGCGATCGCAGAATCCAAGAAGCAGACACTTGAACGCCTGCTTACTGCTTTGGGTATTCGTGGTGTTGGCGAGGTGATAGCCGCCGATCTCGCAAGATTCTATCCAGACTTGGACGCACTATCACTTGCCGATGAAGAAGAGCTGCAGTTAATTGAAGGAATCGGTCCCAATATTGCCAAGGCAATCGTAGACTGGTTCAAGCAAACTACAAATCAAAAGGTCATCCGGAAGTTAAAATCTAACGGAATATGGCCGATATCAATAGTACAAACCGAAAAACCAACGACCGGGCTTTTTAATGGTCTAGTGTTCGTCCTAACGGGAACATTAACCACTTTCTCACGAAGCGATGCAAAGGAATTTATTCAACAGCGTGGTGGGAAGGTGACCGGTTCGGTTAGCAACAAAACATCCTATCTGGTCTTAGGGGAGAATCCCGGATCCAAACTGGAAAAAGCTCAAGAGCTGGGCATCCCAATTATAAATGAAGCTGAGCTGCGCAAGTTGGTAAGTGAATAATCTGTGGATGAAATAACACGGCGGCGTTGACATCTATCTAGGCCTAAGCTAAACTTGGAAGGATTGTTTGATAAGGAGCGAAGATGGATATAAATAAAACAAATGACGCTGTTATGCAGCGGGTACAAGCAATGAATAAACGCGTGGCTGGGATACAGGACGCCGGTTTATATTTTTACAACCAGCCTATATCTGAACTACGCGGTGGCGGACGCGTCTTAGTAAATGGTCGTGAGATGGGGATGTATGCTTCGTATAGCTATCTTGGATTGGTAGGACATCCCCGTATCAATGCCGCCGCGCTGGCCGCGGTTGAAAAATATGGTACAGGAACTCACGGAGTAAGGACGCTTGCAGGGAGCCTAACACTTCACCGTGAATTGGAAGAAACCATTGCTGATTTCAAACGCACCGAAGCGGCTGTAACCTATACTTCTGGTTATGTCACTAACCTCACTGTCGTATCAACTCTAATCGGACGGGGAGATTACGTCATCTCCGATAAATTGAACCACGCCAGCCTCGTAGATGGTTGTTTAATGTCAGGGGCAAAATTCCTCCGATTCCGGCACAACGATATGGAAGCCTTAGAATTAAGACTGCAGCAAGTACCATCTGGTGCGTCAAAATTAGTGGTAGCTGATTCGGTATTCAGTATGGATGGCGATGTCATTGATTTTCCAAAGGTAGTTGAATTATGCCAGAAGTATGATGCCTGGCTGATGATTGATGAAGCCCATTCGGTCGGCGTATTAGGTAAGACTGGTCGCGGGATCGAAGAACATTTTGGAATGGAAGGCACTATTGACATTAAAATGGGCACGTTAAGTAAAACAATTCCATCAGTTGGTGGTTATGTTGCTGCGAAAAAAGAGATCATCAACTACCTCCGTCACGCCAGCCGGGCATATATTTTCTCTGCAGCCTTACCACCTGCGCAGGCTGCGGCAGCAAAAGCGGCTTTTGAAGTGATCCTCGACGAACCTTGGCGTATACAGAAATTGAACGCGAACACGGCTCAATTTATTAATGGCCTGAAAGAGCGTGGTTTCGATACACTCCATACCGAGACAGCGATCGTTCCGGTGATTTGTGGTACTGACGAAGTCGCGTATGAAATCACGCGTACGGTCCAGAATCGCGATGTTTTTGTATTACCTGTCGTATCCCCGGCAGTTCCTCCTGGATTGGCTCGCTTACGGGCTACAATTACTGCTGCCCATGAGCCCGATGAAATTCAACATGCTATGGAAGTTATCGAGGATGCTGGTAAGCAGACTGGCATCATATAGGGTCAAATTTCAGTAGAACGAATACATTGCGCCGGATATTTCCGGCGCAGTTTTTATCAGGAGGTAGGGGTGGATAAAGTACTGTGTTTAAAACCTGGCCGGGAGCGATCACTCCACCGGGGACATCCCTGGATATTCTCCGGAGCCGTCGATAAAGTATCAGGAGATCCTGGTTGCGGGGATACTGTCCATATACTTGATTCTGATGCTGCCTATCTAGCCACCGGCAGCTACAGTCCGGTTTCACAAATCCGCAGCCGGGTATGGTCATGGGATTCAAACGATTTGATCGATTCAAATTTCTTCCAGACCAGAATAGATCGGGCTACCCAGATGCGAAGGATGATTGTTGATTCCTCTCTCACGGACGCAGTTCGACTAGTACATGGGGAATCCGATAATTTACCGGGATTGATAGTTGACCAGTATACCGGAAATCTGGTGATCCAAATTCTGAGCTGTGGTGCTGAACGTTGGCGGGATAGTATTGTGAGCATCTTGGCTGAGAGCGTTCAGCCGACCATGATTTACGAGCGTTCAGATGTCGATGTCCGTAAATTGGAGGGTTTGGATACGAGAGAAGGCTTGGTTTGGGGGACTGAACCAGCAGAACCAATCCAGATATCTGAGAACGGGCTTATGTTCCTTGTAGACTATAAGAGCGGCCATAAAACAGGCTTCTATATTGACCAGCGCGATAATCGACAGATCGTAAGATCTTATGCAGAGGGGAAAGATGTACTGGATTGTTTTTGTTACAGTGGTGGTTTTACAGTTTCTGCTCTTGCCGGGGGAGCATCCTCTGTCACAGCAGTTGACAGTTCTATGGCTGCGATCGAACTGTTAAAGCAAAATGTTGACATAAACAGCCTTGATCAAAACAAACTATCGACAATAAATGGTGATGTATTCAAAGTGCTGCGCACTATGCGTGATTCCCGGCGCACATTTAACCTGATTGTTTTAGACCCACCCAAGTTCGCGCCCACTTCCGCGCAAGTAGCCCGTGCTACGCGTGGATATAAGGATATAAACTTGCTCGCATTGAAACTGCTGCGCCCTGGAGGAATCTTGGTAACTTTTTCCTGCTCTGGAGGAGTGGGTGTGGAGCTTTTTCAGAAAATAATCGCTGGCGCTGCTCTCGATGCCGGAGCATTTGCAAAGGTAATTCGTAAGCTTTCCCAAGCATCAGATCACCCAACCGCGCTAAACTTCCCGGAAGGTGAGTATTTAAAAGGGATTATAGCGATAAAAGGCTAGTGCTTTGTCAAGGATGAAAGTTTCATTCGATATACGGTTACAACATTCTTGACAAAGCTTATAGTGTTCCTTCCACGATCTATTCTTACTAAATAATCATATTTGACGGAACACTAGTCAGTTCCAAATCGTCTGCTTATCTAACCCATATAAGCTGGTGATCTACGTCCAATCTTGATTTCGTGTGATTTGTTTCGCTTGCTTTGAGTTTGTTATATCAGAAACTGGTTTTTCAGCCATTCTCGGACGGAATCAGGGTCTCTAAGCGTTGAGTCAGCAGTGGTATCCCTTCCATCCCGATTGACCTTGATTGTGATGCCCCCATATTGTTGTATGACTGCAAAAGCTTCCTCATCTTTATCGTCATCGCCGATATAGACCAATAAACTTCCCTGCCAATTGTTGCTTTCGATTAAGTACTGAACGGCAAGTCCTTTATTGGCGATGATTGGCCCAACCTCTAAGAAATGGTCTCCACCGAGAACTCGATATTGATTACCGAGTTGGCATTCATGGAGGATGTTTTGGGCATCTAACACGATTTGTGCACCGATGTCAGGATCGGCATCACGGGCATGCAGAGCTAAGCTCCAGCCTTTATCTTCTAAGTAAAAACCATCAATGCCGTCAATTAACACTTGCCATTTTGGTTTAATCAGCTCCAATTGGGGGCGTATCTCTCGGAAATTGACACGCTCGATTAGTTCACCTTGTGGGTTGATTATTTCTATGCCATAGGAACCAGCTCGCCAGAGCTCGTTGATTGGCACCAACCGCTCAATGTGCTGCAAACGCCGTCCGCTGAGAATCACCAGCTCGATTTTTGGGATTTGGCACAATGCTCTAAGCAAGCGGATTAGATCGTGGTCAGGAAGGACATGGTCGGGAGTTGGGGCAAACTCTGCCAGTGTGCCATCGTAATCCAAGAAGAGCTTTATCGCCTCGGCTTGGTTTATTTTTCCACCGACTGTTCTGTCTGTCTCCTCAGTTGATCTTTTTGTCATGGTGATAATAATGGGACGATATCATTCTTGAAGATAATCTCCCAGGTAAATCGTGCTCGAATTTTCCGCCTAAATTGGAATTGACGATTATTCTCGGTCCAGGCGACGATCGATTCTGCAGTTTTACCAGCGGGAGCATCAATATCGCAAAATTCGACTTCTCTTGAACCGAGTTCTACCGCCGCAGGTACAGCAGTAGTCATAACTTGGATCCCTGCTAAGCCAGCTTCAAGGATCGGCATTCCAAATCCTTCGCGGTGACTAGGCATAAACATCAGATCCGCAATACGATATAGATCACCAACTACTGTGTTGTCGATTAGATAGGGTGTATCCGAATCTTTACCTGATGAATATATGAAATGCACATTGCTTTCAAGATCATACGACTTCCGCCTATCCAGCAGAGCGTCATAATACGCCATGTTATTCGGATCATGTGGATCTGGTGGACCCGTAATAATCAGGCGTGGGTCATTGAAATGTTTTCTTAGTTCATAGATTACCTGCAGGGCATATTCGATATTTTTTGCTTGCGTGACCCGAACCGGCATCAACATAAGCAAGTCAGCATTGAACAACTGCAGCCTTTGGGAGAGCTGAATGCCCTCTGTAGATAAACCTAATATCTCTGCCGGATTTACACCGTTATAAACTACATGTATCGCTTCATCTGGACATCCATAAAGCGTTGCCAACGTTTGCTTACGTTCTTTGGAGACCACAACATACGTGATCTGCGGGTGTTGTTGTTTTAACATCTCCCATGGATACCCATCGTGAACTTTTACTCGCGAGTTGGGGCTAGTCCATGTGAAATCGTGACACCATGCAATACAGTTGTGGATGAGGCCTTCATCAACCAAGCGGGTAAGGGCAGCTGTAAGTGGTAAATTGAAGTGTTTGGTAAAAATGTTGTGGACGATCAGAGTATCAATATTTGTTACGACCGGGATTAGTTCTTGATAGAGCAGGTCCGTGATGTGAACAAAGTCCTCTGGTATCCTCCCGGTTTCAAGAATTGTGCTGATGGATTCGATAAGGGGGTCTTGTGAGTCGATCCTAGCTAGTTGTACATAGTCTGCTCCCGCCGGTAATGCAGATGCTGCCCCACGGCCGGAGATCACTGTAACCGGGTATCCATGGCTTACCAGCTGCTTGGTATGCTCGAGGATAACCATTTCAACACCGCCCACTGTTGGTGGCGATGAATAATGCAGGAGGCCGATTCTTGGTAATGCCATAGCGATCCCCTTGCTTACAGCCCTAACTCTTCAATCGTTTGCAGCTGGCGGCATAACCAATCAACAATATCCTCTTTCTCTATTATCCACTTGAGGTGGCGTGATTTTTCCTTTTTTTCTGGCTCCGACATAGTCAATGCTTGGTGCATGGATTCCGCAGTAGCATAAACATCACACGGGGGGATCACGATAGCACCAACGCCCAACTGCTGCTTAGCCCCCGCGCGCTCGGAAAGGATCAATACCCCATCTTTTTGATTGATTATTGGTCCTTCTTTGGCGACCAGGTTCATACCATCTGCGATCGCATTTACCAATAGAACATCATATAGCTGTAATGCAGCCAGCGCACGTTCGTAATTCTCGCCAATAATTACCCGTACCGGCTCCCAATCACTGTCGCCATACTTCGCATTTACCCGGCCAGCAGTGGCGTTTATTTTGTCCAGGTACTCATTGTATTCTTCTACCCCCATGCGCGAAGGAACTAAATAAGCCAAGAATTGTACTTCCCCACAATGTTCTGGGTGCAGGTCAAGAAGTTCCTCAAATGCTAAGAATCCCCGCACGATATTTTTGCTCGGTTCGATCCTATCAACGCGGACGATAACTTTATGACCTGCCGTGTTTGTTTCGATTTCAGACCGATATTCTTCAACTTCGGGTGAGTGGACTTGATTCTGTATTGAATCCACATCGATAGAGATGGGGAAATCTCTAACATATGTAGCGTGGTTGCGATACCAAATCCGTCCATGTTTAAAATTTACATGGGATTTTGGGAGGAAAGACTCACAGGTGCGGATGAAGTTCAACCCATCATCTTTTGTCTGGAACCCAAGGATATCAACAGCGCAGAGACTATCCAGGATGGAAAAACGCATATTGGGCGGCAGGATTTGCCAGTATTCTGAACCAGGCCAGGGGATATGAATAAAGTGCAGCAAGGTCGGGCGGGCGCGTGGAGGCAGCGAGTCTCGAACGCGGCGTGCTGCTAAATACAGATGGTAATCTTGGAGCATAACCAATGACGCCCCCTGGTTTTCACGAGTCTGTTCTATGATGGCGCGGGCAAATAGCTCGTTTACGGTTCGATACCCATTATCCCAAGCATGCCACGTGTCACGGTTGATGATTGGGCTGGTTGGGACATCCCACATCGAATGCTGAAGAAACCATAATAGTGGATTGGCAATGATATTGTAGTATCCTTCATACGCCTCGGTCGTTGGGGATAAAAACTTGATGTGAATGGTACGATCGGGGTTATTTTGATCCAATGGAACGTGTACCGACTCGAGCTCTCGATCAGCACTGCTCTGGGCGCATGCTATCCACGTCGCATCGATATTCTGGGTAAGTCCTAATAAGGCTGTAACCAATCCACCTGAACCACGCTCGTATGTATATTCATCTTCGGGGGTTTTCTCGAACTGGAAGGGGGCACGATTCGCACAAATGATAAGTTTTTTCCCAGCAAGGTATTCTGTCTGATCTTGTAAGCAGTTATCCGCAAGCCCTTGCTGATCATCCGGGTTAGTCATTATTATCTCCAGATAGATCCTTATCACCGTCGTTAGAAGCGCTTGCTTGAATGGCTAAATCAATAAACACGGCCGCCGTCCATCCAAATATATCCGCTGCAGACTCCGGAGGGTGTCCATCGGATGTATTATAGTACTCATATATACTGGGCTGTCCCATGATCAGCTCCAACGTTTTCTCCAGTAGTTGGTCTGCCAGGTCCACTTGCCCAATTTGCGCGAGCGCTTCGATAAAGAAGTAGTTAATGTTGACCCATATCGGACCGCGCCACATCGTATTTGGATCGAAGTGCGGGTCGTTTCTGGCTACTGAAGGTATCGCAAACTCCCCCCAAAAACTTTCTGGATTGGTGAGCTGTGATATTAAGCGATCCCGTATGTGGTCCGGAAGCTGACCGGTCCATAATGGATACAAATTGAATGGGGTTAGGACCGGGATCGGCTGCTCATTATGCAACGCGTTAAAATAACCTTTCTCTTCATCCCACAGATCCTCGATCATTCGCCGAACGATCGCTGCAGCCCGGCGCCGCCACATCGCCCCTTCAGCTTCCATTCCAAGCAGTTCGGCCATCGTCGCAAGAGACCCCATCTGGACACATAAGTAGGTATTGATGTCTGGTGATTCGACTGGCATACCATAGTCCCACAGAGGATTATCATCTAAGCCAGAGGAATAAGGGTGGTTGTACTGCACAAGTCCATCAGCATCATCATCATTCATGCTTGTCCACCAAGCATTCCACCGGACCAATGGAACATAGATTTCCTTCAAGAAATCGAGGTCATGATCCAACTCATGCAGTTTCATCGCTGCCCATGCCAGGATCGGGGGTTTGGTTACTTCAGCTCTTATGGGGTGATCGATTTCATCAACGATACCTTCATCGTGGATCGCATCCGGAAACATGCCATCAGGCAGTTGGTATGCAAGCATAGCGCGTATTTGATTACGCGCGAGTTCCGGGTCGAGATGTCTAAACGCTAGGGCATGCATTGCACTATCCCAGAGCCATATACCAATATAGTTTACTTTCGAGGGAATCATCGCTTCATAAGCGACATTACCTTGCGGGCTGATCAGGTTGTTGCCCATCACCCACCAGGCATAAGCATATGTACGTAAGTACTTCTCGTCAACAGCCGGAACCTGGCTGAACCACTTTTGCCAGCGTCCTTCTGCATCGGTGAAGGTCAACGAGAAAGGTTTGGTTTCGTGCAGCAGGTCTGGGCTGTTGCGGATGGTTAGCGAAACAGCACAATCTGGACCGGCATCGATGAGGAATTCAACGATATAGCCGCCATCATCTGGCCGTATATCGTTTGAGATAATTTTTCCATTTGTCGCGTAGGCCAAATTGCGGATCGCTTTGAGTCCACCACCGCTATCGCTGACTTGCCACATATGGGGAGTCACCTTGATGCGTATTCCGATTGTGGTGTTGGGTGGGAGGCCGAAGGAAAGTGTTTGCAGGTCCTGAAACACTAGGCCGATATCACCAAGTTCGGTATGGAAAAAGAGGGCGTGTGGATTAGAGACAGTGATAAATTCTAGTGGTGTTTTGTTCGAGTCGATAAACTCTAGATGCGAGATGAACGGTGGGCGTTTGAGATACGCTTCCAAACCCGGATCAAGCGCTAGTAATCGTTCGGCAAGTTTTATATATAAAGCGCTCAATTCTGCATGTTGGAACACTAAGATCCGTGAGCCGCGATCGCTGAACGGCACCTTGGTTATATCAATTTGGTTGCGCAGCAGGCTTAAATATGATGATGAGCTTTTTAATGTCATCGTTCTTGGTCACCTATAATTTCTAAGATAATGCTACAAATAATAAATATCACATCGCTTCTGAACATTAGTATACCAAGTTGTCTTCCCTACATCTCTAAAGGGGTGTTCATCGTTATACATCGAAATTTCAGGCTGTTAACTTGAAATGACGACGATTGGTCTAATACGCTTAAAATAAGCCAGAAGGAGCAGCTTGGTTACCGATAAACTTCTTTACAAAAAATCTGCTCCTGTTTTACGCAGGAGCAGATGAGATGTAAGTTTGTGTTTGTCCCCTAATTTCGCATCATGGAGGTAGATTTCACACCTGAACGTACTTGCTGGCTTTTGTCCCACAGATGGGACAGTTTTCGGTCGGTTTTCCGAACTCGACATGCCCACAGACTGGACATAGGTAGAAGTCTGTTTCAGCCAGATCCTCACCATTTGCTACAGCTTCAAGAGCCAACGTGTAAAGCTTTGCGTGAACCTCTTCGGCTCCTACCGCATATGAAAACATGCGCTTGGCTTTTGGTAAATCTGTCTCTGCTTGCACCACCATCGGTGGGTACATTTCAGTGAACTCATAGGTTTCACCATCAATGGCGGTTTGGAGGTTTTCAGCAGTTGAACCGATCCCGTCGAGAGCTCTCAAATGTCCCTCGGCATGAATACGCTCTGCTTCCGCGGTTGTTCGGAATAGCTTTGCGACGTTTGTGAAGCCATCACGCTCTGCTTTCTTCGCAAATGCGCGATACTTTTGGTTCGCCTGGCTCTCACCGGCGAAAGCTTCTTTTAGATTATCAATGGTGCTTGACATTGTTTTGCCTCCTGAATGGAATTTTAATTAACGCCTGGATTATTCACGGGTCTAGAATGATTGTCTGTGCGAAAGTTCACATGTTGTATTATACATGGATTGCTAGAAAGAGACAGTATATGCCGCAGAATAGCTCTAATAATCCTTTTTCGCGCGCAGCTGCAAACGGTAGTAAACCCAAAGTATGTTAAAGGCAATAAATAATACAAGTAATAACCATATCCCCCAAGGTTGGTAGCCGGTGAGGATTGAAAGAACGAATCCGATTATGGCAGCCCCCGACCAGATGATTTTTAAGTTCAACATCCCCTGATAAGCTTGCAGGTCGGCGTTTCTGCCGAGGTACGACTCGATCCCGATGCCCATTAGTGCGGCGCCAACCAAACGGGCGGTAATAGGGTCGATAGTCGTCCATCCAAAAAAACTAAGAATTTGGACCGGTACCAGGATGAGCGGCACCCCAAGTAAGACATCTAGGATGAAATGGACGACGAACCAACTGCGTAAACCTTTTGAGACCATGCATCACTCTCCCGACTTAATACAATGTAATTATTATAGACCATCAGGCGCAAAATTCAGCAATCAAAATGTAGCCTATTATTACAATAATTCTTAGTCAGATAATTTCTTGAACTCAATTGGAAGCATGACCTCAAAACATGTTTTCCCAGGTATTGAGCTTACTTTTATATCCCCACGGTGCTTTTGCACCACAATGTTGTAACTAATATTCAATCCAAGCCCAGTTCCCTTGCCAGGACCTTTAGTAGTAAAAAATGCATCAAATATTTTTGATTGGATCTCCTTTGGAATTCCTGGTCCATTATCTTCTACTTCAACCACGACCCACTCGCTTTCTTGTCTGGTGCGAATGATTATCTGGGCGTTCTCATGATCTGTTAGCGCTCCAGCAGCGTTGTCAATTAAATTGGTCCACACTTGGTTCAGTTCACTTCCATATCCCATAATCGGCGGTAAATCCTGTGCATATTCACGTTTTATGTTAATACCAGACTTAAGCTTATTACGTAAAATTGTGAGGGTATCGTCTAAGCCTTCGTTGATATTAACTGATTGGATCGGCGCCTGGTCTAGGTAGGTGTAAGATTTTAAAGATTTAACAATTGCCGAAATTCGACTTGAGCCTTGGGAAAGCTCATTCAAAAGGCTGTAAACATAATAGGTAGCGTTCAGCCACTCAATGACACACATCAACCGTTCAGAATGAAATTCTGCGGTCAGTGAGGCAAGTTCATCCTGACTAAATTGCAGGTTAACTAGATTGGGGGCCATCCGCCAAGCCTCATTAATATCATGAGCCTCCAGCCAGTTTTCTATTTCCACTTCCATATCATTGCGAGTAATAGCATCCAATTCGGGCGGGGAATAAGCACTAGTATGCACTTTATCGGATAGGGAATTCAGAATTTTCCATTGATTATCATCAAATCCCAGTCGACTGATATGAGCATAGGATGCATCTAAATCTTTTGTAGCTTCAATGAGTTGGTCTGCACTTCGCTTTACAGCCGCCGCGGGATTGTTCAATTCATGCGCAACGCCAGCGGTGAGCGTACCTAATTGGGCCATTTTCTCACTCTGCCTTAAATGCACCTGGTCTTCACGTAAACGTCCGAGAATGTTTTGGAACAAGGACTGCATTGCCGATGGACTAGAACTCATGAGCCGATCAAGTTCTTCCTTTCGAATGGAGTAGAAGACCGAATCTGACCGGGCACGCACAGTAGCGCTCCGCTTCATTGACTCTAATAAAGCCATTTCCCCAATCACCTCACCTCCAGTTCGAACTGCCAGCAGAACCTCCCGGCCGATTGAATCTTTGATAATCTCTACCTCACCTTGCTTGATGATATAAGCTCGACTACCCTCATCACCCTCATGAAAAAGCTCTTGTCCTTTAGAGATTGTCACAATTTCCACAGATTCGGATATTCGGTCTAAATCTCCTTGATTCAGCCCATGGAAAAGAGGAATGGTTTTCAACAACTCGTGTGTCATTAAACGATTTTGAGATACTGATGAATTAGACTGACTGCGATGGCACCATTCCCCACTGCTGAAGCCACTCGCCGGACTGCACCTTCGCGAACATCCCCGGCTGCAAAGATCCCTGGTACATTGGTTTCTAAAAGAGAGGGAGACCGTTTATCTGTCCATCCTTTTGGTGGCTTACCATTCTGAATGAGATCAGGGCCAGTTGGGATGAAACCAACTCTGTTACGTTCCACAACTCCGGCAATTAAATCTGTGTGAGCAACAGCGCCAATGAATATGTATAAAGCCGCCGCGGGAACCGTGTGTTTTTCTCCAGTTTGGTTATTAATTAGGGTGATACTTTCTAGCTGGTCTTTCCCATGCACTTCGGCAACCTCGCTGTAAGTCAGAACTTCAATATTTTCCTGCGCGTTGATCTGATCAATCAGGTATTGCGACATGCTCTTCTGTAGCGAACTCCCCCGCACTAACATGGTCACTTTGCTTGAGTATCTCGCAAAATACATTGCTCCCTGCCCCGCAGAATTTGCCCCTCCAACAACAAAAACATGTTGGTCCTTATAATTGGCGGCTTCGGTTAATGCCGCGCCGTAGTAGATTCCTGCGCCAGTCAATCGGCTGACACCTGGAACATCTAACACTCGTAATGACACTCCAGTAGCAATCAGCAAGGCTTTGCAAGTTAATTCTTTCCCATCGCTGAGGGTGACGATTTTATAAGGTTGCCTAACTTCAACTTTTACAACTTCTAGGGATGTAATTATTTCACAACCCAACCGGATGGATTGGTCAGTTGCTCGTTTGGCCAGATCAGAACCACTGATCCCCTTCGGAAAACCCAAATAATTCTCAATCCGTGAACTCGTACCCGCTTGCCCACCAGTGGCTTCTTTTTCGACAACGAGCGTTTTCAACCCTTCGGAGGCACCATACACCGCTGCTCCCAGACCCGCAGGTCCTCCCCCAATTATTATCAGATCATAATAGGGTGCGGAGGCTTCCGTTTTTAGACCGACCTGCTTGGCTAAAGCCTGATAATCTGGATCGAACAAAACATTTCCATCCGGAAAGAAAACGACTGGAAGTTTTTTCTCATCTTTCTGTAGGTCATCGACTAATTTCTTCGCTTCGGAATTTGTTTCAATATCTAACCATTGGTAAGGAATGCGGTTGCGAGCCAGAAAATCTTTGACTTTATGAGAGCTGGCAGACCATAACGTGCCGGCAACTCGGATACCATCATAGGGCGGAGATGCCGTTACCAACCAATCATTCAACAGGTCATCCAAGACAGGAATTAGTTTCTCCTCCGGTGGATCCCAGGGTTTCATGAGGTAATGATCCAAATCAATTGTATTAATACTAGCTATCGCTGCTTCAGTATCCGCATAAGCGGTAAGCAGTATCTTTCGTGCTTCAGGATAAAGCTCGCGCGCCTGGGTTAGAAATTCTGTGCCACTCATTTCAGGCATTCTTTGGTCAGCGACAAATAAGGCAACGGGCTCATTCCGTTTTTTTAGTTCATATAATGCCGCCAATGCTTCTTGTCCAGACCCTGCTTTGAGAACCCTGTATTCTTTGCCATAATGTTGTCTGAGGTCGCGGTTTATCGCGTTTAATACCTGGGGCTCGTCATCAACAGACATAATTACTGGTTTTCCCATTCTTCAGAACTCCTTTAGATATTTCGCCATTTCTGCCTTGTTATGTTGTTACAGCCTAACAAGCAACCATGGCGAAGCAATACTTTCTTTAGTACTTGGATTGTCAATGGTAGTGGAAACGAATAACTTCCTATATTATATACTATTAATACAAAATATATCACAATTGTATTATTATTAAGATATAATAATGTTGCATCAGTAGTTTTAATGGTTCCTTCTGATGGTCCAGGATGCTTGTGAGTAAAGAGTTAGAGAAAATAATAATTTAAACCAATTGATAGTTATATAACCGTAACAAAAAATCAAAGGATAATTATGGAAAGCAAAGATTTAGCACATGACGCGATGGTAGAAGAGTTTTGGCGCAATTGGTTCATGGAGGGGCCGCCCAAAGCAAAAATTAGACGCCAGAAATTTTTTAAGTTTCTGCCATCTGAAGTACGCTGCAAATTCTGTGCTGCCCCCTTTGATGGAGTTGCTGCTCCATTTGTTAAAAACGTTTTGCAAGTATACCCTTCCCGTTTTAATCCTTTTTACTGTAACACATGCGATGATTTTTCTAATAAATATCAGGGTGGAGCAGAAATCCCAATCACAATGTTTTTCGCTGATATTCGCGGCTCCACTGCATTGGCCGAACAAATTGGTGCCAAAGAATTCAGCAGCTTAATAAACCGCTTCTATATCAAGAGCAGTATGGTTTTAAGTCATGCTGGGGCAATGATCGAAAAATTGGTTGGGGATGAGGTCGCCGCAGTGTTCTCTATCGGGTTGTCAGGTGAAAATTATCATAATCAAGCAATCCAAGCGGCGAAGGAGCTTTTACGAGAAACTGGTCATGCTGATGAAAATGGCCCCTGGGTAAAGGTAGGCATCGGTATCCATTCTGGGGAGGCTTTTGTCGGATCGGTGGGGAGACCAGATGGAATTATGGAGGTAGCAGCATTAGGCGATGTTCCCAATACAGCAGCTCGATTGACCTCTATGGCTGCACCTGGAGAAATCCTGGTTAGTGAAGATACAATAGTTGCCGCCAATATTAGTACCCAAGGTATCGAAAGGCGACATTTATCACTAAAAGGCCGTGAAGAAGAAATAACCGCTTACGTATTACAGCTCTAATTTGTAAGTGAAAGTAAATGATAAATCCTTTCCTCCTTATTAGTTAATATTGGCGCGACACGAACGTTTTCTTAGTAATGTTTATTTGGAAATCGCTCTGAATATCAGGTTGGAAATCCAATTTTCCCTCTATGTTAGCTACTTTTCCTTGCTCTATGTTTTATTAGAATGTCACCAGTCTCTTATATCCAGTAATCCGGGGATTGAGTACACCTGTCAGCTGTTTGACCTCACATTCCGAAGCCATATGTCAAATTCGCTTGATTCCATTCTCTCTACAGCTCGATTCCAACGTGTCAAACCATAATCTTTGAAATCGAAATCGATGTTGGAAATCTTCGCCTGAATCACCGACCACAGCGACCAACCAACATCTCCCAAGATGCTGTGCAAATGGATCCGAGCGATTATCTTTTCATCTATCAGACCGTAGTACGCTATTGCCAGTTCACTAACTTGTGTATCATCGTACCCTGCCTCTACGCTAATACTACCCAAATCAAAACAGGGATCATTATTGCCGCTGTAATCAAAGTCAAGTAGAAAAACTCGATTACCATCATCCATAATATTCTCTGGTACTAGGTCATTGTGACAGGGCACAAGCTTATCCCGGTATGGAACCAAAGCCTCTCCCATCTCCCAAATTTGTTCTCTGTAGTCTGGATACCGCGTCGGAAGTACAAGTTCTCGATCCTTGACAGTCTCCATATAAAACTCGATCAAGCGAAACATATCAAAGTCGTACCAAAAACTAGCGCCACTATGCAATACCTTTACCGCATGAACAAGACGACGTTGAACAGCAAGAGTCTTCAGCGACTCGGCTGAGCAGAGTGCCAGCGGGAGGTACTCCAGTACAAGCACCATCTGAAGTGGAAAGGAATGTACAACCCTTGGCGATAGCCCCGTCTCCCCACATATCTTGGCATTGTAGAATTTGTTGTGCCAATCTAATCCCAGCAACCGCGAGTTGTTACCAGAAATCGAAACGAAAAACAAAGACCCATCTACAACAACTTTATAGTTGCTGTTGGTAATTCCACCGGATTGGGGTTCAACGGAGATTTCTTTCCCATGCCATTCAGACACAAGTTCAATGGCCTCATCGATCGTTATCGCCATTTATGAATGGTATCA
>Ga0209013_10001749_pt1 | contig 19983 bp, 22 predicted proteins | sample Cruoilmetagenom2_FD_187291 | JGI IMG/M metagenome (GOLD analysis project Ga0209013, IMG submission 187291) | Oil polluted marine microbial communities from Coal Oil Point, Santa Barbara, California, USA - Sample 2 (SPAdes) (version 2) | ecosystem: Environmental > Aquatic > Marine > Oil seeps ...
TACTGAAAGTGCCCGTTAATGCTGACAGCTTTTTCCTGGAAGCGCATGTTAAACTGCGACCGGTAGAGCTTCCGGTAGATGGTGTTTATGTCTGCGGCCTGGCTCATTCTCCCAAACCGGTGAATGAAATTATTGCACAAGCTCAAGCTGCATCTGCCAAAACTACTATGCCACTGGTCGAAGGTTATGTCACATTTGATCCGATTGTCTCAAATGTTGACAAGGAAATATGTATTGGTTGCAAACTATGTACCAGTCTTTGTCCATATCAGGCCATCCGGATGGTTAAGGATGAAAACAACAAACCAAAGGCTGAAACAGTAGTAGCATCATGCAAGGCCTGCGGTATTTGTGCTTCACACTGTCCAACATTTGCAATCTCCATGGGCGGATTTACTAATGAACAGCTCAATTCACAGATTGAAGCGTTTGGCAAAGAAATAAAAGAGAAAGAAACTGAGGCAGCTTAAACCTGATGTCATAAAGCTGTTTAAAGTGCATCATCTATAACATGATTAAAGGATAGAAAATGAGCAAGGAAGAGTACAACCCGAAAATCCTTGGATTTCTGTGCAACTGGTGTTGTTATGCTGCTGCTGATGCGGCAGGTGTATCACGTTATCAGTATCCACCTAACCTGCGTACAATCAGGGTTATGTGCACTGGTCGGATAGATCCCTCCTTTGTCCTTAGGGGCTTTGTGGAAGGAGCCGCCGGCATATTCACCGGAGGCTGACAACTCGGCGAATGTCATTACCAGGTAGGTAATTACGATGCAATGGGAATGGATGCTTTGGTCTCTAAAGTACTTAAGGAAATCGGGGTCAATCCAGAAAGATTCTCGTTACAGTGGGCCTCAGCTGCGGAAGCACCACGCTTTGTCAAACTGATAACTGAATTTACCGATAAGATTAAAGAGCTTGGGCCCTTGGGTCAATCTGAAGGTATTGAGCCGGATGAGATGAAAGCCAGGCTGGATAAGGCTTTAGATGCTGTAAACAGCCGCAAGGTAAGAATGGTCTTCGGTATGACAACCAAGTCAATTCGTAAAGAGGCGATATTTACCACGGAATATATAAACGCAGTTATTGAAGAAAAGCTGACCAAGGCAATAACCGGAGCACTTACAGCCGAACCGAAAGAAGAAGCCAAACCTGCTCCTGAAAAGAAAGCTGCCAAAGAAGCACCGGCCTCTGCAAAGAAAGCAGCTCCGAAAAAAGCTGCAGCTAAAGCCAAGCCTGCTGCAAAGAAGGCAGCTCCGAAAAAAGCTGTAACCAAGGCCAAGCCTGCTGCAAAGAAAGCAGCTCCGAAAAAAGCTGCTAAAGCTAAGCCCGCTGCAAAGAAAAAAGGTTCTGCTAAAAAAAAGTAGCCTGATATATATAAAACTTAAAACCCCGCTTTTCTTTTTTAAAGAAGAGCGGGGTTTTTTATTTTCTATTTACAGAACACTTCTAACGAAATAATATTTTTTTACATATGTGCGTGACAGTTTATTACTTATAAAGGATTATTTTTCAAAATGATATTTCCTGCATTTACAGTACAGTTGCCGAAATGGGTAAATACTTGCATTCCCGATTCAAAAACAATTTATTCAAGTATTGAGGAGCGCATGGAACTGGCAGTTGAACTTGCAGCCCAGAATATCAAACATGACGGTGGACCATTTGGTGCGGCAGTTTTTGAACGGCAAACAGGAAAACTTATCGCGCCTGGAATCAACCTTGTCATGCAGACAAACTGTTCAGTGGTTCACGCTGAAATAGTTGCTATTATTCTTGCCCAGCAGAAGGTGGCAAGCTTTGACCTGGGTGCAGAGGGGCTTCCAGCTTATGAACTTGTCACCTCGACAGAGCCATGCGCCATGTGTCTTGGCGCCATCCCCTGGTCAGGTATCAGCAGCGTTATTTGCGGTGCCCGCGATGAAGATGCAAGAAGCATAGGCTTTGATGAAGGAGAAAAACCAGAACAGTGGATCGAGGCTCTTGAAGGCCGTGCTATTAAAGTAACCCGTGATATTCTGAGGGATAAAGCGAAGGCGATTCTGCAGCAGTATGTTGATGAAGGCGGGATAATTTATAATGGCAGGGGCATCAATGCAATTTAGCTCAAAGGTTCTCAAAAAGGGTAGGGCGCATGACCACTAATCAGGATACCCATCGCAAATCAATCGGTTATATACTCTGGATCTTCGGTTTCACCGGGTCCCATCGTTTCTATTATGGCAAGCCGCTCATTGGAACCATTTACTTTTTCACCTTCGGCCTTCTGGGTATCGGTTGGCTCATAGATCTTTTTCTTATTCCATCCCTTGACCGACAGGCAGATCTCAGGTTCACTGCCGGTCCCATAGATTATTCCGTAGCCTGGCTGTTGCTGACATTTTTAGGTATATTCGGTATACACAGGATGTACATGGGAAAATGGTTTACCGGTATCCTGTATCTTCTAACAGGCGGTCTTCTGGGATTTGGGTATCTTTATGATTTCTGGACATTGAACGACCAGATAACCATATTGAACCGTTCAAGTTGAATAATATAAAAAGCCTTAGAGCATGCAGACAATCAGCTGGCCAGGATATATTTTAGTAATTACTCGATCCTGGCCCCAGGAGAGTTCTTATGAAAAAACCGGGAATAACTATTTTTGTCATCTTCCTTTTCATCTTCATTGCATTCCATCATAGTGAAGCAAAAAGAAAAAATTATTACAGAACCTTTGAGATCATTGACATAACCGAGAACGGCCTGACCTTGCTGGACAATGACGGCAATATCATTGAAGTCGATAAAGATCCCGGAGATTACAAGGTGGGTTACAAGGTCAGATATGACAGTGTCCGTAAAAGACTGCGAGCTTACCGCTGGCAGGATTATAAGGTGAGTGCAATTTCCAGTGACAACATAACGCTGCAGCACGAAACAGGTGACACACTTTCTGTAGGGGGTAATTACGTAGGCAAATACGATGTTGGTGATCAGGTGCGTTACAATTCCGTTGACAACAAATTGCAACCGGACGAAGGCTCTGGGCAATGGAAGCAATATACTGTGTTTGAAGCATTCAGGGATAAAATCATCCTTCAAAGTAACGATGGTCAACAGATGATTTTGCAGATGGATAACAATTTATACCCGGAACGAAGAGGTGTTTATATTGGCAAGTACAAGATTGGTGACCTGGTCAGATATAATGCTACGACCAATAAATTAAAAAAAGGCGTATTAAGAACATATGACTGGCAGGATTATAAGGTTAAAGAAGTAGCAGAAGACCAACTAATTCTTATCGATAAAAACAAGAAGGAACTGATCCTGGAAAATACATATCGCACTCAGTTTAATGCAGGCGACCTGGTTAAATATGATCGCTTAAATAATCTGCTCAAAAAAGCACGATAAACGAAGTATAGAAAGCAGTCTGTCAGGAAACTTTAAAATGATTCTCACTATTTCCGGTATAATGCTGATGTTTATTGGTCTGGTTGTCAGCATAGTTTTCTGGATGCCAGGCATTTTAAACAAAGAGAAAATGAAAAATATAATGGGTGATCGTTATGCCCTTGTCTATGTGATTTATATTGCCAATGGTCCAATGCTGATCCTTTTCGGACTCTTGCTCATAGTCTGGCCCAAAGTTCATTGATAATTTTTACATTTCATATGGTTGGAAATGTGAGCAACAATGCTTATAGAATACTGTAGTTAATAATCTAATCCGGGAAACCAGGAAATAAGTGCCTTAACAGCAGTTTGCAACGTATCAGGAAGATAGACTTTTTTGAGTTTTCTTATTTTTTGTTGCAGGAAACAAGGAGTAAGGCACTAATAAATCGAATTTATTGAAAGAACAATAACAGGGAACCATGGGGAATTGACAACTACAACAAGTATCTCCGGACGAGATGCACAAAATATGGTTTGCCGTAAAACCTATCGTAATTGGGATTGTAGGTTTTTGTTTATTTGTATGGCTAATCTACCAACTTTAGGAAAATTCAATTCTCCATTATTGCAACATATCTACCAGGAAAATAAAAAGCCGTGCACTTTCTTACTTTAGTGCACGGCTTTAATTATTTATTCAGTTTATCAGTAATCTTACGATAAAAGCTCCGGATCATTAGCGACTTTTCTCACAAGTTCTCGGTAATCCTGTGCTCCATTACAACCGGGTGCGTATTCATAAATGGTCTTGCCGTAGGCCGGTGCCTCAGAAAGTCTGACGTTATATCGAACAGGCTGGCAGAGTCTCTCACCGTAAATTTTAGCGATTTTTTTCAGAATTCTTGAAGTTTTCTTAACGCGTTTGTCCTCAAAAGTTGGAAGGATGTATTTTAAATTAAGCTCAGGACGATATTTCTGAATAGAGGAAATACTCCGTAAAAACTCACTGAGTCCCTGCAATGCCATAATATCTAAAGCAACAGGTATCAACAGTTCATGTACATAAAAGAGAACGTTTACTGTCAGGGGATCCCAGCCAGGTGAAGTGTCAACAATCACATAATCAAAAATCTTGTCTACAGGTATCAGCGCTTCAGCTACCGTCATTTCACCGCCATAATCCTTACGGTCTATCATGCGTTTGACACCTGCAAGGGCTTTGCCTCCGGCAAGCAACCAAAGGTTTTCCCTAGCCTTGGTCAAACACTCTTTAAGCGAAAGCTCACCCGTTACGATCTCTGTAAGACCGGCTTTAGGCTTTACTCCAAGCATGAAGCTGTCCTGCCCCTGGGTGTCTGTATCAATAAGCAATACCTTGAAGCCGGCAAGAGCCAAACCAGAAGCCAGATTTATGGAAGTAGTAGATTTCCCAACTCCTCCTTTGCTCAAAGAAATACCAATTTTTCTGGTAACCGTATCGCCTTTTTTAACCGGTTTCTGTTTCTTCTCCTCAACAGATCTTTTTATATTAAGAGCAAACGTTTTGCCACAGGTAGTACAGCGTGCCTTTGTCGCATTGGCAGGAATCTTATTTTCGTCAATTGTATGCTTTTTGTTGCAATGAGGACAAATGACAAGCATTCTACCGCCTCCAAATATTTGAGTTATTATAAAGCAGGAAACCTATATCAAACAAAATCAAGTCTTCTGTATAATGGAGCGAACCAACATGCTATTCTCGCCTCTTGGCTCATATTCTTTTAGAATTAAGAGAAGAGCCTGATTAACAATTTGAGATTGGGACACCCTTGTCCTTAAATTTTCAGGTACAATAGTTCGTATTTCATTTGTTGCACTTTCTAAATTCTCAAAAACCTCTTCAGATAAGTAATAAGTCGTTTGCTTATTATGGCTTGAATTAATATGTGGAGTCTCTCCGATCAGTTTATTCAAGGTGTTGAGTTCCTTTTTGCTAACAATATCTTCAAGGGGTTTATCAGCAAGTAACTCAGAGAGAACATCTCTTTTTTTCTCTTGGTCAAATTAAAAAAATTAGAATTCATTGTACACCAGTATCAATATAAATATATCGCAATAATAAATGCAACAATAGTACCAGTTACCCTTACTTGAATATTCTTTCTTTACAGGTTTGGATGTACTGCATCAGTTTCTCTTTCGAATTCTTATCAATGTTGATAAAATCTATACCACAGAGTAACTCTTCAGGTCCTTCCGGACTGATATGGACCACTATCCCTTGCAGGTTATAAGTCGTCTCCTTAATTGTTAATTCAATTGGCAGTTCATCACCAACAGCGATTAAGATATCCTCAGGACTGAATATTATCCCAATGCCATTGTCAACAACGTCGAAAACTTCATATTTTGCATCATTGATCTTAACGGTGACATCACTATTTCCCTTGACGTTGATTCTAAAGTTTTTCCGCATTGCTTCTTGCAAATCCATAGTGTTCTCCTAATTTAATTCGGGCTTGCAAACTGACTGCCAGGTGAAAAAGGTAAACAATTTATTATAATACACCTTGATAATAGGATGATAAACTGTTTTTTTTTAATTTTAGAATTTAATTATTAAAAACCAAATTACAATATTCTTCAATTAATTATCAAGAACTCTTTTTGCCGGCCAACTGGCCACAGGCAGCAGAAATATCAGAGCCCCGGCTCGAACGAACAAGAACAGTATATCCTGCTTTCCAGAGTGTTTTCTGGAATAGCTCAATTTTCTTATCTGAAGGTCTCTGATAAGAAAGGGCGCTGGTTTCATTATATGGCAACAGGTTAATCTTACAGGGTATGTCCTTGAGCCTTTCGGCCAGAATTTCTGCATCTGAGATAGAATCATTAAGATCCTTTATGAGAATATATTCGAACATGATGCGCTTGCGTTTCGGCATGGGAAAATTCTTGCAGGCTTCAAGCAACTCCGCTACCGGGTATTTATTATTGATGGGCATCAATTTTGAGCGAGCCGAATCATCAACGGAATGAAGAGAAACAGCCAGATTTACTCTTGTTTTCTGCCCCAACTCCTTGATTTTAGGTACCAGGCCACAGGTGGAGACCGTAATCCTGCGATCAGAAAAATTAAGGCCGCGCTGATAAGTTAGAATCTCCAGGGCAACTAAAAGGTTATCAAAGTTTGCCAGGGGTTCTCCCATTCCCATGAACACGAGATTATTTAAGACCAGTTCAGTGTCCTCATCATCATGGAGCCAGTTCCGGACCCTGACAACCTGGCCAACTATCTCGCCAGGCGACAAGTTACGCTTGAATCCCATACCTCCTGTCAGACAAAACTCGCAACCCATCGCACAACCCACCTGAGAAGAAACACACAGGGTATTTCTGCCCTCTTCAGGGATAAGGACTGATTCAATATAATTATTGTCCTTGAGCTTAAATCCGTATTTGACAGTACCATCCTTTGAGCGTTCAACATCTGCAATTTCAGGCCAATCAAAACTGGCCCGGGTCGCTAATGTCTCACGAAGGTCCTTTGTCAGGTCAGTCATTTGAGAAAAATCAGTTATATTTGGACGATACAGCCAGGCAAAAATCTGGCTACCCCGATAAGTCGGCAACCCCAGACTCTCAACAAAATCAGTCAGCTGCGATAAAGAAAAATCTGTGAGGTCTGTTTTATTCATAGATAATCAGAGAGCCCTCTGGCATTCTGTTTTCAGATACTGTCTGCCGGCAAGACCATCTTCAATGATTTGTAGTATTTTATTTTTATCCTTTTGCAATCTTCCTGAAATCGGCAAATAATTAGAGGCATGGTTGGCCTGAAACTGTACACGGTCAAGGTTGATATATTGCACCATTGTTTTCAGTTCCCCAAGGAGCATTCTCTGGTCAGGCAATTGAAAAGAACCGGAAACAGCATCTTCATAAAGTTGTGTATTCTCAAGGAGCATCAACGTTAAGGCTGCAATCTGGTTCGGTTTCATATCTGTCAAAACACGGCCTGATTCAGAAGCATGGATTTCAGATTCGGCAATACCAGCAATACCAAGCAATACAGTGACGGACAAAAAGATGTCTGCTTCTCGAACCATTCCTGCCGCCTCAATCATTTGCTCCGCATTTACTCCTTTTCGAATATTTTTCAAGGTAGGATTATGTCCGCTCTCAAGTCCCATGTAAATCCTGTCCAGGCCAAGTTTTTTCAAGCGCATAAACTCTGCATTATTTTTTCTCAGTATACTCCTGGCGTTGCCATAAAGGCTGATACGGTTTACCCAGGGCAGGTTCTCTCTTATACTTAAAAAAATCTCTGCCAAACGATCCGTTGGTATGATCAGGGCATCACCATCTCCGATAAATACCCTTTTCTGCTGTTTGCAATACCTTGCAGCAAAAGAGATATCTTCGTTAATAATTGCTGCATCCTTAATACGAAAACGCACACCTTTGTATGGACCGCAGAACGTGCACTTATTGTGTGAACAACCGACGGAAACTTGCAGAATAATGGAGTTGGCCTCACTGGGAGGGCGAATTATATTACCTTCGTAATGCAAAATATATCAGCTGTTTTTCTTTTCAAATGCAACCATGAAATCCACCAGTTTTTCAACTCCCTCTCTGGGAAAAGCATTATAGATAGAAGCTCTGCAACCGCCAACAGATCGGTGTCCTTTCAGGCCATCAAACGAAACAGCTGCCGCTTCCTGGATAAACTGTGCTTCCAGCTCCGGTGTCGGCAGATTAAAGGTAACATTCATTATTGATCGTGAGTCAAACCGGGCATGGCCCGTATAAAAATCACTGTTGTCAATAGCCTGGTAAAGCAACTCTGCCTTTTCCAGATTCATTTTCTCAATGGATGGCAGCCCGCCCAGGTTCTTCAGCCATTTCAAAACAAGGCCGATTGTGTATATAGAAAAACATGGAGGAGTGTTGAACATTGAGCCTTTTTCAGCATGGGTTTTATAACGAAACATTGTGGGAATGCTGTCCGATGCATTATTTAACAGATCTTCGCGGATAATGACCACTGTACAGCCGGCTGGTCCCATATTTTTCTGGGCACCGGCAAAAATAATCCCGAAACGGCTGACGTCGACCGTTCTTGCCAGAATATCAGAAGACATGTCACATACCAGATCAGTATCAGTTTCCGGGAACTGATGAAACTGTGTCCCGTAAATTGTGTTGTTCGATACAAAATAGAGGTATTCTGCATTCGCTGTTGCCTCATATTCATCCGGTAGAGGAACCCTGTCAAAAAGAGTATCTTCGCTGGAATAGGCCACATCGACATTGCCGAACAGTTTTGCTTCCTTAATGGCCTTTTTAGACCAGGTGCCGGTATTCAGATATGTGGCTGACTTTCCCGGTTGGAGCAGGTTCATCGGCACCATGGCAAACTGAGTCGAGGCTCCTCCTTGCAAGAAGAGGACCTTGTAATTGTCCGGTATACTCATCAGTTCACGGAGCAGAGATTCACACTCATCAACAACCTCAATGAATTCCTTGCTGCGATGGCTCATCTCTATCAGCCCAATTCCTTTATCATTGAAGTTGACAATATCTTTTGCAGCCTGAACCAGTACCTCATGGGGCAGGGTAGCAGGACCAGCGCTGAAATTGTAAATGCGGTCAGGCATGAGAAAAATCCTCCATCTCTAGTGTTATGACATAATTAAATGATAAATTTTTTCCACAAAAACGTTCTGGAGATCTGGCAGATGCAAACCTTACCATAGAGATTGTTGGCGCAGAGCCTCGTACAAAACAATGCCTGCGGCATTGGCAAGATTAAGACTTCGTATATTGTTATTGCTCATCGGTATTGTGTAACAGCGCTCTATATACAGTTTAATTATCTCTTCTGGCAAGCCTTTCGTTTCCTTGCCGAAAATAAGGAAATCTCCCGGTTTTAATTCAGCTTCTGTATATGGTCGACCAGTTTTTTTGGTGAAAAAATAAAGTTTCTTTTCATCCTGGGCTGTTAAAAAATCATCAAAACTTTCCCAGTAAACAATTTTCACATATTTCCAATAATCTAAACCTGCACGTTTCAGATGCTTATCATCGGTGCTGAACCCAAGGGGTTTAACAAGATGAAGGACTGTGTCGGTTGCTCCACACAACCTGGCTGTGGTCCCTGTATTGGGGGGGATTTCCGGTTCTACCAGGACAACGTTGAAAGGGCTAATAGTTAACATCAACTGTTAATTATAGAAAGGAAATCAAATGGTCTTCGGTCAAAGTTATATTTTTGACCAGCAAGGTTTTCTCACCTGTGTCAGCATTAAACAGTTCGGTAATCTCGGCACTCGATTGGAGAAAAATGGCCAATTCCTCATCTTGCAATACAGTTTTTGCCTTAAATTTTATACCGAATGGATTCCTGAAAACACCATTATACCGGATACGGTAGTCAAGATGAGGTCCGGTGGATATGCCTGTCGACCCAACATAGCCTATAATGTCTTTCTGTTGGACGGTGCTGCCTTTTTTCAAACCCTTTTTGTACCCATTCAAATGTCCGTAATATGTCTTATACCCACCATGGTGTCGAAGGATGACCGTTTTGCCAAAACCTCCCTTTCTGCCAATATACTCAACTCTTCCTTCTGCCGTTGCCATGACCGATGTACCTCTCGGTGCTGCCAGATCGACCCCGAGGTGAGGTCTTACAATACCATCTATAGGGTGCTTACGTCTCATGGTAAACCGGGATGTTACCCGGCCAAACGGAATCGGTGACCGAATGAACCAGGTCCCCAATGCCTCTCCGTTCTGATCAAAATGCCCGGCAGGTGTGTTTTCAGAAGCAAAGTGATATCCTTGATACTCATTATTCTGTTTCTGATAACGGGCCACCAGGATTTTTCCATATCCCACAAAGACATCACCTTTAAAATATTTTTCCACCAGAAGTTCAAATCTGTCACCTGCTCTGGTTTCCGTGTTAAAATCGATTTTAGAGGCAAAAATATCAGCATAGGCGTGAATGAGTTTGGGCTCTTCACCCAATTTAGAAAATGCAGCATAAAGTGACGAAACAATATCACCGGAAAGTCTTTCAACCCTGTATTCCAGTGGGACCGCCTGCCTGGCAGCCCAATAATTACCATCTTCATTGCGTTTTAAAATATGGGTATTTAATAGTCCGGATTCATACGTTGCCTGGGCGATGGAATTATCCTGCTCTAAAATAATAGTGAAGCGATCACCAGGTTGCAGCATTTTAAAATCAAGCGATTTACCAAAACCTTTTATGATGTCGCACCTGACAGTATTCGACACCTTGAGCCGCTTCATGGCCAGATCAAAACTTTCGCCTTTTTTTATTTCGCCGGCAATTTCAGTTTGAATGGCAGATGACGTCTCTGTTAATAAGGTTGCTGCTAGGTCAGGACTGGGGATATTGATCTGGACATGGCTTTGTTCTTCAAGATTGGCAGAAAGAGGAACCGCAATGGCATTGTCATTAAAATCCTTTTGAACTAACAGTAAAACAAGGACAATCCCAATCCAGATTGCCAGTGAGACCGTTAAACTCATTAATATTTTTCCAGAATCCATTATTCTAAATCTTTTGTTGTATAAACGGTGTTTTAGTTTTTTATTGTTATAGAGTTAAAGTGTTGCGGTTTTCTAACAATATCTAAAAGGTATTACAAGTTTGTTTTTGTCTGGAAATATTATAGACTCGCATTATAACACAACCCAAGCGGAAACATAGTTGCTTTTTTGGCAATAAAGTTTACATTATTCTGTCTTACAGCCTTACAATTTTATTAATTAAAAAGTTCTCATAAAATGTCGTTAATCGTTCAAAAATATGGTGGGACCTCAGTAGGCTCACCTGAAAAAATAAAGGCTGTTGCCGAGCAAGTTCTCGATTACAGAAGCAAGGGACACCAGATGGTTGTTGTGCTCTCTGCAATGTCAGGTGAAACCGATCGTTTAATATCACTTGCAAATAGCGTGCAAGAACAACCTGACACCCGCGAAATGGATGTGCTGCTGTCAACCGGTGAACAGGTGACCATATCTCTTTTTGCCATGGCGGTAAAGGCTGCAGGATTTGATGCAATCTCCTTTCTTGGCGATCAGGTTAAAATACTCACCAGTAGTATGCACACCAAGGCAAGAATAGAATCCGTTGATACGGATAAGGTAAAAAAACATCTTGCACAAGGGAAAATAGTTGTTATCGCAGGTTTTCAAGGTGTTGACGAAAATGGTGATATTACCACACTGGGCAGAGGAGGTTCGGACACCACTGCAGTTGCACTTGCAGCAACCCTTGAAGCTGACCAGTGTGAAATCTTTACTGATGTTGAAGGTGTTTTTACAACTGATCCTAACGTCTGTGCTTCAGCCCGTAAGATTGAACGCATCTCATATGACGAAATGTTGGAGTTAGCCAGCTTAGGTGCCAAGGTGCTCGATATCAGGTCAGTTGGTTTGGCAAAAAGATATAAAGTTCCACTGCATGTCAGGTCGACATTTGTTGATACTGAAGGAACATGGGTGGTCGAGGAGGATAAAACAATGGAATCCATGTTGGTTTCTGGAGTGACGTATAATAAAAATGAGGCGAGGATTACCATCACCAAGGTGCCTGATAACCCTGGCATCGCTTCAAAAATTTTCATGCCCATTTCAGATGCCGGTATTGTGGTGGATATGATTATCCAGAATACCAGGGCAGGGGACTTGACGGACATGACCTTTACAGTACCCCGGACCGATTTCAGGAAAGCGCTGGAATTGGTTGAAAAAATAGCAGCGGATATTGGTGCTGAAAATGTAAGCGGTGCGGATAATATCGCAAAAGTTTCCATCGTGGGCGTTGGCATGCGCAACAACTCAGGTATCGCATCAACCATGTTCCATGTTTTGGCGAATGAAGGCATTAACATTATGATGATCAGCACCTCTGAAATTAAAGTATCCTGCGTTATTGAAGAAAAATACACTGAACTGGCAATCAGGGCACTTCACGATGCTTTTGCCCTGGAAAGGGTTGACATTCAATAAAATACATAAAAAGTTCCTACTATTATGAATCATAAGATAGATATATACGACACGACATTAAGGGATGGCACCCAGGCTGAGAATTTCAACCTGTCGGTTGAGGACAGAGTCCGCATCAGTCTGAAACTTGATGAGCTTGGCATAGATTTTATAGAAGGCGGATGGCCCGGCTCAAATCCCAGTGCTGTTGAATTTTTCAAGGCCATGCAAAATCAAACCCTGAAGCATGCCAAACTCACTGCTTTCGGCTCCACCAGAAACTTCAGTAAGCCTGTAGATCAGGACCCTAATCTGCAGGCATTAATTGCTGCAAAAACACCAGGGATTACCATTTTCGGAAAAACATGGGATGTCCATGTCAGGGATGCGCTGCGCATCGGACTTGAGGATAATCTCACTATTATTGTTGAGTCCCTGCAATATCTGAAGCCCCATGTCGAACATCTGTTCTATGATGCTGAGCATTTCTTTGATGGTTTTAAACAAAATACCGAATATGCCCTGGCTACTATTGATAAGGCTGTAGAAGGGGGTGCTGAATGCCTGGTGCTCTGTGACACCAACGGTGGCACTCTGCCCAACGAGATCCCTGCTATTATTGAAACTTTATATAATCATCTCGAAAGCAAGGGCTATTCAATTCCTTTAGGCATACATGCCCATAATGATTCTGAAACAGCTGTAGGCAACTCCATGGTGGCAGTTTCCATGGGTATATCCCATATCCAGGGAACCATGAACGGCTTTGGAGAGCGATGCGGCAACGCCAACCTTACCTCTATTATTGCCGGATTGGCACTTAAAATGAATTGCCGGTTCAAAGCAGCGGAAAGACTTGAACGTTTGCATGAGACTGCCCGTTTTGTCAATGAACTTGCCAACCTGCCCCATAATAAGTACCAACCCTATGTCGGCAGGTCAGCATTTGCCCATAAGGGTGGAATACATGTCCAGGCGGTGGAACGCAATCCAATCACCTATGAACACATAGAACCGGAAAGGGTGGGTAATGTAAGGCGTATCCTCATATCTGACCAGTCAGGCAAGAGTAATGTTTTACATAAGGCCAAAAAGTTCGGACTCAATCTGGACAGTAAAGATCCCGCAGTCAGTCAGATTGTCCAGGAGCTTAAGAAGCTCGAAAATCAGGGTTTTCAATACGAGGGGGCTGAGGCCTCTTTTGAACTCCTGATGAGAAAGGCACTGGGTACGAGACGCCATTATTTTGATCTTAAAGGTTTCAGGGTAATAAGCCAAAAAGCCAGTATGGATGAACCATCCAAGGATGAGGCTACAATCCGGATTGTTGTAGGAGATGAAGGTGAAGTACACACTGCTGCCCTCGGTGATGGGCCTGTTAATGCACTGGATAAGGCATTGAGAAAAGCTCTGACACGTTTCTATCCAAAGCTGAAAGATATGGAATTGGCTGATTACAAGGTACGGGTACTCTCTGGTGAACATGGCACAGGAGCCATGGTGCGTGTCCTAATCCAATCACGTGATCAGGAATCAGAATGGGGAACTGTAGGGGTTTCTCATGATATTCTTGAAGCGAGCTGGCAGGCATTGGTTGATTCTATCACCTACAAACTCATGAAGGATGAAAAAAAACAGAGTTAGTGAACCAGATGTTCTTCAGTCAGCAGATAGTAAGCTGCAAAAGAACTTAGCGGAAAACATTCCGGTTTTTCTTGTCCTTGGTCTCTGCCTTCTTGCCGTTAGTATTTTCTCCAGCCGATCCTCTTTATTTCAAGAATATTTAACGCCGGCATCAGACACAGCTGAAAAATATGTCTGGATAACAGGATCACCCGAGGTTAAAGAAGGGTTATACCTTCTCACTCCGGAGCAATTGGAAGAAACCTTCCCGGAATTGCTGCCCCTTATGACCATAACATCAGCTTCGCCAGAATTTGATTCCAGGGTAGCGGCCTTTCAGTATACATCTGATGTACCCCAATCAGTCAATCTTCCGCCTGCAGTAGCAAACATCTTCTTCCAGCCAATTTCCATAAACCGTGCTGAAAAAGAAATTCTGAGCACATTGCCTGGGATTGGTCCTAAGTTGGCCGAAAGAATCGTTCTTAGAAGAGATAATAAGGGACCATTCAGATCGAAGGATGAACTCTTGCACATAACCGGGATTGGCCCTAAAAAACTCGCCCGATTGCTTGATCATATAATTTTAAACTAGCCTGCATATTTCCGTGAATAAAGAAGAGACTACAATCCCTGATCATCTTCTGCTTGTCCTGTGTGGACCAACAGCGGTGGGGAAGACGGAACTCTCTTTGCAGATTGCCAAACGGTTTTCCTGCGAGATAGTTGGTGTTGACTCCATGCAGATATACAGGCATATGGATATTGGCACTGCAAAACCTACGGTTGCTGAAAGATCCCGCATACCTCATTATCTCATCGATATTGTTGATCCTGATGAAGATTACACCCTCGGAACATTTGTCAGGGACGCTGAAGAAGCTATCCAGTCAATCTATTCACATAAAAATATTCCCCTCCTGACTGGTGGAACAGGGCTTTACTTAAAAGGTTTGCTCAATGGAGTATTTGATGAACTTGTCGGATCTGAGAAGGAATCGGCAACAACCCCAAAAAAAACAGACACAATTAAACAAAATTTACGGAAAAGGCTGGCAGAAGAGGGAAGTAAGAAACTGCATAATGAACTCGCAGAATTTGATCCTGAATCTGCTCAACGTATCCACCCCAACGATGTCCAAAGAATTCTCAGGGGACTTGAAATATTTTATTCCACAGGTATACCCTGGTCAAAGCATCTGGCAAATCAATCCAAAAAAAATCTGCGCTACCAGGCACTCAAAATAGGATTAACACGGCCGAGAAAAGAACTCTATGCCCGCATTGATCTGCGGGTTCAGCAAATGGCCGAACAGGACCTGCTTACTGAAGTTAAAAATTTGCTCGCCATGGGCTATGACAATAAATTAAAATCAATGCAGTCCATCGGTTATCGCCATATGATAAATTTTATTGAAGGCAATTGGAGCTGGGAGCAAACACTTGAGTTTCTGGCACGCGACACCAGACGTTATGCAAAGAGGCAATATACCTGGTTTAATAATGACCCGGAAATTATATGGCATGATGTAAGAGAGACAGATAAAATTTTTCAAAATATCAAAGATTTTTTAATAAAGAACAATCCGTAATTACCTGTAAAAAACCATTTATGAAAGAACCTGTATTCATAGGTGCCGGCACCCGTGGCGCAAAAATGGTGGGCAACGAATTTCAGCCGTATATGGATTTCCACGGCAAAACCTGCCTGGAATACGTGGTTGAGGCAGCAATGAGAGCCAGAAGCGTTGGGGATATATATATATGGGGAGATAAAAAAACCCTTGAGAAAATCCTTGAAGAGCATGTCAAGCAGTACCGGCACTGGCTGATTATTGTCGAAGAGCGGGAAAATATAGTGGAGAGTTTTTTCTTTACCTTTCTCAACTACATTTCCCGTGACAGTAATACCTTAAGAAGTATGGTCACTAACTGGAATTCTATTAAAAATATCAATTGGAGCCAGTTGGAAGAGTATTTCAAGAAAACAGACCAGTGGGAAAAGCAGGTTAACGTTATTGTCAGCGATACTCCGCTTATAAGCTCTTATGAACTTGACTATCTCATAGAAAATAAAAACCACGAAGCAGATCTTGTTATAGGGCGCACTGTCAGAAAGGATTACAAAAACATCCTGGAAACACTCAATGATATCCCTGACAGAGAAAAATCAATCAAAAATTTCTACACCTACCGCATAGGCGACAAGGATATTCCCCTGATAGTTAACAGCTTCATTGCGGGCAAACCTCTCAAGCTCAACGAAAATATCTGGAACATCGCCGGTAATTTTTATGAAAACAGAACCATTATTGCCGGGCGCAAGAAAAACCTGCGTAAGATTGCATCAAACCTTCTTTTATTTAAAAGACTCTTTTTCCCCAAACATTTTGGCATAGATTTGTACAGTTATGTAAAGAGGGGCATGGCGGTCTTTTACCTGAACAATGCTTACAAGGCCATTGTAAAAAGCAAGAGTGACAGTATCTATTACAGGGATCTCAGGAAGATTTATAAAAGCATTTATACGCTTGTCAACTTAACCATTGAATATGATTTGAGCCACTGTTTCGGGTCCGCCTTTGATATTGATACAGAATATGAAGCAGACTTTATTAGAAAAAACTTTTTTGCCTTACAAAATATCTGCTACGAGTATTACAAAAACCATGACGGTCCTGAATTGTAATTTAAAAATATCAGACTGAAATAAATGCATCCCCGACAATCAGAAAAGGCATGGCTGCTACGGCAGTTTCCAACAAATATTTCGCAGGAACAAGCTTGCAAAATTGCTGAAGAAACAGGCCTTTCTGAAAAGATAATAAAACTCCTGATACTCAGGGGGATTTCGGGTGTTCAGGATATCAACGACTTTCTAACCCCATCCCTCAATCAGCTGCCGCGTCCACACCTTATGAAAGGAATGGAAGAGGCAGTTAGGATACTTTTAGAATCTCTGAAATCCGGGAGACCTGTAACTGTTTATGGGGATTTTGATGCTGACGGGGTGACATCCACTGCTGTTCTTTCCCTGTTTTTTACAGAACTTGCTGTGCCGTCAGAGTATTACATTCCTGACCGTTTGACTGAAGGGTATGGTTTGAACCTTGAGGCTGTCAAAAAAATTTGTGAGACCAATAAACAACAGTGGGGCGAGCCAGGGGTCCTGATTACTGTCGATTGCGGCATCAGTGACGAAGAAGTTGTAGACGAGGCAAAAAAACTTGGCTTTACAGTAATTATCACAGACCATCATAAACCGCCGATAAAACTTCCACAGGCTGATGCTATTCTCAACCCTCTGCAGCCAGGATGTGGTTTTCCATGCAAAAATCTTGCAGGAGTTGGGGTGGTTTTCTACCTGATACTTGGTTTGCGTTCCGAGTTGATAGAAAACGGCCACTGGCCTGAGGATAAAATTCCGAACCTCAAATCATACATGGATCTGGTAGCCATAGGTACTGTGGCTGACCAGGTTCCACTCACTGAATGCAATAGAATTATTGTCAAGGCAGGTCTGGAAATACTCAACCGGGGTAACAGAATTGGCTTACAAAAACTTTTTGCTAACAACAAAAGTTATACATCTGAAGCTACAACAGAGGATATTGCTTTTCGCATTGCACCCCGGATTAATGCAATCGGTAGGATTGGTTCGGCAAAAAAAGCTGTTGAACTTCTGAGAACCGGCATCTCCGGGAATGCAGGAAAACTGGCTAATGAGCTTGAAGAGGCCAACAATGCCAGAAAAAACATTGAAGCCAATATCTTTGATGAAGCTGTACATTTGGTTTCAACAGATACCCTTAAGGCAGCAAACTCATTACTTCTGTATAAAAGTGATTGGCACCAGGGTGTTCTGGGAATCGTTGCCAGCAGGTTGACTGACAAATATAACCGTCCCACCATCCTGCTTACAGATTGTATCCCGGAAGATACTCTAGACATAAAAAAACTGGTAAAGGGCTCAGGACGGTCCATCGAAGGCCTTGACATCCATCAGGCGATTTCTTCATGCCAGGAAATGCTGGAACGGTTTGGCGGTCATAAGGGAGCCGTAGGATTGACTCTTTCCAAAGACAACATAGAATCCTTTAAAGTGCAATTTGATAGAAGTATTACCGAGCAGTTCGAGAAAAAAAATCTCCAACCCCCAAGCCTCATAATTGATATGGAAGCAACTCTGGAATTGCTTTCAGACAAAAATTTCATTTCTGCATACAGCCTCCTGGCTCCATTCGGTTCCGGTAATCCTGCTCCTGTTTTCTGCCTGAAAGGACAAAAAATGACAAATCCACGTCTGGTAGGCAGCAACCACCTCCGCTTTACAATTATGGATAGAGGCAAATCTATGAATGGCATTGGCTTTGGTTTTGGAAACTTTATCCAGGATGCCCAAAATTCTTTAATGGATATTGCCTTTACATTACAGCTCAATTCATACATGGGACAGAACAAATGGGAAATTCGTATAATCGCTCTGCACCCAGCTAAACATTAATTTTTTCTCTGATCAAATCACTTTGTTTCCCCTTGACAAATTAGGTACTTTTACCTATCATTTCGTTGCGTCTGCAATGGGATACTTTTTCACTGAAAAAATCCTCCTCAACACGGAGTTAATTCTCTTATTTAGTGGCGTAAGTTGAGCATGAAAATGACCTTATGGAATTAAATTCAATCCCTTGATGCCTTATTTTTTCTAAAGAAAACGAGGTGATAGCCATGGTGACAGATCAGGTAATCGGACATTTTGAAAGACAGGTGCATGAATACGAGTGCCTCATGGAAAGACTTGTTCCGCGCTATAAAAAACAGCATGAAATTATTTATGATTTGCTGCCCCAGGATACGGAAAGAAAAATTCGCGTCCTGGACCTTGGCTGCGGCAATGGTGCTTTGTCCAAGTTAGTCCTGAAAAAACTTCCCAATGCCCATGTTGTCGGTTTTGACCTTACCCCTAAAATGCTTGAAGCATATGTAAAGAATCTCTCAGAATACAGGGGAAAATATGAACTGATGCAGGGGGATTATCGTTTTGACCCCATAGGCAGCAATTACGATATAGTACTCGCAGGCCTGACTCTGCAGCATCTGACCTGGGGACAAAGAAAGAATTTCTACAGATTGATATATACTATTCTAAATCCCAAAGGCTCATTCATCTCAAACGATATAATCATTGACGAAGATTGGGATACAAGAAACCAGCAATACGACAACTGGATGAAATTTATCGAATCAAACGGTGAAGATTCTGAATATTGGAGTGATAAACATATGAAAAAAGATTATCCCGTAACACTTGAAGACCATTTTAGATGGTTGAAAGATGCGGGATTCTCTAAAGTCGAAAGCCACTGGCGCCATAATAATTTTGCTATAACCTCAGCAGTAAAAGAACCCTAGACCTTACCATTCCTCACTTGACAAATTTTACCATCTACAGGAAAAGGAATAAGTATAAATGATTTCTTTTTCCTGCTTCCTCATATTTTTTTGTCGTGTACTCAATGACTAAATATTTAGCCCCAAAATCCCTTGGCTTGCCGCCAAAAACTACTGTGGAGAAAATTGACAGGAACACCTTGGCAATTGTGATAAAGCGCAAGAGCAGAATAATTATGGCCGATGGCATAAAGATTCTAGCGAAAGTTGCTAAAATTAAAACAGCCAAACCAGATATGAACGTTATTCTGAAAACAACTACGCCAATATGCGGAAAAACGCTTCAACTATTTGAAAAGAAAGGATTAAAAGTTATAGAAGACTGACAGGGAAGGGCGGGGTTCTTGTTGATATATTGAACAAACGGATTTTGTCATGAATGAGCCACGAAGAATCAACCACTATCGGCTAAAGTCGATAGCTTGAGGCACAAAGGCATAGAGTGACAAAGGTACAAAGTGAAGAACTATCAGGTCATTTTTTTAAAACTTTGTACCCTGAAGGGCAC
>Ga0209013_10001750_pt1 | contig 19983 bp, 11 predicted proteins | sample Cruoilmetagenom2_FD_187291 | JGI IMG/M metagenome (GOLD analysis project Ga0209013, IMG submission 187291) | Oil polluted marine microbial communities from Coal Oil Point, Santa Barbara, California, USA - Sample 2 (SPAdes) (version 2) | ecosystem: Environmental > Aquatic > Marine > Oil seeps ...
ATTCGGTCCTCGCAGCCGACGACGATGGCGTTCGACCCGACGTGCTTGACCACTCGCCAGGCGAGCTCGAGAGCGCGTTTCTCGCCACTGGTGGGCGCGCGTTCGGTGGCCAACTCACGCTCCTCCCCATCCCACCCAGCGTCCGCCGCCTGGATCACGAATCCGCCATCGACGTCCCGAACCACGAGACCGCCTGGCGCGGCCGGCTCGGCCTCGAGCACCCGCAGGTTCTTTTTTCGAGCGAAGACTTCGCGCGCGACCACGTCGTAGCCGGGGGCGATGACCACCTCGGCAAACTGCTCGACGACAGCCTCGGCAAAGGCGCCGTCGACCTCGCGGTTGGCTGCGATCACGCCACCGAAGGCGGATACCGGATCGGTCGCCCGAGCCTTGAGAAATGCCTCGACCATGCTGTCATCGACGCCAACCCCGCACGGGTTGGCGTGCTTGATGACCGCGACGCCGGCCGTCGGCAAGTCCCAGACCAGCCGCCACGCCCCGGTGGCGTCGCCCAGGTTGTTATACGACAGCGCCTTGCCCTGGATCTGAACCGCGCCGGCAAGCCCTGCCGCCGGCTCGCGTCGGGCGACCACGCCCCACTGGTGCGGGTTTTCGCCATAGCGCAGCTCGGCCTCGCGGCTGCGGAGGAGGTCGCCGGCAACTACCGCCGCGGACGCGGGCCGCTCTTGCCCCATCAGCTGCGGCAGATGGGCGGCAATCGCCGCGTCATAAGCGGCCGTGTGGCGGAAGACCTTAACCGCCAGGTCGCGGCGGGTGTCCTCTCTCGTGTCACCATCGGCCAACTCGTCAAGCACCGCCGGGTAATCCGCCGGATCGACCACGACCGTCACTCGGGCGTGGTTCTTGGCCGCCGCCCGGAGCAGACTCGGTCCGCCGATGTCGATTTGCTCGACAGCCTCGTCGAGATCCACGCCGTCACGGGCCACCGTCTCGCGGAAGGGGTAGAGGTTGACCACGACGAGATCGATCATCGGAATCTCGAGCTCCGAGATCTCGGCCTCATGCGCCGCAGTCGGGGCGGCGAGAATGCCCGCGAACACTCGAGGATGGAGGGTCTTGACACGGCCGTCGAGAATTTCCGGGAAGCCCGTGTGCCGGCTGATTTCGAGCGCCTCACACCCGGCATCGGCAAGAACCCGCGCCGTGCCCCCGGTAGAAATAATCTTCCATCCCAGATCCTGCAGCCCGCGCCCCAGCTCGTCGAGACCCGTCTTGTCCGAAACTGAGATCAGCGCCAATCCGGCCATCACGATCACCCCCAGAGGGTGGGATTGTACACGGGCGGCGGAATTTCGGATTTCGGATTTCGGATTTGACGTCCCCCAACAAAAAGCCGACGCCAGGAAACCCCGGTCGGCGTGGCGGTGTCGAGAATGCTGGGCGGAGTGCCGTCCCTGACGATTTTGGGAGCACGGGAATTCCAGCGAGAAGATACTTCTGGCCCAAAGATCGTCAGGGGGGGCACTCCCGGGCAATGCAGCTTCGGAGAATCGGGGTCTTCAAGCCGGAAGACCCTCGCCGGAGCGCACACAACGACCGCAAGAGGTCCGGCGGACTGTGGGGCACCCCAAATCAACATTCGCACGTCTCGACTGATAGGATGAGCGGCATGAAATCCTTCTCGAGATGGCTTGCCGTCGTTTTCGCCGCCGTGGTCGCCGTTTCATGCTCACCGGTGGCAACGCAGGCGCCGCCGGACACTGTAGTGATCGGTGCACTTTCGGATATCGCGAGCTGGAACCCCTATCTGGCCGAGGACAGGTCCGACGAGGAAATTCTGAGCCTGATCTACCCCTCGCTGGCGGTCGAACAGGTGGACTACCAGCAGCACCCGCCGTCCTTCGCGCCCTCTCTGGCCGAGTCATGGGAGTGGTCGGATGACCATCTCGTCCTCACCTTCCATCTGCGGACCGATGCGATGTGGAGCGACGGCGTACCGGTGACCTCCGAGGACCTGCTCTTCAGCCGCCGCGTCCAGACCTCCGAGGCCCTCGGCTGGCTGTGGTCCGACATCACCGACGCGATCGAGAGTGTGGAGGCGCCCGACGCCCACACCGTCCGCTACCGATTCACCCATCGCTACCCCTACCAGCTCATGGACGTCAACGACGGCCCCATCGTGCCGGCCCACGCCTGGGCCGACATCCCGTTCGAACGGTGGGAGGACACCGACTGGCAGGAATTCGTGCTGTCGGCTGGCCCCTTCGTGCCCGGTCTCCACACCTCGCAACAAGAGATTGTCCTCGAGCGAAATCCTCGCTATTTTGCGGCCGGCCGGCCGCGAATCGAGCGGCTCATATTCCGCATCGTGCCTTCCAAGACCGGTCTTTTCAACCAGCTCGTCGCCGGCGGCCTCGATCTCGTCAACGACATCCCCGCATCCGAGGCGGCCCGGGTGCAGGACGATCCCGATCTCGACCTGACCGTTTTCTCCGACCGCTCCTACACCCACATCTGTTGGAACCTCGACAACAACCTCTTCGCCGACCCGCGGGTGCGCCGCGCCCTCGGCATGGCGATCGACCGCGAGACCCTGATCGACGCCGTCTACGGGGGCTTTGCGCGGCCGTCGATCGGGCCGGTACTGTCGACCATGTGGGCATTCAACCGCGATCTGAAACCGCTGCCCTTTGACCCCGCGACAGCGGTCGATCTGTTGGCCCGATCCGGGTGGGAGGATCACGACGGCGACGGCATCCTCGACCGCGATGGGCAACCGCTCGCATTCGAGGTCCTGGCGCCGTCTGAAAGCGAGGTACGGAAAGATGTGTGCCTGCTGGTAGAACGCGATCTGGCGCGGATCGGGGTTCGGGCGACGCCCCGCCTCATGGAGTGGGGCGCCGTGCAAGCGGCGGTGGCCAAGGGCGATTTCGACGCCTTCGTGAATCGCTGGATCGAGCCGACCCAGGTCGATCTCGAGGGGATCTGGCACAGCGCGCCGCCCGGTGTCGCAACCTTCAACTTCGGGCATTACGTCAATCACGAGATCGACCGGCTCCTTGAAGAGGCGGCCGCGGCGCCCGATTTTGAAACCCAAAAACCGCTCCTAGACCGCATTCAGGAGCTCATCGTCGCCGATCAGCCCTACACCTTCCTGGTTGAAAACACCCGCCTGGTCGGGCTCAACTCCCGCATCCACGGCGCGAAGATCAACGACGCAACGATCTTCTTCAACGTCGACGAATGGGAGATCGCACGGAAAGCCTCGAACTGATTCGAACATCTTCGTAAGTTCTTAGTTCTTAGTTCTTAGTTTTTAGTTTTTAGTTACGGGCGGTCTGCGAGCGCCTCGGATCATCGGGGTCGGCAGGAGGTTGCACCTTGAGGTGGGACTCGAAAGTGGGCGATGGAAAACTCAAAACTAAGAACTCAAAACTAAGAACTTCCCGCCGCCCGCCTATAATCCTCCTGTGACCTCATATTTCCCTGAATCGCAGCCATGAAGCGAATCGTGCTCCGGCGCCTCCTCGCCCTGGTACCGCTCGTGTGGCTGGTTGCCACGCTGACTTTCGTCGTGGTGCAGGCAGCGCCGGGATCCTACGCCGACACGATCGACAATCCACGGCTGTCCCCCGAGACCCGGGCTCAGATCAGCGCTCGCTATGGCCTCGACCGTCCGCCCCTCGAGCAATATCTGAGCTGGCTCGGTGCGGTCGCGACCGGAGATCTCGGCACCTCGTTCATGTACAGACAACCGGTGTCGACGGTCCTGGCGCGGGCGCTGCCACCGACCATCCTGTTGGCGGGCGCCGCCCTGCTCTTTGATCTCGTCCTCGGGCTCGTGCTGGCGGTGATGGCGGCCCGCCGTCCGTATGGATGGGTCGATCGAATCACCTCTGTCCTGAGCCTCGGCTTGTACGGCGTCCCGTCGTTCTGGCTGGCGGGACTTCTGATTCTCGTCTTCAGTCTCCTCCTGGGCTGGTTCCCGGCCTCGCACATGCACTCGGTGGATGTCGCGCGTCTCAGCGGCCTCCCTCGCTTGGCGGATCTCCTGCGCCACCTCGTCCTGCCGGCGCTCTGCCTCGGCTTGGTGGGAGCGGCGGGAACCGCCCGATACCTGCGCGCCACTCTGCTCGACGTCCGCTCCTCGCGCTTCATGCTCGCGGCCCGCGCGCGCGGCATCCCCGAAAAGCGACTCCTCTGGGTCCACGCTCTGCGCCCGGCTCTGTTGCCGGTGGTCACCCTGTTCGGCCTTTCGCTGCCGATTCTGGTCTCCGGATCGGTCGTGATCGAGACCATCTTCTCGTGGCCGGGCATGGGGCAGGTGGCCTACAACGCGGCCCGGGCCCGCGACATCCCGCTCATCCTCGGCGCCACCCTCATCGGCGCCGTTGCCGTGATCCTCAGCAACTTGGCGGCCGATGTTCTCTATGCCGTGGTCGATCCCCGGGCACGGAGGCCGTCGTGAGGCCGCCGCGCCTGCTGTGGGGGATTGCCGGCATCGTTGTCCTTTTCGTTGCCTGCCTCGTCGGCGGATCAATGCCGTCGCCGGTCGGCGAAGGCGACCCGGTCCACGCCGCGCTCCTGCCGCCGGGAACCCGAGTCACGGTCCTCGACCTCGCGGACGGCCGCACCCTGGTCTCACCCGCAGTGGAGCTCGACAACGGAGAGTATCTGGTCCACGGCCGGCGGCTGACGACCGCGATCCCGACGGGCGACGTCGTCTCGACGCACGATGCCCGGCTGTGGCTGGGCAGCGACCGCTTCGGCCGCGATGTCCTGCCGCGGTTCCTCCGCGGCGGCCGGATCTCGCTCACGATCGCGACCCTCGGCGCGATGGTCGCGCTGTTCGTCGGCCTTGGCGTCGGCCTCGCCGCCGCCACCGGCGGCCGCCTGGTCGACGCCGTGCTGATGCGGACCGTGGACGCCGTCCTCGCCTTTCCCCTGCTGCTGCTGCTGATCCTGGTGTCGGCCCTGTTTCGACCCGGGCCCGCGATGCTCGTCGCAGTCCTCGGTCTCACCTCATGGATGGGGTTGGCGCGACTGGTGCGCGGGCAGGTGCTGTCCCTGCGCGCCCGGTCGTTCATCCAGGCGGCGCGGGTCGCGGGCACCCGTGAGCTGCGGATCTGGAGTCTCCACTACCTGCCCAACCTGAGAGCGCCTCTGGCTCAGGACACCGCCCTGCGAATGGGCAATCTCGTGCTCGCCGAGGCCACCCTCAGCTTTCTCGGCCTCGGCATCCCGGCCGGCCTTCCGAGCTGGGGTGCGATGATCGCCGACGGCCAGAGGGTCATGCTCGACGGCTGGTGGCTGTCGCTCTTCCCCGGCCTCGCCATCACAACCCTGGTCGTCAGCCTCGCCCTCATCGGTGACGGGCTGCAGCAAACCGGCGAGGCGAGCGCCTGAAAAACATTCAACGTTTAACGTTCAAACGTTCAACGTTTTGCTACCCTGACACAATGAGACAGCATTGCTATTTCTCACGTTGGGTCAAGTTGATCATGCTGGGTGCGGCCGTGATCGCGGCCGCTCCCGCCGGGGGCGAGGAGCAGACTATGGATGACGAGATCGCTGCATCGGCGTCCGCGATCGAGACGCAGCTCATCGAGGCGCGGCGCTGGTTCCACGAGCACCCCGAGCTTTCGAATCGCGAAGTCGAGACCGGACGGGAAATTGCCCGGCGGCTCCGGGGGATGGGCTATGAGGTTAAGACCGGGGTCGCCCACAACGGCGTCGTGGCTGTGCTCGAGGGAGGGCTGCCGGGGCCGGTGGTAGCGTGGCGGGCCGACATCGACGCCCTGCCCATCGACGAGCAGGTGAACGTTCCTTACCGGTCGACACAGGCCGGGGTGATGCACGCCTGCGGCCACGATCTCCACACCACGGTCGGCCTCGGCGTCGCCGAGGTCCTGATGGAGCTCAAGGACCGGCTGCACGGGACGGTGAAGTTCATCTTCCAGCCCGCCGAGGAGGGCCCGCCGCCGGGCGAGGAGGGCGGCGCCAAGCTCATGATCGCCGAGGGCGTCCTTGCCGATCCGGCGCCGGAGGCGATCTTTGGACTCCACGTGATGCCGATCGCCGAGGCCGGTTTCGTCGGTCTCCGGCCCGGCGGGCTGATGGCGGCCGGCGACCGCTTCACCCTCACGATCCATGGCCGCATGACCCACGGCTCGGCGCCGCAGGACGGCATCGACGCGGTCTACATCGGTTCGCAGGTGGTGACCGCGCTCCAGGCGCTGGCCTCGCGCGAGATTGATGCCACGAAGTCGCTGGTGGTCTCCGTCGGCACCTTCGACGCCGGCAAGCGGTGGAACATCATCGCCGGCGAGGCGGTGCTCACCGGCACCGTGCGCACGCTCGATCCTGAAACCTGGGCCGAGATCCCCGACCGCTTCGAACGCATCGTGGCCGGGATCTGCGAGGCCAACCGCGCGACCTACGACCTCGAGTACGAGCGCATCGCACCGGTGACAAACAACGACCCCGCGCTGACAACCTTTGCCGTGGAATCGCTATCGAGGAGTCTGGGCGCGGAGAACGTACTCGAGGTCCCGCCGATCATGGCGGCGGAAGACTTCGCCTATTTTCAGCAAAAGGTGCCCGGGGTCTATTTTTTCCTCGGGGTCGCCAATGAAGCCGAGGGTTGGACCGACTACGTCCACACCCCGACCTTCCGCCCCGACGAGGCGGCCATAGTCACCGGGGTGACCGCCGCAGCCTCGCTGCTCGCGGACTTCACGGCTGCGAATCCAATGGATACAGCGGATTGAAGACCCGGGTCGCCATCGTCGGCGGCGGCATCACCGGTCTCGCCACAGCCGCCTGGCTCGAACACGACCACGGGATTGATGATCTTGTGATTCTCGAGGCGGCGGATCGAGCCGGCGGCAAGATCCGCTCCGAGATCGAATCCGGATTCACCCTCGAGTGGGGGCCGCAGGGGTTCCTCGACAACGCACCCGATACCCTCGAGCTTGCTCGCATCCAGGGTCTCGAGCACGCCCTGGTGCGGGCCGACGAAGGGGCCGCCGATCGTTTCATCCTCCGCGACGGGCGATTGCGCCGGGTCGCGACATCGCCGCTTGCCTTCATGGGCTCCGACATCCTGCCCCTCGGCGGCCGTCTGCGGCTGCTCGCCGAGCCCCTTGCCCGCGCTCGCCCCGACCACGACGAGACGGTTTTTGATTTCGCCCGCCGTCGCATCGGCCGCCGCGCGGCCGATGTCCTGGTGGACGCCATGGTGACCGGAGTTTTCGCCGGCGACTCACGCGAGCTGTCGCTCGCCGCCACGTTCCCCAAGATGGCGGCGATGGAGGCCGAGCACGGATCGCTGACCCGGGCCATGATCGCCCGTGTGCGCGCGGCGCGGCGCGACGGCGCACGTTCGGGCGGACCCTCGGGACCCGGCGGAACCCTGACCACATTTTCGGGCGGCATGGCCCGCCTCCCCGACGGCCTGGCCGAGGACCTCGGGGATCGGCTCCTGCTCGGGCGACGGGTTCACGAGCTCCGGGCCGAGGGCGGGAGCTTCATTCTGGGAACCGAGTCGGGGGATATCCAGGCGCGCGCGGTCCTCCTGGCCCTACCCGCCGGGCGCGCGGCGAGTCTACTTTCCCGGATCACCCCCCCGGCTTTGGCGCCCCTGTCGGAGATCCCGACCGCCCCGATCGCGGTGGTCATGCTGGCCTATGGCACAGGGGCCTTTCCTCGCCCCGTACACGGCTTCGGTTTTCTGGTGCCGCGCGGCGAGGCGCCGGGTCTGCTTGGCGTCCTCTACTGCCACGACATCTTCCCCGGTCAGGCGCCGCCCGGATCGCTCTTCCTCCGCGCCATGGTCGGCGGCGCCCGCTCCCCGGAGGCGGCCGCCCTCGATGACGAGTCGCTGACGGCGCTGGTGCGGGCCGCGCTGGCTCGAATTCTGGGCGCCGATCCAGAGCCCAACCGGGTGTGGATCGTGCGCTGGGAGAAGGGGATCTCGCAGTACACCGTCGGCCACCTCGACCGCGTCGCTACAGCCGAGAAAGCGGCGGCCCAGGCCGGCATCGAAATTGCGGGATCACCCTACCGCGGCGTGTCGGTCAACGATTGCATCAAACAGGCGAGGGCGGCAGCTACGCGAGTCGCGCAGCGACTGCGTCGCTGAATTCTCAGTTCTTAGTTCTCAATTCTCAATTACGTTCACCCACTCTGAAAACACGCGGGAGGTTGGGCTGGAATTGAGAATTGAGAATTCAAAATTGAGAATTGTGATCAATGTGAAACATTGATCACGACCGCGGCGACTGCGAGCCACACCACCACGCAGATCAACAGCGGGCGGTCCGTGAGGAGGGCGCGGGTGGGGCTGCCTCCGAGCTCGTGCTTGTGGAGCAGGTAGAGATAGCGGAAGAGACCGTAGAGCACGATCGGCACGGTCGCCATCAAACCCTCTGATCCGACCTTGGCGACGGTGTCGGGGGCCACGGTGTAGAGGGCATAGGCGAGCACCGTCGCACCGAGGACGACGCTGATCGCCTGATCGACCAAGGGCAGGGTGTAATGGCCGAGGACCACGCGGTGGTGGCCGGCCTCGTCGCCAAGCAACGCGAGCTCGGAACGGCGCTTGCCGAGCGCCAGGTAAAGGGCCAGCAGATAGGCGACGAGGAGGATCCAGCGCGACACCGGCACGTCGATCGCGACCGCGCCGCCGACCACCCGCAGTACGAAACCCGCCGCCACCACCAGCACGTCGACGAAAACCGCCCGTTTGAGCACCGCCGAGTAGAGGAGCACCAGCACGACGTAGGCGATGAGCACCGCCGGGAACCAGCCGCCAAGCGCCACCGCAATCGCAATCGCAACGGCCACCAGCCCAATGGCGACGACAATGGCCAGCGATACCGAAACCTCGCCCGACGCGATGGGTCGCCGGCTCTTCTCGGGGTGCGCGCGGTCGGCCTCGCGGTCGATGACGTCGTTGACGAGGTAGACGGCCGAGGAGGCGGCGCAGAATGCGACTACCGCCGCCACGCTCCGCGCCCACGCTACGGGGTCGTGCACCAGCCCCGAAAAAACGATCGGGGCGAGCACGAAACCGTTCTTGAGCCACTGCTCGGGACGCATGCTGCGGATGATGGCAAAGAGCTTGTTAGTCACCATTCTATTCTATCCCGTGCCCACCCAGTTACTAGCCCGCTCTTCTCACCAACTTTCGTCGCGAGGGCGGCGAGGTGCCGTGTCCAGCGGCGTTTTCGACCCGAGGGGCACGGAGTCGTACTTGACAGTACGTCGAGCACCCCGAGGCGAGAAAACACCACTGGGGGTGGTACATCGCAGGCCGTAGCAGAAAACTGGTGAGAAGTGCGGGCTCGCGGGTCCACGGACATTCCGGAACGCCGTAGGCGGGTCGTTCACGGCCCGCCGCCCGGAATCCTCCGGGCAGCATCGGGTTTCAGGCATCCGGCGAGATCCGGGTGGCGGGCCCTGAAGGACCCGCCTACGGTTTCTTGAGACGATCGCGACGATCAGGAGCGGGAGGAGATTCCGAAAATCCAAAATTCGAAATTCCTCGGTGCGGTTTGGTCGGCATTCTGAATTCCGAATTCCGAATTCAATCCTATTCTCTTGCTACGATGCGCATTGCGGAGGCCTGATATGCCGAGATTCCGGTCCCTTCTGATCCTCTTTCTCTGTCTTCCGTTGCTCGCCTGCTTTGAGGAGCCGGTTCGCGAGCACCTCCACTTGACCTTGCGCGATGGCGGTCCGGTCATCGTCACGGTCGTGCAGGAGGTGACGTCCTCGGACGACCGCTTCGGCGACAACCCCGCGCTTGATGACCGCCTCGAGGAGTCGCGCGACACCATCGACCACAACCTGGATCCGTGGAGCCGGCGCTTCGCTCTTCTCGAGCTGCTGGCTGAGCACATCAGCGTCGAACGGGTCGATGGAGAGCTCCGTCGTTCGATCCACAGCGCGGTCCTGCCCTCGTTTGCCGAGGTTCTGAAAATGGTCGAGGCCGACGGGCTCACGGGAAGTCTGACGGTCGTCAACGGCACGGCGGAGCTCAATCTCTTCCCCACCGGCGGGTCGCGCGCGACCTACACCCAGAGACAGGACGCCGACCGTCTCCTGAGTGAGTGGTCGGCGGTTCTGGCCGAATATTTCGAGGCCGTCGTTGATCTGTATGCCTATCTTGACGAACAACCGGAGCGGGCGGTGCCGTGCTTCGCCCACATCTTCGACAAGCACGAGGAGCTGGGGACCACTGGGCCCCTCGAACGGGTCGAGGAGGAGTTGGTCGTGCGGGTCAAGGACACGATGGAAGACGTCGCCTTCGCCCTCATGGTCGATGGCGGCGAGGCATTCTCGCTCAACGAGCTGACGCGGCTCGTCTACGACCCCTTCCCGGCCCGCCTGACCATCGCGGCCGAGGGACAGGTTCTGGAGGCCGAGGGTTTCTCCGCCGGCGCCGATTTTTTCGAGCGTCCCCCGGTCGATGCGTGGAACGCGCTGAGGTCGCTCGAGGGGCGTTGGATATCGCCCGATCTCGTGACCGCGGCTGCCGCCCCGGCGCCCGATGATCGCCAGCCGGACCCGGATGTCCTCGCCCTCGCCACGACGCCGCGGCGCTATTTCCCGCCTCCGGATGCGGCCGAGGTGGAGTCGGCGATCGTTTCCGAGCTTGTCCCCGAGGAGATGCTGCGATTGGTCTGGCGGCCGGCGCCGGCCGCCGACGCCGCGGACGAGGGGTCGGTGGACTGGTTGGCGGTGATGGCAAAGTCGGAGACCTCGGCGCCCGACTGATCTCGAATGGACCAGGAATGGGTTCTGATAGAGTTTCATTCGCAACAAAAACCGAGGAGAGACTCGTGACCGACTCGTCCGACACCGTGTTTCCACCAAAGAAGGACATTGCCGAGCGCGCCCACATCGGTTCGCTCGATGAGTACCAGCGCCTCTACCGGCAGTCGCTCGACGAGCCCGAGGGCTTTTGGGCGAAGCAGGCCGAACGCCTGACCTGGTTCCACCCCTGGAACGAGGTCTTCGACCACGACTACGCCAACGTGGATTTCGGGTGGTTTCTCGGCGGCCGCCTCAACGCCTGCTTCAACTGCGTCGACCGCCACCTCCACGAGCGCGGGGACCAAGACGCCATCATCTGGGTCAAGGACGAGCCGGGCGAGTACGAGCACATCACCTACCGCCAGCTCAAGCACGAGGTGAGCCGGGTCGCCAACGTCCTCCGTTACCATGGAGTGCGACGCGGCGACCGGGTGTGCATCTACATGCCCATGATCCCGGAGCTCGCCTACACCATGCTCGCCTGCGCACGCATCGGCGCGGTCCACTCGATCGTCTTCGGCGGTTTCAGCGCGGAGTCGATTCGTGACCGCATCCTCGACGCCGGGGCGAAGGTGGTGGTCACCGCCAACGAAGGTCTCCGCGGCGGCCGCAAGCTCCACCTCAAGGAGACCGTCGACCGCGCGGTGGAGGGCCTCGCCCTGGTGGAGACGGTGCTCGTCGCGCGCCGCACCGACACCGAGGTGGAGATGCAGCCGGGCCGCGACCACTGGCTCGACGAGGAGTGCCGCCGCCAGCGCTCCACGTGCACCTACGAGTGGATGGGCTCGGAGGACCCGCTCTTCATCCTCTATACCTCCGGCTCCACCGGCAAGCCGAAGGGCGTCCTCCACACAACCGGCGGCTATATGGTCTATGCCGCCATGACCCATGAGCTGATTTTCGACTACCACCCGGGAGACGTCTACTTCTGCGCCGCCGATATCGGCTGGATCACCGGCCATACCTATATCATCTATGGCCCGCTGGCCAACGGCGCCACCACCGTGATGTTCGAGTCGGTGCCGACCTACCCCGACCCTGGTCGTTACTGGCAGGTCGTCGACGACATCGGCGTCAACATCTTCTATACCGCGCCGACCGCTCTTCGCGCCATCGTGTGCTCGGGCGACGAGTACGTCACCCAGTACTCACGGGAGAGCCTCCGGATCCTCGGAACCGTGGGTGAACCGATCAACCCCGACACCTGGCTCTGGTACCACGACGTGGTCGGCAAGGGCCGATGCGCCGTGGTCGACACCTGGTGGCAGACCGAAAACGGCGGCATATTGATCACCCCGCTGCCGGGGGCGACGCCCCTCAAACCGGGTTCCGCCACCCTCCCCTTCTTCGGTGTCAAGCCCGCCCTGGTGGATGATGACGGCGCCCTGCTCGTCGAAACCGAGGCCAGCGGCAATCTCTGTCTCGAACGCACCTGGCCGGGCCAGGCGCGCACCGTGTGGGGCGACCACGAGCGCTTCCGCGACACCTACTTCACCCGCTTCCCCGGTTACTACTTCACCGGTGACGGCTGCCGCCGGGACGCCGACGGCTACTACTGGATCACCGGCCGGGTCGACGACGTTATCAACGTTGCCGGCCACCGTCTCGGCACCGCCGAGGTCGAGAGCGCACTGGTCGCCCACGAGGCCGTCGCCGAGGCCGCCGTGGTCGGTTTCCCGCACCCGATCAAGGGTCAGGGGATATTCGCCTATGTGTTTCTCAACGACGACGTTCGGGGATCGGACCCGCATGAGCTGGCGGGCGCCCTCAAGGAGCAGGTGCGTCACGTCATCGGGCCGATCGCGAACCCGGATGAGATCCTGATGGTCGATGCGCTTCCCAAGACCCGCTCCGGCAAGATCATGCGTCGCATCCTGCGCCAGATCGCCGCCGGCGAGTATGAAGACATGGGCAACGTCACCACCCTCGCCAACCCGTCGGTGGTCGAGGCCCTGATCGAGGCGCACAAGGGGATGGACAAATAGGAGTTCGGAATTCGGAATTCGGAATTGCCACCCACCCACCCGCGAATATCGGATTTCGAATTTCGGATTTTGCCGCCCACCCAACCCTTATCGTCGCGATCGTCTCAAAAAACCGTAGGCGGGTCCTTCAGGGCCCGCCACTCGGATCTCGTCGGATACCTCTAACCTGCATTTCTCACCAGCTTTATGAGCGAGGGCGGCGAGGTGCCGTGCTCAGTAGTGTTTTCGACCCGAGGGGCGCGGAGTCGTACTTGACAGTACGTCGAGCACCCCGAGGCGAGAAAACACCGCTGGGTGCGGTGCATCGCCGTCCGCAGCAGAAAGCTGGTGAGAAATACCGGCTAACCCGATGCAGCCCGGAGGTTCCCGAGCGGCGGGCCGTGAACGACCCGCCTACGATATTCCGGAAAACTCGCGGATCTGCTCTTGCTACCACTCGCTAGGTGGTCCGGGTTAGGATGATTCCACTTCCGGGCTGGAGGCATGGTGGCGGCAAACAACGACAATCTGCCGGTTTTCGACCGCGAGCTGAGAATCAGAGAACACTTTCCGCGCCCTCTGTTCGAGGATTGGGAGGGCCTCGCCGAACGTTCCCTCGGTTCGCGGACGCTGGAGTCGCTCATGCGTGCCACCCACGAGGGTCTCGAAATCGCGCCGCTGTATGCGGCGGAGGATCTTCCTCTCGATCGGATCACCATCGAGACCCCACCCCGCGACACCTGGGAAACCTGCTTCGCGGTCGATCTGAGAGAGCCCGAGACGGCGATCAGCCAGGCCATCGAGGGGCTGTCACGGGGCGCGGGCTCGTTGTGGGCGAGGGTCGACCGGAGAAAGAGCACATGGGGACGGTTGACGGTAGGCGCGATGACCGAGCTGCTCGAGGTTGCGGGCGGGGCGCCGGTTTATCTTGACGGCCGCGGCGCCACCCCGGCCCTGGCTGCTCTGGTGGCGGCGACGACAGGGCGTCTCGGCACCGAAACCGGCGGCCTCCGAGGCGCCCTCGACTACGACCCGCTCGGCACTTTGGCGGCGGACGGCGCCCTGCCGTGGGGCCTCAAGACCGCCTTTGCCCTGATGGCGGACATGGTCAGATGGACCGAGGAGCATACACCGCAGGTTCGCAGCGTCGCGGTGTCGACTCTCCCCCATGCCAAGGCGGGGGCAACCGCGGTTTATGAGCTAGCCCTGGCAATCGCCACGGGCGTCGAGTACCTGCGCCGGCTCGAGATCACCGGCATCGCGCCGGAGGTTGTCTTCCGCCGCATTCGGTTTATTCTCCCGGTGGGGCGCGATTTCTTCATGGAGGTCGCCAAGCTGCGCGCCGTGCGATGGCTGTGGGCCCGCGTCGGCGACGCCTGCGGCGTCCCGCGGGACGAGCGCGCCGTTCCGATCCAGGCGATCACCTCGCCCCGCTGTCTGACGGTTCGCGACCCGTGGGTCAACATGTTGCGCGGAACGGTCGAGTCGTTCGCTGCGGTGATCGGCGGGGCGGACATCGTCACGGCGCTGCCCTTCGATTCGGCGATCGGGCAACCCGACGAGCCCGCACGCCGCCTCGCCCTCAACACCCAAACCATCCTGCGCGAGGAGTGCGGCCTCGATCGGGTCGACGACCCTGCGGCCGGCAGCTATTTCGTCGAACGTCTGACCCACGATCTCGCCGCCGCAGCCTGGGAGCGCTTCCAGAGTATCGAGGCCGCGGGAGGCATGGCCTCGCATCTGGTGTCCGGCGCCGTCGCCCGCGAGCTCGGCGAGGCGTCGATGCGCAAGCGACACACAGTCTCCACTCGTCGCGACCTGATCACCGGGGTCAGTTCGTATCCGAATCTCGACGAGGCGCCGCTCGAACGAAAGCGGGTCGGCCGAGACGATCGACGGCTCCCGGACGACGAGGATACCGCCGTTCGCCTTCCGCCGATCGCCGATACCCTGACCTTTGCGACCGCCATTGCGGCTGCCGGGAAGGGCGTATCGGCCCGCGAGCTGGTCGGGATGATCGCCGGCGAGGATCAACCCACGCGCATCACCGCCGCTGCCGCCGGCCGCGAGGCCCGCCCTTTCGAGGAGCTGAGGGACGCATCGGACGACGACCTCCGCCGCGTCGGCTCGCGACCCCGAGTCTTCCTGGCCGTCGCGGGTCTGCTGTCCGAGCTTCGAACCACCACCGCCTTTGTCACCAACCTCCTGGCGACCGGCGGCATCACGGCCATTCACGGACCTCACGTCGAAGGCCCGGAGGCCACGGTCGCGGCCTTTGCTGCCGGCGGCAGCCACACGGCCGTGATCGTCGCGGCGCCGGAGAGGGCGTCTGACGTCCTGCCGCCCATGGCGCGGACGCTCAAGGAATGGGGAGCGCGGAGGATTCTCGTGGCGGCACGTCCCGGCGAACACCAGTCCGCGTGGCGGAATGCCGGGGTGGATGGCTACATCTACCCCGGGTGCGATGTGATCACGCTGCTTGACGACATCCTCCAGGTCGAGGGGGTGGATCGTGGTTAGCCTGCATATCTCACCAGCTTCCGGCTACGGCCGGACCTCTGGGTCGAAAACTCCACTGGGCACGGCACCTCGCCGTCCTCGCCAAGAAAGCCGGTGAGAGATGCAGGCTGAATCCCGCGTCCCTGATTTCAGCGCCGTCGCCCTCGCCCCGGTCGCAACCGGATCGAGCGTCGGATCTGCACCATCGGTCTCGACCACGCCGGAGGGCATCGACATCGCGCGGCGATACGCCGCAGCCGATCTCGAAGGCGTCGACCACCTCCACTCGTTGCCGGGGGTCGCCCCCTTCGTCCGCGGCCCCTACCCGACGATGTATGCCTCGCGCCCGTGGACTGTCCGGCAGTATGCGGGCTTTTCCACCGCCGAGGACTCGAATGCCTTCTACCGCCGCAACCTCGCCGCCGGCCAGAAGGGGCTCTCGATCGCCTTCGACCTCCCAACCCACCGCGGCTATGATTCGGACCACCCACGGGTCCGGGGCGACGTCGGGATGGCCGGGGTTGCCGTGGATTCGATCCTCGACATGCGGATCCTCTTTGACGGTATCCCGCTGGACAAAGTCAGCGTCTCGATGACCATGAACGGAGCGGTGCTGCCTGTGATGGCGCTTTACATCATCGCCGCCGAGGAGCAGGGCGTCGCGCCGGAGCAGCTCGCCGGCACCATCCAGAACGACATCCTCAAGGAGTTCATGGTCCGCAACACCTACATCTACCCGCCGGCGCCGTCGATGCGAATCGTTGCCGACATCTTCCGCTACACCTCGGAACGGATGCCACGCTTCAACTCGATCTCGGTCTCCGGCTACCACATGCAGGAGGCCGGCGCGACCCTCGATCTCGAGCTCGGTTATACGCTGGCCGACGGCATCGAGTACGTGCGCACCGGCATCGCCGCCGGTCTCGACATCGACGCGTTCGCACCAAGAATCTCCTTTTTCTGGGGAATTGGAATGAACCCGTTTATGGAGATCGCCAAGCTGCGGGCGGCGCGGCTGCTGTGGGCCGAGATCATGCGCGGCTTTGGTGCTTCCGACCCGCGTTCGCTGGCCCTGCGCGCCCACTGCCAGACCTCGGGCTGGAGCCTGACCGCACAGGACCCGTTCAACAACGTCGTCCGCACCTCGATCGAGGCGTTGGCCGCAGCCTTTGGCCAAACCCAGTCGCTTCACACAAACTCGTTGGACGAGGCCCTGGCATTGCCGACGGAGTTCTCGGCCCGCATCGCCCGCAACACCCAGATTCAACTGCAGGAGGAAACGGGGATTTGCAGGGTCGCCGATCCGTGGGGTGGCGCCTACTTCGTGGAAAGATTGACCCACGATCTCGCGCACCGGGCGTGGGAGCACATTCGCGAGGTCGAAGGCCTTGGCGGGATGGCGAAGGCGATCGCCGACGGGCTGCCGAAGAGGCGCATCGAGGAGGCGGCCGCGCGCACCCAGGCGCGGATCGACACCGGGCGCCAGAGCATCGTCGGTCTCAACCGGTTCCCGGTCGAGGACGAGGGTGAGATCGACGTCCTCAGGGTGGACAATAGCGCGGTACTAGAGGCTCAGCTGACACGGCTTACGGAGTTGCGGACGAGCCGCGATGAAGATCTCGTTCAGGCTCGGCTCGCTGAACTCGAGCTCTTCGCCCGCGCCGGCGAGGGCAATCTGCTCGGGGCGGCCGTCGAGGCCGCCCGCGCCAAGGCAACCGTCGGTGAGATCTCCGATGCCCTGGAAAAGGTCTTCGGACGCCACCGGGAGACCATCCGAGCCATTTCGGGCGTGTACGCTGCGGAGGTGGGAGAGAGCATGGACGACGTCAAACAGGTACGGGAAGCGACCGACGCATTCGCCGCGAGGGATGGGCGCAGGCCGCGGATCCTGGTCGCCAAGGTCGGCCAGGACGGGCACGACCGCGGCCAGAAGGTGATCGCAACGGCCTTTGCGGATTTTGGTTTCGACGTCGACATCGGACCCATGTTCACGACTCCCGAGGAGACCGCCCGCCAGGCGGTGGAGAACGATGTCCACGTCGTCGGCATCTCATCCCTGGCGGCGGCGCACCTGACCCTGGTCCCGCAGCTCAAGAGGGCGCTCGAGGAGCTCGGCCGCCCGGATATCCTGATCGTCGTCGGCGGCGTCATTCCACCGCAAGACCACGAGGCGCTCCGCGAGGCCGGCGCCGCCTTCATCTTCGGACCCGGCACCAACACACCCGCCGCCGCAGTGGAGCTGGTCGAAGAGCTCACACGGCGTCTGGAGGTTAAGGGTTAAGGATTAAGGGTTAAGGGTTAAGGGCAAACTGACAGGTGGCGGTCAAGGAAAATTGTCAGGTGTGACATCTGCTGCTTGGTTCATTTTTTTCGGACTGATTTTATGAGTCCGCTGAGTTGAGAAGACACCAGGCCGTACTGTCTGGCGAGACCACAAACCTGTTGTTCTGACAAGAGTCCGACCTCTTATGCAATCGTTAGCAACGTCTCCAACTCACTGATCGAGCCTCGTGCAATGATTAGGTATTGAAGGAACTCCTTCTTCGTGCCGCGGGCCGCACCTTCAGCAATATTTGCTGGTATCGATACTGCAGCCCGGCGAATTTGACTGGTCAATCCGTAGCGTTCTTCCGCTGGAAAACTCCGAGTCGCCTCATACAGCGCCGTCACGAGAACTATGCCCTGGCGCCACGCTTCCAACTTGGTGTGCGCTCTCTTCACCCAGCCTCCAAACCATCAATCCCGCCTCTTAACCCTTAACTCTTAACCCTTAACCCCTTCCACCTCACTCCTCCGACGTTTCCTCCTCCTCCGTCCAATCAAACCAATCGATCTCGATCACACTGGTTGGTGTGCTCGTCAACATCATGACCGCCCGGTTGCCGTCGGTGAACCAGGGATCGCCGGTGAGGTTTCCGCGCGGCTTCTCCGGCGGCACGAAGCCCACGCCACCAACCCTCGCAAAGGCGGCCAACGCCTGGGCGTAGATGAAATCCTGGACCAGGGCGGCCCGAGTGTCATCCACGTTGGGGTCGATGCGGTGGGTGGTGAGGGTCTTCGATTTGGTGGTGAAACGGCTGCCGATGTCGCGGCTGATCTGACCCATCAGCACCGGCAGACCATTTACGGTCACCGGCGCCAACCACAGACGGAGGTGGTTGCGGTAGTGGATGTTGGATCGCACCTTCTGAAATGCGATGTCCTGCGCCCGACCATAGACATAGAGGTTGCTGATTGGCGCATACCGGTAGGCGCCGCCAAAGATGCCGAAGATCCCTGTCTTCATCGCGGTACCCGCAGACATGGCCGCTGTGGGGTCCCAACCGGAGCGCAGAAACGCTGGCCAGACCGCTTCGGAGTCACCGATGATTACCAGATTCAACGGGTCGCCGGTCTTGCTGCCATCGGCATTTGTGACCGTGGCGGGCTGCTCCTCAATCCACTTTTTTAACTCTTCGGGCGCCTTGAGATCGACGATCTCCTGACCCGGGAAAAAGGTCTCGTAGAAGTCTCCCTCCTCGAGCTTGTGAAAGTCAGCCCTGAAGCCCGGCACCTCGTGAATGAACTCGACGTGCACAGCCTTGTGCTCGGAAAAGACCTCGACCAGCACCCATCGAACGCCCCTTTGCCTGTTGGTGAACACAAAACCCGACACAGTCTCGCCGGGCTGAATCGCGAAGGGCATCTGATTCAGGTAGTAGAACCACTTCTTTTCGAGGTTGGCCTCCTTCGACCATCTCCAGTGGGTCTTCTGCGCCACCTCGAGGGGAGAGAAGTAGTCGGGGTCGATGCTCCGCGGCAGGAAAAGCATCTCATCGTCGGTGCCGTTGGTGATCTCGATCCACACCGGCTGAATCTTCTTCTTGTCGAGCTTGCAGTCAAAGGCCGCTCTGGCCTCCTCGGCGGTCAACACCACCACCCTGACAGTGACGTTTTCCTCCGTCTGGGCTTTGGCCCGCTCCATGAACCCGACTTGATCCATGGGCGTCGGGGTGAAGGTGCGGCAGCCCACAACAAACACCATTGCTGCGGCGAATAGGAAGATCCCAAGGTGTCGCATTGTTTCAATCCTCCGTGGATCAGCAGTCCGACCATACCACGCCGTTGGCGATGGCGCGCGCGGCCCGGTCCACGTATGATCAAAAGGATTGGTGGTTTGATGGGTCCTCGACACCTCAGCACAGACGACTACTTACGGGGAATCCGCGAGCGGGACAGCGCCGCGCTCGGGCAGGTAATCACCCTCATCGAGTCGAATCGATCCGACGACCGGGCACAGGCGCAGGAGCTGTTGACCCGGCTCCTACCGCTCACCGGCGGGGCCTACCGTATCGGCATCTCCGGCGTACCCGGGGTCGGCAAGAGCACGTTCATTGAGAGCTTCGGCCTCCGCCTGGTCGAAGACGGCCACCGGGTGGCGGTGCTGGCGGTCGATCCCTCGTCGTCGGTTTCGAAGGGATCGATCCTCGGCGACAAGACCCGGATGGAAAAGCTGGCCTCATCGGACGATACCTTTATCCGACCCTCCCCCACCGGCGGCTCGCTGGGCGGAGTGGCGCGCAAGACCCGGGAGGCGATCCTGGTCTGCGAGGCGGCGGGCTACGACGTGGTGCTGGTGGAAACCGTCGGCGTCGGTCAATCGGAGACCGCGGTCGCCGAGATGGTGGACTTCTTCCTCCTCCTCTCACTCGCCGGCGCCGGCGACGAGTTGCAAGGCATCAAACGCGGCATCCTCGAG
>Ga0209013_10001751_pt1 | contig 19970 bp, 13 predicted proteins | sample Cruoilmetagenom2_FD_187291 | JGI IMG/M metagenome (GOLD analysis project Ga0209013, IMG submission 187291) | Oil polluted marine microbial communities from Coal Oil Point, Santa Barbara, California, USA - Sample 2 (SPAdes) (version 2) | ecosystem: Environmental > Aquatic > Marine > Oil seeps ...
CGGTAAACGGTTTAGCGATTTGATCTTGGTGCCCAACACGGTGGTTTCCCCGCCAAATCCCATCGGTCCAATCTCCATCTGGTTGGCTTCTTCTGTGAGCTGATCTTCCAGCTCGGCGAGCTCTGGGTTGGGGTTTTTATCATGCATCTGGCGGAACAGCGCTTCTTTTGAAGCGTAATATGAAGAACCGCGATCACCCCCGATCGCGATCCCCAAGATGCCCGGCGCACAACCCTTGCCCTGGGCTTGATAGACAGCATCTAAGGCTACATTTCGTACGCCAGCCAGATCTCGACCAGCGCCCAACTTGTTGTTGGGCAGCGCGTATTGTGCGCCAACGTTTTCGCACCCACCGCCTTTGAGCATCAGGTCAATTGTCAGCGTATCGCCTTCGATCTCTTCGAAGTGGAACGTGGGGAAATAATCGCCGCCCAAATTGTCACCGGTATTCACACCGGTGAGCGAATCCACTGAATTGGGGCGCAGGTAGGCTTTTTCGGTGGCTTGTACAACCGCCGACTCGATCTGAGCCCGCAGTTTGCGCGTGCTCCAGCCTTCCGGGTAGTACACGTAAAAAATCGGGGTGCCGGTGTCCTGGCAGATCGGGGTGGAATTCTGGCGCGCAAGCTCAACGTTCTTTAAGATCGTTTCAAGCGCTCCACGAGCGGCCGAACCATCTGCCTCTTTACCAACAGACTTGCGTAAAGCAGCTTCGACATCGGGTGGTAAATCGGTCGCTGCTAGGCGGATCAGTTCCAAGAAATGTTTAGTGAGGTCCTGCATGCGAGCCTCCTTCTGGTGTGGAATGGGAATGGGCTGTATCGAGGACAGCTCCGTACTCTACTATGTTTGACTTCCACTGCACCTGAATCATACCTTATATTCTAGAACACATCTATCGGCTTAAGGCATTAATGATGATACTTTTAGCGGTAATTTACCCTGATAGTATTGAAAAACGAAATGCATCACCGCTAACTTACGCATGATTTGTGCTATAGTATAAATTGGTTAATTCCAGTTTCCAAGCTCCCCTGACCAGCCGGGTGGGTGACATTGCCGGGAGCGTTGGATTCTCCAATCTGTATACGTTAATAATTCTTCATGCCGCTGCTCTGGTTGTCTATCGTTTTCCTGGTTGGCATCTTTCTGGGCGCTCAGTACAATCTGAGCCTCACTGGCTGGGCGCTGATAGCCGTCTTGACAGCCCTCTTGGGCTTGCTTACACGGGGACTGCGGGGCATACCCGTCGCGGCACCTAGATTGGTGCGCGTTGTGATAAGCAAAGTGCCATTTGGATTACTCCGTTTGTATGTGCGCGGCAGCGGGGTATGGTCGCGCTGCAGGCCGCCGCTGCCAGTATTTGTCTTGTTAGTTGCTCTCGCGTTAGGAGCATTGCGTTATCAGGTTGGGCGACCGGATCTCACAGCGCTCGGTTTTATCACTACCCATATCGTCGCCGGTCAGGAATACGTGTTGGAAGGCATTGTCACCAAACCCCCCGACCAGCGCGATAGTTATACCAACCTGACCGTCCAAGTCGATCAGCTGCGCCCGCTGTCGGCCGGGCTGTTCGTACCGGTCGCAGGCTTGCTCTTGGCGCAGGTAACATCCTACGGGGACTGGCAGTATGGCGACCGGGTGCGCCTGCAGGGTGAGCTGCTCACACCCCCGGAAGGGGACGAGTTCTCCTATCGGGAGTACCTTGCCCGTCAGGGCATCCATGCTTATATGCAGCCGAGGCGAGCGGATCGCCTGCTGCGTGATCAAGGCCAGACAGTGCTGGGGTTGGTTTATGCGCTGCGCAGAAGGGCGCTGGTGATGATCTACCAGCTGTATCCAGATCCGGAAGCATCGCTATTGGCAGGGATACTTTTAGGTGTGGAGAGCCAAATCCCAATCGCAGTACAGGATGCTTTCCGCACAACGGGTACTTCTCATATCATTGCGATCAGTGGATTTAATATCACGATTTTAGCTGGTCTGTTTTTCCTGGTTGCCCGGCGTTTCACTGGGCGTTGGTGGGGGGCAGTGGTCGCGATTGCAGGCATCGGGCTGTATACAATCCTGGTCGGCAGTGGGCCGGCAGTGGTGCGTGCCGCAATCATGGGGGGGCTGGCGCTCTTCGCCCGGCAGGTCGGGCGCAGGCAAGATGGGATCAACACGCTCGTTTTTGTGGCGGTTTTGATGGCGTTAGCGGACCCTAATGTCTTGTGGGATATCGGCTTCCAGCTTTCTTTCATGGCGACTTTGGGATTGATCCTGTATGCCGAACCGTTGAGCCGCTGGTTCGTAAGGATCAGCTCCCGATACACCACGCCGCAAAGATCAGCGCGCTTCGCCGGTCCGGTAGGCGAGTTCCTGTTATTCACGCTTGCAGCCCAGCTAACCACCCTGCCGGTCATGGCTTACCACTTCCGCCAGGTCTCGTTGAGTTCGCTCGTTGCAAACCCGCTGATCCTGCCGGTCCAGCCTGCCGTGATGGTCTTGGGCGGCCTAGCATTGGTTTTGGGAATGGTCTACCAGCCGCTGGGACAGCTGGCGGCCTTCCTTGCTTGGCCATTTGTCGTGTTCACCATTAGAGTTGTTGAGTCAATCGCCGAAATGGGTTCCGGGGTTTGGCACTTGGGAGATGTGACTGCGGGTGTGGTGTTTTTGTTCTACGCGGTGTTGTTCGGATGGACGTTCCTGGGGAAGCGGGTGGGTGAGTGGTGGCAGGTTCGCTTTCCAACTCCAGGAGGAATGCTAGGCAACATATCGAGCAAGTGGGCGTTCGCCACTTTCGTACTGCTGCTGGTTTTGAACGTTGGCGTATGGCAGCGGGTGCTGTCCGCTCCGGATGGACTGCTGCACTTGACGGTCCTGGATGTCGGCAGCGGGGACGGGCTGCTGATCCAATCCCCGACTGGACGTACAGTGCTGGTCGATGGTGGCCCTAGTGCCAGCCAATTGTCAGATACTCTTGGTCGGCGCCTGCCGTTGGGTGAGCGGCAATTAGACTTTTTAGTTGTCGCTTCACCTGGGGATGATAACTTAGCCGCCCTCGGCAGCGTGCTGCCGCGCTTCCCGCCCACGCAGGTCTTATGGGCTGGGGGCACACACGGCAGCCGGGCGGCGCGCGACCTGCAGGTATATTTTGCAGAGATCGGTTTGCGGCCAGTGTATGCTGAAGAGGGTCAAACCCTGCAGTTAGGTGGGGGATCTAGTTTACGGGTGCTGGCAGTATGTCCGCGTGGGACAATCCTGCTGCTGGAATGGGGTAACTTCCGTGCTTTGCTGCCGGTTGGGATCGATTTCGATACCCTGCAAGCCACCGGGAGTGATCCCGAGCTAAAGGATCTGACCGCGCTGCTGTTGCCTGAGAGCGGCTACGCCCCAGTAAATCCCCCGGACTGGATCGACAGTCACAACCCACAGCTGGTGCTGCTCAGCGTCGCCGCCGATGATTGGCGCGGCCGCCCTGCGCCAGAAACACTCGAGGCGGTCGCTGATTATCAGTTACTGCGCACTGATCAGAACGGATGGATCCAGCTCAGCACGGATGGCGATCAGCTGTGGGTGACGGTGGAGCGCAGGTGAACATAAACGCTGCTTGCTGTTCCAGTAGGATGATGAAGAAAATCCTTCGGCTGACGGTATCCCTAATGGCACGCTGTGAGCGGAACGGCCTAGACCGATCCTTTTTGTGTCAGTTCATCGAGCGATTTATTCAGGCTCCAGCTGATCATCTACGTAGAGTGCTACATAATTGGCTTTTGGGTAAGGGAATTCACGCACGTCCATTTTTAACCCGTCCTGCTGGATGCGGAATAAACCTCTTCCTTGCCCAACTTCTGGGACACTGAAGCGGAACATCAATTCCTCCCCGCTTTGATCTTCACTGATGATCTGGTAGACCCCGTGCAGCACCATGCCTTCAATATCCTGAATAAAAACCCCTTCCTTCGTTTGCGGACTTATTGGTGAAAAATAGTACTCAAACGTCCGCGACCGCCAATGGCCGACCAAACGGCTGGCGGGCGTGGATAAGTCTCGCTGTTCACAACTTGCTAACAGTAAGATGGACAACAGTAAACATATTGCCAACCTTATATTTGTTGTATTTTTCAGAACCATACCGCTTTACGAATTAAGCTCAGATATCCAAATAATTATCTCAATGTTTGTGCGGGGACCATTTTCATGGATTAACATTCATCCGATAATTTCCTGGCCCAGGCATGAAAGGATGTGTTGGGTAGAGTGATTTTGAATATTCACTTGAGCGGGTCTTCTAGATCCTTGTCAGGTTTATCTGTGAATTGTCTCCCCGACAATAGCTGCGGGGGACGGTGGAGCGGAGGTAAAATAATAGGCCATTCACTCGGCTTGGCCATCTCCCTGGGTGATAAACTACCGCAGAGAGCTTTCTATTATCGGAACAATTGTGCACTAACAGTACTCATAATACAGGTATTTAATCTATAAATTCTCATATTCGCAAACAACAACATTTCGGTCAATCATAGGTTATGGCTTGATCTTATCGTCGACGTATGCAAATACACCACCATAACCATCCTTAATTATTCCATCCTTCGTGATTGTGAAGTCCAGACATTGGGGATACTCATCGCTAAATATATCAATTATGATTTTTGTTCCATCAATACTTTCACTAATAATCCAGTAATCGTAATAAGATGTTACTCCAATTGCATATTCTATATAAGTTCCTGTTTCTGTTTTTGGGTCGATTGGTCCAAAGTAGTGATGTGTCTCATTTGCATTGACCCAATGACCGACTAAGCGGTTGGATGGGGTCGATAAATCTCTGGAGCAGCTTGTCAAGACGGTAAAGAAACAAAGTATCAAGAACGCTTGTAAATACCATCTTTTCTTATTATCAGTAAATGTGATTGTTTTCAAGTTATCCCTCGATAAATAGCCATAATTGGCACATATATTAACATCATTTCTGCGACTTGTCATTTTTTTCGTCCATATCGAGGGTGATTGATGTAGAGAATAGAACTTTTCGAGAGCAATTGTGTTCCCTCGCTATCGGCAGGGATACTTTTAGGTGTAGAGAGCCAAATACCAGAATCGGTGCAGGAGGCTTTCCGGGCGATGGGTACATCCCATATAATCGCCATCAGCAGTTTTAATATATAACAATTCTCGCCGGACTGTTTTTTCTGGCTGCCCGGCGTTTTACCGGGCGCTGTCGGGGTGCAGTGATCGCGATTACGGGGATCGGGCTGTATACAATCCTGGTCGGCAGTAGGGATTGGCTGCTGATCCTATCACCCTCGCGGCGTATCTAAAGGAGCTATCCCACAAGGGGGTTAACCCGTATATTCACCCCTAATTCCCCCTGCCGTGGGATTGAATACCATATCTGCCTCGTATAACCTGGAGAGCGGAGGTGCATGATGGGCATTTATACGCGCAGGGTGCAGCCGCAAACGTTGATCCATGGCAAGATTTATCTCCTTAAAGATGGTAGCGCCCGGGCTGCACCGCATAATACCTCAATAGTGGAATTTATTGGCTATGATCCTTGCCCCGCAATCGTCATTGTTCGAGTGAGCGATGGTGTAAAACACCGCTGTCAGCGATCTTTGCTGTTGAGCACTAATGAGCAGGGGGGACGAACTACGGACGCTGTTCAGGTGGCGGGTTCTGGGGGTTAAGGGAAACGTGCTGCAGGAAGTTTTGCAGCGGTGTGGTGGGGATGTCGCCGATCGGGATAGTGGAAGGGTTGCCATCACGCCAGGCAGAGTAGGTCGGAGAGAGGATTTCAACGCCGGCGGTATTGAAATAGTCTTGGATGCTTTGGTGGAGTTCGGAATACGTTGCCGCCATGAGTTCGGGTTCGCGTGTGTAAGCGTTGACCTCATAGGTGATGTGGACGTCATTCAGGCTTGTCTGGAATACGAAGGGGGAAGGGTTTTCGAGGATGTGCTCGGTAGCCAGCGCCGCCTCGATGAGCAGCATATGCACCTGCCGCCAAGGCACGTTGTACCCAATGGTCACTTTTGTGTTCAGGATTAATCCCCTATCTTGCGCGGTTGAGCTGAAGTTAACGATATGGCTGTTCAGCACAATCCCGTTGGGTATCGTGATAACAACGTGCTTGATGGTGCGGATGCGTGTGGCCAGCAGGGTACGGTCAACAACGTCGCCCACCGTCTCGCCAATCTGCACCCGGTCGCCAACTTTTAAGCCGCGCGTGTAGGTCAGTACGATACCGGCGATGATGTTCGCCACCAGCGATGTCGAGCCAAGTGACAGCAGGAAACCGATAAAAAGCGATATATAGCGGAAGGCGGGCGAATCTGATCCGGGGATGTACGGGTAGGCAGCAACTAGCGCCAGGGCAACCGTTAAAAAGCGGATGATTTGGAAGGTGGGCTCAACCAGGTCAGGATGCAATCCAATTAGGTTTACCCTGCCTCGCCGGAAACCTTCCGAGAGGAAATTTACCAACCGCAAGGTGTAGCGCGTAATGACCGCGATCACAATCAACGCAAGGATATTGGGCAGCAGATCTAATAAGCGTGCCCCGGCTGACTGCAAGATCAGGAGGGCACTTTGAAGGATTTCCTGTACTGTGTCGTGTGTGTGTGGGAAATTATTGAGCAGGACAGCAGCGCTGACCACCACAAGTAGAAAGATGACCGCGCTGCGTGAAAGCCGCAGGCATGCGATCAGCGCCTCGGTAAATTGATCCGGTACGATCAGTTCAAGCTGCAGGATATTTAATTTGCGCAGGTGGGTCTTCCGCCATCTGTATACCAGTGGGATGACCTTAGCAAAGATTTTATTAATTATGGCGATTGACAGAGGCAGCAGTGCCAGCCACAGTGTGAGCAACAAGAAATTTATATTCTGGTATTCTTCAAGCATAAGCGGTCGCGATCCCTGGGCTGGAGTTGTTGGCAGCGCTCTAGGCCAGCGCAGGAGGCAGTTCCTTATGGTGTGAGATTTTATGTGGTCTCCTGACGGTACACAAGCGGCGAGTTTTTTACAGTGGAATTAACCGTCAGTTCATTCCGTGTTGTGTGCTAATAAAACTGTATTCACAACCAGAAAAGGACCATCATTCGACTACTTATTCTGCCACAGTCACCCCCATAATTCCGTTACATCCCCATTAACCCTAAGTTAACCTCTCTTAAGGGTGGAAAGTTGGATGCGAGAGGTTCGTAATCAAGGGGCACATGCTTCCCGCTATCCATACCTGAACGTACGCCCCCTGATTCCCACAATGTATCTTGAGATGCTGCTTGTGTGAAAGCTCTTGGTTTTACCGGGGGGTTTACCCTTTGCGCCTTTGTCTCAGCATCTCCCTGAAATGGGGCGAAAGCTCGGCAATAATCGGTGAGGGCTGCGCTGGCTGCCAACCTTGGATCGCCTGCTTTACGTCCTGCGGCCATTTCTCGGGGGAATGGATGGTGGTGCCAGGCTCATCTGCGGTCGCGAGTACTGACAGCGCTTGCCGGATAACCCGCATCTGTTGCCCACTGTTACCGGGTCCCCCGAGGGTTTGGCCGAATGGGAATTCGACCGCCAACGTGCGGGGGACTCCGATCTTCTCAGCCCAATACGGCATCATCGTCACCAAGATGGTGGCTATCCCCGTAGCCTCAATCTGCCGTGCCAGCACGGGCACATTAATCGCGCAATCCGGTCAGCTGGGCGTGAGCAGGACACAATCGACCCCTTCTGCCCCCAGTTCGTCGATCATGTGCGGCGCATAGGTGCTCTCCCAGGCGCTTGTGTCAGGGGGGTATCCCTGGTAGCCCATGAATGAGTAGGCGTGGTGGGCGACACTCCCGATTGTGCCATCACGGACCAGCTCCTGCATGCGGGTAACCGGCAGGAGGACGTTGATATCCTGTTCCACATAGGTGGTATTGACATGCAGGTGATTTATCGCGACTTCTGATGGGCGAATATCCATTGGTATGATGCGTAAGCTTGGGTCGCCCCAGCGCGGTTCTTTGCGTTCCCGGTCTAAATTAATCGGGTCTTGATTGGTTTTTACATATAAACCACCTGATGTCACGAGACTGAAATTGCATTCGCTCAGCGGCTTGGTCAATGGCGTCCATGGCACTGGCAAATCAGGCGCGCGTTCGGTCATTTGGTAGAAGGTGGCGATCAAGCGCGGTAGAAATTTGAAACTGTCGACAGTCATTACGAGCGCTCCTCAATCATGAACTAGCATGAATTATACATGTGCTGCGCAGCAGCCGCGTACAGGCTATAATATACACATAGGACGAACCTAACATTGATGCAAGGATGATAATCGTGTTAATTGAGATAAGATATTAACACGCGAGAAATAAATAGCTCGGGATAGGATATTGAGTTATCACTCAAGAGAGGTTGCCTTATGGTTGAGCAGATGAAGCGCAGTCATTTCCGGTTTCTATGGTTAGTCATCGTGATGGTTATTGCCCTTATGTCCATCTGGGGGCTGCTCATGATGGCGCAAAATATGGCGATTACGGTCCAGGCGGCACCGATTGAGCCGCCGGCAGGATATCCGAAGCTAAACCAGTCGACGATGACGGTGGACCCGAGCCTGGCGAACGTTGGTGGAGCCCGCCTGGAATATGTAATTGAAATCGTCAATACCGGCGCGTATACCGCTTCCGGTGTGAGCCTGGTGGATGTACTGCCGGAGAACACTACTTGTCACAGCGCTTCAGATAGTCTGGGGAACACGCTGGCGTGTGATTCTGGTGTGCTGTCCTGGATTGGGGAAGTGGGATTTGACTCTACGGTGCTCATCACCCTGACAGTTGACGTTGTCGGGACTTTCGAGGGGGTCATAGTAAACCAAGCCGAGATTTCCCACCCTCAGATAGATGCACCAGTTTTGTTATCAGCTGAGACGGTTGTCACCGATGATCCGCTGCTAGCGATAACAAAAACATCAACCCCAGAAAAGCCGGGTCCTGGCAAGCTGATGACCTACATGTTGGAGGTCACCAACGTTGGGCAGCCGGCGAATGACTTACAGCTCACTGTGAACGACCAGTTGCCGCAAGACACAAACTTTAACACTCCTGGTACTGATGGGTCTATTGATGGCTCGACTATCACCTGGGACCGGACAGTTGACCTGGACACAGGTGCGACCAGCGTCTTCACTTTCAGTGTCGATATCAACAGCGTTATCAGCGGCACCGTCATCAGCAATCTGGATTACGGTGTTAGCGCAGACCAGGATGTGGTTCCGGCTTTTGGAGAAACATACACCGTGACCGTGGTCGATCCGATCCTCTTCCTTGCCAAAACTACCCAGCCTGACCCGCCTGGCTCCAACCGGGAGATGACCTACACTCTGACTGTACTCAATAAAGGTTCTGAAGCCACAGATCTTGTTGTGACCGATGAAGTGCCGGCAGGCGTCACCTATTTACGAGGGGGCGACACGTATGATGAAGGAGAAGTCACCTGGTATTTGGACAGTTTGGGCACCGGTGAATGGGCCACTTTTGAGTACACTGTCTATATTGGTGATGTCGCCGATGTTGATGTGATTAACACAATTTATGAAGTTTGCAGCAGCGAAGAGGTGTGCGTTTACGGAGAAACTTACATAAGCCCGGTGAAAGGTCCGACTTTTGAAGTCGAGGCTTACGTTTACCCAATTGCCCACAAGCCAGGCGGCGGGAATTCGCCGGTGACGCCAACCTTGGTGATCCGCAACACGGGGCCCGGCAATGCAATCGACGCTGTGGCGCAGATCTCATTTGGCAATATCAGTGTCAGCAATGAGAAGAATTTAATTCAGCTCCCCTACGATGCAGGGACGATATCTAAAATTGAGAGCTGTGCATTGGATAAGTGCTATCAATGGGTAGGGAATCTTGCCTACAATGAAACGATCACGATTACAACTGAAGATCCTCAGAGCACGATTGGGGGCGAGGAAGGCACTACATATACCGCAACGATTACGATCAGTGATACCTTAGGACCAACTGTCACCGAGCCTATATCAGCAACCGCGATTGGGCTTGTTACACATCATGCCAATTTGATCCCGACCAAGACAGCTCCGCCTGTAATTGGCGCCGGACAGATGATGACGTATACGATAAATGTTTTCAATAGCGGTCTGAGTACAGAGGAGCCGCCCTACCCCGTGCTGACCGAGACTTTACCTGCGGATGTCGAGTTGCTGGATGTCAGCGATGATGGCAGCTGGCAAACCATCAGCGACACGACCACAATTTCCTGGACACTACCCGCCATGAGCACTGCTGAAAGCCTGCGGCGGACGTTTTCCGTTCTGGTGGATCCGTCTCTGGTCAGCGGCACCCAAATCGTGAACGATAATTACGCTACCGCCTGGTATGAGAGCGAGGTCACCGGGACCTTGTCCATAGTAGGCATACCGGTTACCACAACCATCAAGGAGGTCGGGCTGGTCGATTCTTTCAAGACAGTCACGCCAACCTTGGCACGACCGGGTGAAGGTATCGTATTGAACTACAGCTTAAATGTTGTCAATTCCGGCCCGCTGCCGCTATCCGGTGTGAGCCTATACGATCTGCTGCCATGGGAGCATACCACTTACCAACGCGATACTGTGGTTTCATCTGGATTGATTAATGATGATATCGTCAGCATTGCTTGGTCAGGCAGTGTCGCTCCCTATTCAAGTGAACTGATCACGTTCAGCGTGATCGTGGACGACTACTATGAAGGCCCAATCACCAATACAGCGATAATAACTCACGACGACTTATTGGAGCCGGTCGAAGTAGAGGCGGTTGCTTATATCACCAACAAGCCTGTGCTCCAAATCACCAAAACCGACTCGCCCGACCCGGTTGAGCTCGGTGAAGAGCTCGAATATACAATTCGGATAAAGAATTTGGGCCAGCAGGCGACCAATCTCGTGATCACCGATACCATTCCGGTCGGAGCGGAGTTTGTCCTTGGCAGTACCTCCGGTTCGGGGCAGTACATTGGCACGGGAGTCCGCTGGACACTGCCGGTTCTGGCACCCGGAGGCTCGCAAGAATACCGGTTCCGCGTGCGGGTCTCAGAACTGACGATGCGGTGGGTAGTTAACGATTCCTACGCTGTCAGCTCGGTCGAAGGAGTCTCGGCATATGGTGAACCTGTTTGGACTGAGGTGCGTACGAACCTGATATTCTTACCTTTGGTGAACCGTCAATAGTTGATTGGGTAATCAACAATGTATCTGCCCTCAAGCAGCAGCTTGGGGGCATTTTTTTGTGATTGGCAAATTGTAGGATAAAAAATAGGGCTAGCGGCTTCAGTGAGACATCATGAAAGCTAGCCCTTTTATCGACACTCGCCCAAGTGTCTATCCCTATTAACGCACTGTGAAGTTGTTTCTTTAGCGCTGCTTGCATTTCCGTAAGCTGATATCGGTATATTGAAAATACATGCTCCGTCTTATTGCAGCAAGGTTGACATTTACCTTAACTGGGAAGTTACCCCTGCCAATCAGATGGGGTTTATTGGTTTATAGTACCAGGGGAAGGATAGACGGTCAGGAAAGATAGCCGCCCGCGATAAGATTGTGTAGGTTAGCCGTTAGCTGGTGATGAAATCACCCCGGTCTAAACCCAGGTGCGTGATGATGATCTCCAGCGGCCAGTGGCGGTGATCTTGAAACGCTTTTATGGCATCTTCTCGAGCGCGTTTTTTTTCTGCTTTATGACGTACCAAGATGCCCGAGACTTTAATTGACAGCAGGTGCTCAGTAATTCCGGAATTGGTGCCGTCGCTGTTTGCCAGAGCGTCATTTATGTATTGGTTCAAATATCCACGATATAACCCGATATCCATACTTTATCCGTTTTGCTCAAGTGCTCTCAATGGAGCGTCTCGATCAGTAATTGTCAATTGATGAACGCTAAGATTTATTGTAACAAAAATGTTTACTTAAGGTTGATGAGTTGTATTGGTCCCCCAGCGCTGCTCAAGAGCTGCAAAAGCCATCGTAATAGGCGTCTGGCGTATGTGGGTCATCATCATGCCATTTGTGCCTCAAGTTGTAATGATTTCTCATCTTTACAGGGTGGTCGAATGTTTCCAGCTCGAAGGAAAGCGGAAAACACTAAGCATTCATAACCGATCACTGCATGTATTCCGAGTATAGCCCTATTCAATCCTTAAGGGCAGTGATCATTTCGTCAATTGGATTTGCTTCACTGGAACCCTGAGCGGTGATCCAGTCGATTACTGGCTGACGCCAGTCTATCGCAGTGTTATATGCATCTGGATCGAATTCGCCCAACAAAGTGTGATCATCCCCTCCGGCATACATAAAGTCGTTCACCAGCACATGGTAAGTCTGGTGCCCATCAAGCGGGGCTCCGGATGCATCCAGAAACCAAGTACCTCCTTGCTTGTGCATACCGCCGATGGCTAAACCCAATGGGTCGACAGCGAGCACCTCCAGGAGCTGGTCTCCGGTCATGTAGACATCTACCAGGACATTGTTGAATGGCAATACACTCACCACATCTGCGAGCGTGATAGCACCAGCCCGCAGGCTGTCACGTATGCCGCCCAGATTGGTCAGGGTGATATCAGCATTGGCGTATCCCCACAACCAGCTTTCAGTGATCAGGGCTTGCATGGTCTGGCTGCTGCGGGGGATTTCTGAACCTAAGTATCCAATAGATTTATTCAATTCCTTATCGGTTTTGTCCTTCCAGTCCTGGACAATCTCGGCGACGCGTGGGTCTTCGGCCCCGGCCTTGTTCTGCCGGAAACCTTCATCAACAACTTGGAATTCCTGAGAGTTTGGATCGTATGAAAACGTAGCGTAAGCGTAGCCAGTGTAATGGTAGCCGCCCGACAGGATGACTGTACCGGCGACGTGGTCTGCCAAGAATTCGTTGCAATGACCACCGCCCAGCATGGCGATTCCCAGGTCGGATACACGTTCGGCGAGTGCAGCAAGCTCCCAGGTGCATATGTGGCTGGGGACTAGAATCAATTCTGCTCCCTGCTCCTTTACGGCGGGCACGAATTCTCTCAGCGCAGTTTCGTAATCGATGAAATCATAGTCAGCGACATTTGCCGGGTTGGTTACCGCGGGGGTTAGCGTTGTAGTCAAGCCGATCAATGCAACCTTAATACCATTGACTTCGATGATCAAAAATGGCTCAATCCCTAGATCGCGAGGGATTTCCCCGTCGCTTTTATTCCGGATATTGGCGCTTAGATATGGGTAATCGGCTTCTGTTATCCGCTGTTTGAGCGCTTCAAGGCCGAAATCAAACTCATGGTTTCCGATCACGGAGGCTGAGTAGCCCATCTCGTTCATCACCTCGACCATGCTTTGTCCCTCAAACCAAGTCGAGATGGCTGGGCCGGTCCAGTTATCTCCGCCGCTAAACAGGATCACCGATGGGTCTTCCTGGTAGCCGTATTCTTCGCTCAGTAGGCCTAGCAGGTGAGCTGCCCCCTGTCCTGATTGCATCCCCTGCATCCAACCGTGTTCGTCGTTCGTATACAAAACAGTGATTTCCTGCTGCCCGCCAACTGGTGGTGCTTGGCAGGCTGCGAGAGCGACTACCAAAGCTAAGACGGTAATGAGAAAATAATATTTGTTGCTTTGTTTGAGATTCATCTTCATTCCCTATCACCTTGCAAGGCAACAGATGTTGGATGCAGATAGGGTGTATTGTATCAGGATGGGAAAAACACTCCGATCTGCATCCTATGAATGGTAGCAGAAATTTAATCCTGGATGGGACTACAAGCGAATGTGATTTTCTCGATTTCATCGAGAACCAGGCTGATCATGGTGTATGATTTGACAATAGCTTGTAAATGATGATCGTCAGCATGGATTGGAGATTCGAGATGGTCAAAGACCGCCGCCCGACAGTGTATTCAACTGATCCCAATTTTTCAAAACGCTGCCCGCGCTGCCAGCAGTTCCCGTGTGTTTGCCCAAAATCAAAGAGCTTACCCCCCGGGGAACAAACCGCGGCGCTATACCGTGATCGTAAGGGGAGGGGGGGAAAGACGGTCACGGTGATCCGTGACCTGCAGTTAACTCCCGCGGACCGCAAAGCGCTTACCAAACGGTTGAAGAAAATTTGCGGTTCAGGGGGAACGATTAAAGGGGCGGCAATCGAGATCCAGGGTGATCATCGCGAAAAACTAACGCAAGCGCTGCGTGGGATGGGGTACAAGGTGAAATTAGTTGGGGGTTAAACACAGGGTTATCTGCGCTGTATTGCCAATTATCAAGCGAATAGATTAATCTACTCCTTGCACGGTTCTGATGATGTATCTGCGGGTATGATCTTGGGCATGTAAGAATTATAACCCCACCCAACCAATATTAATAAAATAAAAGCATATATTGACAAAATGAAAATATTGTGTAGAATATTTAGTGTAAAATGGTTGTGCTATTAAGTAAAGTCAATACAAATCAGGATTCCGTTGTCGGTCAAAGCACACTGCGAGGAGTTGAGCGATGAATAATGAGGCGAGAACACAACCGGGCGATAATTGGGAGCGGCCTTTTTTCACCATCTGGAGCGTACAGGCGCTCTCATTATTGGGCAGTCAGCTGGTTCAGTTTGCGCTTATTTGGTGGTTAACGAAAACGACAGGCTCTGCAACTGTCCTGGCAACGGCAACCCTGGTTGGCCTGGTTCCCTCGATCATCCTCGGACCGGTTGCTGGTACGCTGGTTGACCGCTGGAATAGGCGGGTGATCATGATCGTTGCCGATGCTGTAATAGCAGCTGCTACGGTTGGGTTGGCGATCCTGTTCTGGACGGAGTTAATTCAAATCTGGCATATCTACGGACTGATGTTCATCCGCTCATTGGCGGGTGGTTTTCACCGCACAGCAATGCAAACTTCCACCAGTTTAATGGTGCCGAAGGAACAGCTTGCGCGCGTGCAGGGATTAAACCAGATGCTGAACGGGGGTTTGAACATCGCTTCAGCACCATTGGGCGCGTTATTACTCGAGCTTCTATCGATGCAATCTATCCTTTTCATCGATGTTGCCACGGCAATTGTGGCGATCCTACCGCTGTTTTTTATCTTCATCCCCCAACCAAAACGCGTAAGCGGCCCATCGGGAGAAGCTGGTTCATCAATTTGGCAGGAGCTCAAATTAGGATTCCAATATGTGCGTGGTTGGCCTGGATTGCTGCTGATTGGATTGCTGGCGACCTTCATTAACTTACTGCTCACACCTGCTTTCACACTGATCCCATTGCTGGTCACCCAGCATTTCGGGGGCGGTGCTTTTCAGCTTGCTTGGCTAGACTCTTTCGCCGGTGTAGGGGTAATTGCCGGGGGCTTGCTGTTGGGTGTTTGGGGTGGGTTCAAACGCAGAATCATAACTTCCCTCGCAGGCTTGATCGGTATCGGTTTTGGAGCCGTCTTGATGGGTTTGACCCCAGGATCTATGTTCCCTTTGGGTGTTGCGGCGGCTCTGATTATTGGATTTTCCCTGCCGATCACAAATGGACCCCTGTACGCGGCGCTGCAGGCCACAGTAGCACCGGATATGCAGGGTCGTGTATTCACACTTATTGAGAGTGTATCCAGTGCTATGTCTCCCTTAGGATTGCTGATCGCTGGGCCGGTTGCGGACCTAGTCGGGGTCCAAGCTTGGTTTCTCATGGGCGGTATTGTTTCTGGGCTAATGGGTATCATCGGTCTCTTTATCCCGGCGATTGTCCATTTTGAAGACGGTCGTGAGTATGTACCGGATGTGGAGATAGGCAAGCGCGACTTGGCAGCGGAGGTCGTTGAGCTACAGTAATCGCGGGGGTTACGACTTCCAAGTTTCATTGAGCGATCGATTAGCGTCTTACCCACAGGGGGTTTTGTATCGATTCCGGCGCCGCTAATGACAGGATAAATACTTGTCATATCTGGTAGGGTTCAAACGCGCTGGTTGGTTTGACAGCCAATATCTCCACGAGTAAACTATATGCGCCATGAACAACCGATCCAACAAAGACAGGAAAAGTTTCGAACAGCAGCAGTATGAAGTGCTGTTATCAAGTGGCATCGCTGCGCAGAAGAGCGGTGACAGAGACCAAGCGCACGATTATCTCACTCGCGCGACCGAAATTCTTCCAACCGATACGCGGGCTTGGTTATGGCTTTCGGCTACAACCGATGATCTCAACGAGCAGCGTGAGTATTTGGAGATCGCTTTGGCTGCCGATCCCAATAACAGCGCCGCTAAGCGCGGATTGGTTTTGCTATCTGAGAAGCTTGATAAGGAGCGTCTGCTCGATGAGGGTCACGAAGGGATTCCCGAGCAGCCCACTGAACCTGCTGATGTCGGGACTTCCACAACGTATCTATGCCCACAATGTGGTGGGCATACGGTCTTTGATATTTCCGAGGGAGGTTTAGCCTGCGAATTCTGCGGCTATGTACAAATTGCTGAAGAGACATCAACAGCGGATAAAGGTGGACAGGTCCTCGATTTTGAGCTCCCGACTACCCGCGCCCACCGGTGGGCTGAAGCGCAGCACCGGTTGGTTTGTGACCAATGTGGGGCGATGACCTTGCTCGCTGAAGGGGAGCGTATAAAACGCTGCCCGTACTGTGGTTCCCAGCATTTAATTTCTTCATCCGAAACTGAGGAGTTAATCGATCCACAGTCGATCGCCCTAATGCAGATTGACCAAGGGGACGCTGTTCGCCGGATTAAGCAGTGGCTGTTCAGCGGCAGTTTTATTCCCGATGATTTGCGCCGGAATGTCCGGTCTTCGACCATCCGGGCGGCATATTATCCTTTCTGGATATTTGATGGCACACTGGAAATGGGTTGGACCTGTGAAGTGAACACTGGAACCAGCCGAACAACACAGTGGGAAACCCAATCTGGTGTTGAATATGAAAACTTCAAAGATGTGCTGATACCGGCGCTCAAAGCTATCGACCGGAAAAAACTTGCTGCGATTGAACCCTATGATTTGGGTGCGCTGGTCGATTTCAACCCTGAGCACCTCGCTGGGTGGCATACACTTGCCTATGATGTCTCTATGGCAGATGCCTCATTGTTAGCGCGTGAGCAAGTTGCCCAAACGCTGCAGCGGAGCTTAGGGGGACGAGTGCTTGCGGGGCAATCGCGCCGCAATTTGCAGAGTGGTGCTTTGAACTGGAGCGGCATAACTTATCGCCAAGTTCTTTTACCTATGTGGATCAGTGCGTACGGCTATCGCGGAAAAGTCTACCGGGTGTTTGTTAACGGTCAAACCGGTAAAGTAAGTGGTGATAGACCGCAAGACAGGTTAAAAGTGGTTGGCATCGCTGTGATCAGTATCATCGCTGCATTGATCATCATCTTTGTAGTCATCGTTTTCCTCATGCGCGCGAACATCCTGTAGTGCAGTTCCGCGCATTGGAATGATTTTAGGGGTTAGCTTGCCCTAGAAATAAGCTGGAGAAGGTATGTCGGAGCCTTTGAACTTCCAATCGATAATCATGAAGCTGCTAGAATTTTGGGCGGAACAAGATTGCCTAATCTGGCAGCCGTACTATACCCAGGTCGGTGCCGGGACGATGAATCCGGCCACAGCCTTGCGAGTCTTGGGACCCGAACCCTGGCGGGTTGCTTATGTGGAGCCTTCCATCCGCCCAGACGACGGGCGCTATGGAAAAAACCCCAATCGAATGCAGATGCATTACCAGATACAGGTGATATTGAAACCTGATCCTGGAAACCCACAAGAGCTTTACCTGAAATCTTTAGAAGCGGTGGGGATTGACCCGCTGGAACACGATATTCGGTTTGTTGAAGATAACTGGGAATCCCCAGTGTTAGGTGCCTGGGGATTGGGTTGGGAAGTGTGGCTTGATGGGCAGGAGATCACTCAATTTACTTACTTCCAACAATCTGGTGGACAAATCTTAGACCCGGTATCGGTAGAAATCACCTATGGGCTCGAACGCATAGCGATTGCACTCCAACGTGTACATAGTTTTCGTGATCTTCAATGGAGTCCGGTCTTGACTGATGGTGATGTCAACCTGCAGGCCGAGCAAGAGCACTCGAAGTACTATTTTGAGACCGCGGATGTGGATCGATTACGCCATATGTATGATTTGTTTGAAGCTGAAGCTGAAGCCTGCTTGGAAAAAGACCTCGTTTTACCAGCCCATGATTATGTACTGAAATGTTCTCATACTTTCAACATCTTGGATACACGAGGTGTAATCGGAGTCACTGACCGGCAAGCTTATTTCGGCCGGATGCGTGAACTATCAAAACGTGTTTCTGAGGCATATATTGAACAAAGAATGTATTTGGAGTTTCCCTGGTTAGACGATACAGACACCTTGGAATCAGCTGCCGAAGTTCATGCAGTTGCGGATGATATTGGCGAGGTCCCCGATAATTCGCCCAAGCCGTTCCTGCTGGAAATTGGCACCGAGGAGCTTCCTGTAGCAGACCTAGATAGTGCTGTTGAACAGATAAATTCCGGCCTCGAAGCGCTGCTGAATGAAGCCCGTCTCGCATTCAGTTCAGTTAAGGTGTTTGGAACACCGCGCCGGATTGTCGCGTATATCGATGAACTTGCTAGCCGACAGCCAGATCTCGAGCAAACCGTGAAAGGCCCTCCGGCGGCGCGGGCTTATGAAGCCGATGGCACACCAACCGGGGCTGCGATTGGATTTGCTCGCAGCCGAGGAGTCCCTGTAGACGAACTGCAGATTAAGGAGTTGGATGGCGGCCAGTATGTGGTAGCCGCTGTCAGCGAGAAGGGGCATCCTGCTAACGAAGTATTGTCGGAGAAGCTGCCGGAACTAATCGCTGGGCTGCGTTTTGAGAAATCAATACGTTGGAATAAACATAATATCAATTTCACCCGCCCAATCCGCTGGTTCCTCGCGTTACATGGTGAAGAACCGGTGCCCTTCACATATGCAGGCTTAACATCCGGGCGAGAAACGCGCGGTTTGCGCTTCCTTGAACCCGCTGAAAAACAGGTCTCAGATCCACAGGCCTATTTCCAGTTTCTTGAAGAGCAGGGCATCATCCTGGAAAATGACAAGCGGCGTGAAGTGATTGAGTCACAGATGGCGGTGCTCGCTGCTGATGTAGGGGGAGAGATTGCCACCGATCAAAACCTGCTGACCGAGGTCACCAATCTTGTTGAGGCCCCCACCGCTTTATTGGGGGAATTTGATCGCTCTCATCTGCAGCTGCCGCGCGAGGTGTTAGTCTCCGTTATGAAAAAGCACCAACGCTATTTCCCCGTAGAGCGCCGCGGGGAACTGCTGCCCTACTTCATCACCATCGCGAATAAACCAACTCATAACGGGTATTCATGCAAGGGGGCTGATACGATCAAAGCCGGGAACGAACATGTTATCCAGGCGCGCTTTGCGGATGCCGAATACTTTGTGCGAGAAGATCAGAAAAAACCATTGGAGGCTTTCCGAGCGGATTTGAGCACGTTGACTTTCCAGGTACAACTTGGCTCGATGCTGGACAAGTCTCAGCGGATTGAGAAACTGGTTGAGGTTATTGCGAATAAATTTGATTTTAGCGATGTAAATATCGCCGTCGCCAAACGGGCGGCACATTTGTGTAAAGCTGACCTAGCCTCTGACATGGTGGTCGAGATGACTTCGCTTCAGGGAGTTTTGGGGCGCTACTATGCTATTGATTCCGGGGAGCTTCCTGATGTCGCTGAGGCGATATATGAACATTATTTACCACGTTTTGCTGGGGATGAGATACCGAAGTCAACTGCTGGATTATTGGTTGGTATCGCTGACCGCCTCGATACTTTAGCCGGTTTATTTGCAGCAGGATTAGCTCCTACAGGAAATAAGGACCCCTTTGCCCAGCGCCGGGCGGCCCTAGGGCTGGTGCTGAATTTGATCGATTGGGATCTGGATTTTGATTTGCGCACCGCCATTAGCTTCACCAAAGAAAACCTTCCAATCTCGGCCAACTCGCAGAC
>Ga0209013_10001752_pt1 | contig 19970 bp, 19 predicted proteins | sample Cruoilmetagenom2_FD_187291 | JGI IMG/M metagenome (GOLD analysis project Ga0209013, IMG submission 187291) | Oil polluted marine microbial communities from Coal Oil Point, Santa Barbara, California, USA - Sample 2 (SPAdes) (version 2) | ecosystem: Environmental > Aquatic > Marine > Oil seeps ...
TAAACTTTCTGGGTATTCAGAGGGTGAGATTGAGATTCGCGAGACAGGAATACGACCTGGTGAGAAGTTGTTTGAAGAGTTGATGAATGAGAGTGAAAGGCAGAGTGACGTTGTGTTTCCGAAGATTTATATTGGGAAGGCAACGCCGATTACGAAGCATGAGTTGTTGTTCTTGTTGGAGAAGATTCCTACCCTTTCGGGTAGTGAGTTGAAGGAATTATTGGTTGGTACTGCTAATCGTCGGAATGTTGATGTTAAGAGTCCACAAATGATGAATGTTGTTTTATGATAGGACGTGGAAACGTCCTTTTTATTTGATAGTGAAGATAAAGAATACTTGTGTATTAAAGGATGGTACTTATGAGTTCTTATTTATTTTTTAAGAGAATATTAGATTTAATCTTCGCAATTATCTTACTTATTGTTATATCACCTATTATCTTGATTGTTCCGATTGTTATAAAAATTGAATCAAAAGGACCGATATTTTTTAAGCAAGAAAGACTTGGACTTAATGGACGCACTTTTATAATATATAAATTCCGATCTATGGTTGTTGATGCAGAAAAAAATGGAACAGGTGTTTATAGTTTTAAAGGAGATCCACGGGTTACTAAAATAGGTTCATTCATTCGTAAAACAAGCATCGATGAATTACCCCAACTTTTAAATATAATAAAAGGTGAAATGAGTGTTATTGGGCCACGCCCAACTCTTGTTTACCATCCATGGCCACTAGATGAATATACAGAAGAACAAAAAATTAGATTTATTTTGCGTCCAGGAGTAACTGGGCTTGCACAAGTAAATGGACGTAAAGAAGTACCTTGGCCTGAGAGGATTGAAATGGATGTTGTGTATGTTAAAAATGTTAGCTTAGGCCTAGACTTCAAAATTTTTTTAAAGACCATTTTCAAAGTAATATCTATGAATGAGAATTACAATACAAATCAGAGTACAGGCGAAATTAGTACTAAAGAAGAGAAAAGGAATTAATAATATGATAAAACTTATTTCTAAGGAGGGGGTTTATTATAAAACTTATTCTAACAAATGCATATCAGTTTGATGATGAGCAACTTCTAGCAATTAAGAACCTAGGATATGATATCACCTTATGGGAAAATGAATGTGTATCGTTAGGGAAAGAATTACTCGATTCAGAAGTAGTGGTATGTAATGGGCTTTTTCAAAAAAATGACATATCGGAGTTTTCTAATCTTAAAATGATTCAGCTTATTAGCGCTGGGCTTGATAGGGTTCCTCTAGGTGAAATAAAACGAAGAGGAATTAAACTTGCTAATGCAAAAGGAGTCTATAGTATACCAATGGCTGAATTTGTAATTCTTAAGATTCTAGAAATCTATAAGAATTCACGTTTTTTTGAAGATGCTCAAAAACAATCGACGTGGATTAAAAATAGAGAGTTAATTGAGTTAAATAGTAAAAGTGTTGGTATAATCGGAACAGGCAGCATTGGTATTGAAATTGCAAAGAGAGCTAAGGCTTTTGGAACTAAAGTAATTGGGTTGAATACTAGTGGTAAGGACGTTAGATACTTTGATGAGTGTATGGTTTTTAGCGAGTTATATAAGTTTCTAAACATCTGTGATGTAATTGTGCTTTCCTTGCCCTTGACAGATAAAACAAAAAATATTATCAATAAGATAACATTAGACCATATGAAAGATGACGCAGTATTGATAAATGTCTCCAGAGGTGGAATAGTTAATGAGTCAGATTTGTTAAATCACCTAAATAAAGGGAAATTAAGGGGTATTGCACTAGACGTTTTTGCAGAAGAACCTTTACCTACCCAAAATCCTTTATGGAACCATCCAAGAATTATAGCTACTCCACACAATTCGTATATTTCTGACAATGTTTCAAATAGATTATTTGAATTAATATACAATAATTTAAAGGCATTTATTGAAAATAAAACTATGAATAATGAAATTGAGATACTTTGAAAAGAGGATGTGCAACATATGTCTTTGAAACTTATGTTAATAACAAATAAACCTGAAATTGCCGTAGTGGCCCAAACAGTTGGCATAAATAGAATATTTGTAGACCTTGAAAAGACCGGTAAGTTAGAACGACAAGGGCACTTAGACACTGTAATATCTTCCCATAGTTTGGATGATGTGTCGTTGATCCGAGGGGTAATTGATAAGTCAAAATTATTAGTAAGAATAAATCCGATACATGAAAACTCAAATGTAGAAATAGAAGAAGTGATTTCTAGAGGTGCAGATATATTAATGCTACCAATGTTCAAAACATCGCAAGAAGTAAGCACGTTTGTTAAACTTGTCGATGGAAGAGCTAGGACGTGTTTATTATTAGAAACTGCACAAGCACTCGTAAGGATTGATCAAGTTTTGAATGTAGATGGTATAGATGAAATTCATATCGGTCTAAATGACTTGCATTTAAGTATGGGGTTAGATTTCATGTTTGAACTGCTAAGTGGAGGTATTATAGATTATGTTTGTGGGAAAATAAAGAATAAAGGGATAGAATACGGTTTTGGTGGAATTGCAAAATTAGGAACCGGACAATTACCCGCGGAAGACATAATTAAGGAACATTATCGCTTAGGATCTGGAATGGTTATTCTTTCCAGAGGGTTTTTTAATAATCATGATACTAGATTGAACATTACAGGCATTCGAAAAGAATTAAGTTTAAGAGTTGAAGAGATTCGAAATTTCGAAAATAGTTTAGTAGGTTTTTCTGAAGAAAATTACCTTTTAAACAACATAGAAATGTCTAGAAAAGTCTGTTCTATTGTTGAAAACAAGGAGAGAGTAAATGTTTAGTGTTTTAATGTCAATTTATATAAATGAAAGACCCAAAAATTTAGAAGAATGTTTAAATAGCTTAATTACTCAAACAAAAATACCCTCAGAAATAGTTATAGTGAAAGATGGTCCTCTTACTAAAGACCTTGATATCATACTGGAAAACTATAAGAAAAATTTCCCATACTTAATAAACATAATTGAATTAGAATCTAATGTCGGATTAGGAATTGCTTTAGCCCATGGATTAAAACATTGTAAATATGAATTAGTAGCAAGAATGGACACTGATGATATTGCAAGAAATGATAGGTTTGAAAGACAACTTGAATATTTTAATGCAGATAAAAGTTTAGATATTATTGGAAGTCATATAATTGAATTTGAAGAAGATGTAAACAATATTGTAGGAAAACGAACTGTACCTCTAAATGCTAATGAGATTAATCAATTTGCTAAAAGACGTAATCCCTTTAATCATGTAACTGTAATGTATAAAAAAGATATAGTATTAAGTGTGGGTAATTATAGAAAAGTTTCAGGTATAGGTTATGAAGATTATGATTTATGGATTAGACTACTTATTTCTGGCGCAAATTGCAAAAATATTGATGACTATCTCGTTTATGTGAGAGGTGGGAAAGATATGTATAAGCGACGTGGAAACAGAGAACGTTTAAAGACTGCATTAACATTTAGATATAATATGTTTAAATTGGGTTCTTGCTCTTTTTCTGATCTTGTATTTGCGAGTTCTGCAAACATTGTTGTCACGATTATACCAAATTGGTTAAGGGGATTTATTTATATAAATTTTCTGAGAAGCAAATAAGCAAAAGGAGCTTTATAAATGTATCCTATTAGAGTGTTACAAGTGTTTGGTAAAATGAATCGTGCAGGGGCAGAAACATTTATCATGAATGTCTATCGCAATATAGATAAAAGTAAAATACAATTTGATTTCCTAGTTTACAGCAATGAAATTGGAGATTATGATCACGAAATTCAACAATTGGGGGGGAAAATTTATAGATTACCTCCACTAAAGATTCAAACATTATATAAATTTAAAAAAAGTCTGAATCTATTTTTTCAAAATAATCCTCATTACTCAATAATACATTCTCATCTAGATACTTTAAGTTCGTTCTATTTAAAGGCTGCTAAAAAAGCAGGTATTCCTGTAAGGATTGCACATAGTCATACATCTAATATACCTTTAGAATTAAAAGCAGTTTTCAGAATTTATTCAAAACAGTTTATTAATTTTTACGCTACTCATAAGTTTGCTTGTTCTAAAAATGCTTATAAATGGTTATTTAGAGAGGATTTTATAAAATCAGAATCCAATCAAATAGTCAATAATGGGATTGAAATAAAAAAATTTCTTTACAAAATTGATTTACGTACAAAAATTCGAAAAGATTTAAATTTGGAAGACAAATTCGTTATAGGTTGTGTTGGAAAATTCACTAAAACTAAGAATCATAAATTTCTGTTAGAAATATTCAAAGATATACAAAAAAAGGAACCAAATTCTATTTTAGTTCTCATAGGAACAGGTGCTTTAAAAAAATCAATTCAAGAAAAAGCAAAAAACTTGGGTGTAGATGAAAATATTCTCTTTTTAGGTTCTAGAAATGATGTGAACGAACTTTTACAAGCACTTGATGTTTTGGTTTTACCTTCCTTATACGAAGGTTTCCCTGTAACATTAGTAGAAGCTCAAGCAGCTAGTTTGCCTTGTGTAGTATCTAATGTAATAACAAATGAAGTGGAGCTAACTGATTTAATTAAATTCGTCGGACTTGATGATCCGGTTGGAAAATGGAGCAAAGAAATCCTGAATGTAAGAAATAAAAAAAGAAGTAATAAGGAAAGAGAAATTATAGAAAAAGGGTTTGATATAAAAAATGTTGCAAGGTGTTTAGAAACATTTTTTATTAATAATAACTAGTAAAAAAAAGGAAAGTGATAGCTCTTGCCTGCTTTAGTGTTTATTGTTTTTTTAATAGCCCCAGTAATTTCTCTACCCATAGTTTTTTATGCATTATTAAAAAATCAAAATAAAAATAATTTTTACATATTTATCTTAGCGGGTATATTAGCTGTGATTGGTTATGGATTTATTCCAAATCAGAATAGCGATCTTTTTCGATATTTTATTATGTTAGATTATATGAAACTGAATGACTTCGGATATACCATAAAAAACAGCAACGGATTATTTCTCCAGGACACTATTTTTTATTTGATTTCTCAAACAAATAATTATCATTTGTTACCTGCTATATCTTCATTATTTACTTATTGGTGTGTATTTTATATAATCTCATATCATGCCCGAAGAGAAAGAATGTCCCAAAAAATACCTATCATTTTTATGATTATTTTTGTTCTAGCATTAGGTTTTCAAGTTCCTTTCTCTATGATTAGAAATGGTTGGGCATTTTCTATGTTTTTCTTGGCAATTTATATGGATTTAGTTTTAAAGAAAAAGAAGTTAATTACTTTGCCATTATATATTTTACCACTATTTTTACATCATTCCATTTTTGTCCTTATCTTGTTAAGGATAGTATTACCTGTCTTTAAAAAAACAAATAAAATCTTGTCAATTTTATTATTAATTTTATATCCTTTGGGTATTGGTATTTTTCTTTCATTTTTTGAAAGAATAGCTCAATTAAATTCATATCTTTATGCATTTTATTATAAATTAAATTATACTTCTCAAAGATTGAACGATGAGTTTACTATTGGGTATTCTATTCAAAATGGAGATATAGTCAATACGTTAAGAAAACTTGGAACAACATCAATTTTAGTTACTATTTTAATCTTAACTTTATTAGCAATAAATTATATTTATAAAAAAAATCCTATGAGTTTCAGAGAATATAGAGACTATTATACTTTTCTAATAATACTGAGTTTTTTTTCGTTAAGTTCTCTTTCTTATGTAATAGTTTTTGATAGATACGCAATGAGTATATTATTTATTTGTTCACCTGTATTTATTACATATTGGAAGCTTATTAAAAAAGATTTTAATAATAAGATGAAATCTTTATATTTTATTTTTTTTGTTTCATTTATTTTAATATATTCATTTATTTATACCATTAAAAGAAATTCAAATTATCCTGAATGGATAAGTAGTTTGCCATATAACTTATTTAAAAATATATTTAATTTATTTTACTTTTGAACTATGTATTAATAATGGGAGGTTCTATGAAGGGAAATAAGGTTAATATTAGTATAATTGTTCCAGTTTATAAAGTGGAACGATATATAAATAGATGTATAGATTCAATACTTTCTCAAACTTATAAAGAAATTGAAATTATTCTTGTTAATGATGGTTCACCAGACAATTGTGGAGTTATTTGTGGTGAATATGCTAAAAAAGATAACCGAATAAGAGTAATTCACAAAGAGAATGGGGGTCTAAGTTCTGCACGAAATACGGGGATTGATCTTGCACAAGGCGATTATATTGGTTTTGTTGATAGCGATGACTGGATTGAAGTGGATATGTATGAAATGTTATATAAAAATGCTATTAGTTATAACGCAGATATTTCAATGTGTAATTATAAGGCTGAAAAACATGATCAAGATTTTATTTACAAATCACCAACTATAGATGATGTAATAATATTAAACAAAGAACAAGCAATGCAAACTTTGGTAGATAATAAACTTTTTGAACTCACTCAATTTGCATGTGATAAACTTTACAAACGATCATTATTTGAAAATATTAGGTATCCGGAAGGGAAATTGTACGAAGACGTCGCTACAACATATAAACTTATTAATAAGTGCGAAAAATTTTTATATTGTCCATCAATTAAGTATCATTATACCCAAAATCCCAATGGAATTACCCTTAAAAAATTTGATATAAACCAAATTGATTTTTTGGAAGCAAAATTAGACTTATATAAATTCTTTAAGAAAAATTACCCAGATTTCTTGGATGCGGCTTTGTGTCAATATACATCTGCAAATATAAGTATAATTAAAAATATGTTTCGAAGTAATTATAAAAACAAAAAAATATATAAGGAATGTAGGCGCATTGTTTGTGAAAATATATATTTATATTTAAAAGCAGATTGGGTTAAAAATAAAATGAAGTTTTATGCAACATTAATTTTTTTAGTGCCGTCATTTTTATACATACTCATTACATTTTTAAAAAGTATAAGAGATAAAAAAGTGCTTTATTAAAAAATATGGATTTAAATTCAGAGTATTAGTATATGGGAGGTTCTAATTATGGTTATTCTTATTACAGGTGGAGCGGGGTATATAGGAAGCCACACTAGTGTTGAATTAATAAACTCCGGATATGAAATTGTAGTTGTTGACAATTTTACGAATAGTTAAAAAGAATCTATTAAAAGAATTAAAGAAATAACAAAAAAAATTTTCCGTTTTATGAAGTTGATTTATTAGATAAGGAAAACTTTGAACGAGTATTTATTGAAAATGAGATAGATGCTGTTATTCATTTTACTGGTCTAAAATCAGTGAGCGAATTCGTTAAAATGCCACTATCTTATTATAAAAACAATTTAACTGGCACCCTTATTTTATGTGAGCTTATGAACAAGTACAATATTAATAAATTGGTATTTAGTTCATCGGCAACTGTCTATGGGGCTTCAGAACAATCACCAATAAGTGAAAGCAGTACACTCGGAGCTACAAACTCATATGGACAAACTAAACTAATGACGGAATATATATTAAATGATATTTTTATATCCAATCCCAAAATGAGCATTACATTACTCAGATATTTCAATCTCATTGGTGCCCATAAGAGTGGATTAATAGGTGAAGATCCAAACGGAATTCCCAATAATTTAATGCCATACATCTCACAAGTGGCAGTTGGCAAGCTTAAGAAATTATCAATTCTTGGTGATGACTATGAAACCTTAGATGGAACTGGAATTCGTGACTACATTCATGTAGTTGATTTGGCATTAGGACATGTAAAAGCACTGAACTATGTCTTAAATAATCAGGGAATTGATGCTTTTAACTTAGGAACTAGGAAAGGATATAGTGTTTTTCAAGTAATCGAAGCTTTTGAAAAAGCTACAAACAGACAAATTCCCTTTGAAATTTCAGAAAGAAGACCTGGAGATATAGGAATATGTTTTGCGAATCCAACAAAGTCAAAACAACATTTGGACTGGGCAGCTGTTAGGGATATTACAGAAATGTGTGAAGATACATGGCGTTGGCAACAAAAGATCCCAATGGTTGCCATTTGTAGATTATCATATTAAGTAGAACGGTTATTAATAAAAATAGCACAATAGGGTACACATTAGTTAAGGCTAATCAACTAACAGAGTGTCCCAATACAAACATATCGTAGCACAGCAACGAGTTATCAAAGCTTATACACTGAACGGAAAATCACTATCCTATATAGCAAGGCAGTTGAACAGAAGCAAAAGTACCATCAATTATGAGCTAGCACGTGTTTCACCTTATACAGCCATTCAGGCACAGATTGATTACCCAACCAAGCGAGAAAACTGTGGCTGTAAGCGTTCGTTGTATCTTGAAGCAATCGACCATATTCTCACTCATTTGAAGTTGGGCTGGTCACCTGAAAGCGTTGTCGAACGCTTTGAGAAAGTGAACGGAAAAACCTTTCCTATAAGTGTTTCCACTATCTATCGCTATGCAGCTCTTGGTCTGTTTCGCTTATCCCAAAAGTTGTTTATCCGCAAAGGGAAAACGCTGAAAAACAATGAGCTGGAAACACGGGGTAAAATGCCTCAACTGAAAGAAATTCATTCCCATCAGGCACCTCGGAATGAGATTGGACATTGGGAAGTGGACACGATTATAGGTAAGGCTCATAAGTGCCAGATTCCCACCCTAACGGAGCGCACAAGTCATTTCACCATTATTCAAAAGTTATCATCAAAGACAGCTACCTCAACGGCTCAAGTAATCATTCAACTGCTGAAAAAGCTCCCTAAAAAAATGGTGAAAACCATCACTGCCGACAGAGGCAAGGAATTTCATTTATGAATTAAGGTGGAAAAGGCGTTGGAAATCCCCTTCTACTTTGCAAATCCAGGTGCTCCTGGTCAACGTGGAACCAATGAAAAGACGAACGGGCGAATTCAGAGATCCTATCCAAAAGGGACTGATTTCTCACAAATGACACAGAATTTTTCTCTTGAATTTCAGTCAAATCCCAAGAAAAGTACTTAACTACAACACTTCCTTTGAGATATTCTTGAATTATTTACCGCGATCGACTTGAGTTGAAAATTTACATAAAAATAAACTCGACTTAAATAACCTATAACCTATAACCTATAACCTATTTTCCATTTAACATAAGCACAATGATATTTAAGGAGGAGCCCAAATGAAGTTAAGTATAGTGATCCCTTTATATAATTTAGAAAAATATATAAAGACCATGTTACAATCACTAAATGGTCAAAGTGATAAGAATTTTGAAATTATATTGATAAATGATGGATCTACTGACAATACATATAATGTTACACTAGAAATACTTTCTGAAATGGATATTGATTATAAGATAATAACTATTGAAAATAGAGGGGTTAGTGTTGCTAGAAATATCGGATTGTCTAAAGCAACCGGTAAATATGTATTATTTATTGATGGTGATGATTATGTATCTAGCAACCTAGTTGAGACTATATTGAAGCATGTTGATAAACAAGATGATACTGATATCATTTGTTGGGGATTTAATTTAGTAAATGAAAATAAAAGTACGATAATAAATTATTATAAAAAATACAGTTCCACTTTTACTTATATGTCTGGATATGAAGCATTAATGAATATTATAAGTTATAAAAAAATGAGAATTTGGACGGGAAGCGCAGCGTATAGAAGAGAATTCTTATATGATAAAAATATTTCATATACTGAAGGTTGTCCTAACGGAGAAGATCAAGAATTTACATATAAATGTTTAGGTAGAGCTAATAAAGTCTTATTTATAAATGATATTTTATCATACTATCTCCAAAGAAAAAACTCTATTTCTAATAGTTATAATATAAGAAGGTTTGAAGCATTATATGCATTTGAGAGAGCTTATAATTATATAATTAAATATTCCCCTATTGAGCTGAATAATATATTAAATACTTATAAAGATGAAGCAATTATTGAAAATTTTTTCTATAATTTAAATTCGATCTTGGAAAGTTCAAAAGAAAAAAATATTAATAATCTATTAAATGAAATAGAAATTAGATATTCAGAATTATACAAACAAATATACTTTATTATGAGAAATTATAGCGGAAGAAGCAAAAAATTGAAACTTAGAATCAATACTTTTCTTATTTCTCCCTATATTTATTATTCTGCTATTAAATATAGAGAAAAGCTGAAATTATTAGGACAAGGGTTATATTTGAATGTCAATGGAATTAGAGGAGACAAATAAAAAAATGAACCTAATGGTAAGTATTAATTGTATTACGTTTAATCATGAAAAATATATTTCAAAATCAATAGATAGTTTCTTATCACAAGTAACTAATTTTGAGTTTGAAATATTAATAGGTGAAGATTGTAGCACAGACAATACAAGAAAAATAGTAGAAGAATACGTATATAAATTTCCAAATAAAATTAAATTAATTACTTCAAATAAAAATGTGGGTATGATAAAGAACTTTGAAAGAGTAAAAGAAAACTCTAAAGGAAAATACATTGCAATATGTGAAGGTGATGATTATTGGACGGATCCATATAAACTACAAAAACAAGTTAATTTTATGGAGGAGAACCCAGAATGCAGCATGTGCTACCACGCTGCGGAAATTATCGATGCTAGAAATAATAATAGATTAGGCTTTACAAGACCCTATAATAAAACTTTCATATTACCAAGTGAAAAGCTTTTTATAGGTGGTGGCCATATTTGCCCTACTGCATCTATTTTATATATTAGAAAATTGATGATAAAACCTCCTAATTTTTATTACGAGAGTCCTGTAGTAGATCATGCATTAGCATTAGTATTATCAAACCAAGGGAAAGTAGGGTATATTGATCAAGTAATGTCTGTCAGAAACTTGTGGGTACCTGGTTCCTGGAATACGGAATTTCAAAATGAACAAACTAAAAACAAAAAGATTACTCATCTAAATAAAATGATAAAAGTCTTAGATGACTTTAATGAATATTCAGTGGAAAAATGGAGAAATGATGTTAATAAAAATTTGTATAGTTGGAAAGTTGAATTATATATTCTGAGAGGTAATACAAAGCCTTTAAAAAATGAAGAAATTAAAAAAATATTTAAAAAACTGAATAAAAAACAACAATTAAAAATTTATTCAATACTGACCATGCCAAGATTATATAAAAAACTAGCGATACTTAAACAACAAATTAAAAAATATTTACTAAATATTGAAATAGAAGATTCAGGAGTTAAATAATGCAACAATTGAAGAAAAAAACAACGTCTGGTTTAATCTGGAGTATAACTGACTTAATGACAAATCAGGTGCTTCAATTTGTTATACAAATAATTCTTGCTAGATTATTATTACCCGAACATTTTGGTATAGTAGGTATGATATTGGTTTTTATTGCAATATCTAACTCTATTATTGATAGTGGATTTACTCAAGCCTTAGTTAGAGATACAAATACTAGTAATGAAGACTATTCAACGGTCTTCTATTTTAATTTATCTATGGCTATAGTTTTATACGTGATACTATATTTTTTGGCAAATCCTATAAGTGTTTTTTTTGAAGAACCACAGCTAATTTCAATTCTCAGAGTACTTTCATTAGGGATTTTGATTAATTCTGTTGGAATTATTCAACGGGTTATTCTTATAAAAAATGTTAACTTTAAAACCCAAACAAAAATAAATATAATTGCTGGAGTAACTTCAGGGGTCGTAGCTATAATATGTGCCAAAATGGGTTATGGTGTGTGGAGTCTGGTTATTAAGACTTTAATAATGCAACTTATCCAGTCATTATTAATTTGGTTTTCAAGTAAATGGATACCAGTATTAGTTTTCAACTTCAAGTCGTTTAAAAAATTTTTTAGTTTTGGAATTAAGTTATTATTGGCTGGAATTATAGATATTATCTATAATAATATATTTTTTGTAATAATAGGAAAAATGTTTTCTGCCTCTCAGCTTGGATACTACACAAACTCTATAAAATTAAGGGATGTTGTTTCCATGTCTATTACTGCTGCCATTCAACGTGTTACGTACCCTGTCCTTAGTAGCATAAAGCTAGAAAAGGAGAGATTAAAGTATGGATTCAGAAAGATTATTAAAACCTCAGCGTTTATAATTTTTCCATTAATGATTGGTTTAGCAGCAATATCAGATGCGCTTATCAATTTGCTTTTTGGAGGAAAATGGATGCAGTCAGTCATATACCTTCAGTTGCTGTGCTTTGCAGGAATGTTGTATCCAATTCATGCTATGAATTTAAATATTCTACAAGTAAAAGGAAGATCAGACTTATTTTTACTATTAGAAATAATAAAAAAAACACTATTGACAGTTCTAATAGCATTATCTTTATGGATGAAGTTAGGGATTATTGGTCTAATTTGTGCAGCCGTTTTGGATTCTTTTATTGCCTTTGGTATAAACACTTTTTTTTCCGGGAGAGAAATATCTTATTCAACTAAAGAACAAATAAAAGATCTCACTCCTATTTTTATTGTTTCTTTTATAATGGGTGCATTTGTTTACTATATTGGACAAGTAATTCCAGCGAGTAATTTTATAATAATAGTTTGTCAAATATCAATTGGTATTATAATTTATGTATTATTATGTAAATTAGCGAGGATAAAAGAATTAAATACAGTTTATAATTTACTCTTCCCTTTATTAAGAATGGTAAAACTAAAATTGTATTAAACATGTATGAAAAATAAAAGTGTTATGGGGGAATTTCAGTATGAAAACACTAATTATTACTGATAATGAGTATTTATACGAAAATTTTTTTAAATTATTAGATAAATTAAAAATAGATGTAGAAAATTTTGAATTTAGATTTACTTATTTTAATAAGCAATTTCTAGAAAAATATAAAAATAATAAAATATTTAAACCAATAAACGTTAAAGAAAATATCTCTGAGATTTGCGAAAATTATCATCTAGTATTATCTTTGCATTGCAAACAAATTTTCCCGAAAAAATTAATTGAAAATGTTAGGTGTATTAATATACACCCAGGATTTAACCCATATAATAGAGGATGGTTTCCTCAAGTATTTAGTATAATAAACTCTTTACCAGTAGGAGTAACTATTCATGAAATAGACGAGCAGTTAGATCATGGAGCAATAATAGCACAAAGCCAAATAGAAATTAATTCTTGGGAAACATCAAAATGTGTATACGACAAGGTACTTGATCTAGAAATAGAGTTATTAGAAAGACATTTAATAAATATTATTACAGGCGATTACAAAACTAAATTACCTAATGAAGAAGGAAATGTTAATTATAAATCAGAATTTAATTCATTGTGTAAATTAAACTTGGAGGAAAAAGTAACGATGAGAGAAAGTATAAATTTATTACGTGCTTTAACTCACGGGGACTACAGTAATGCTTATTTCATAGATGAACTTGGAAATAAAGTATGGGTGAAAATACAGTTGGAAAGAGACATGAGTTAGTTTATTTTTAAAAATCAAATGATAAGAGAAGGGGATGTTTACTTGAACAATGTTTTTTCGGAACCAATTTATGTAACTAGACCGTTACTCCCTGATATTAAAAAGATAAATACTAAAATGACTGAGATTTGGGAGAGTAAATGGCTTACTAACAATGGTAAGCAGCATAAGGAATTAGAATCACACCTGAAAAACTACTTAAATGTCGAGCAAATCTCACTTTTTAATAACGGAACTTTAGCTTTATTATTAGGTTTGAAATCATTAAATTTACAAGGAGAGATTATTACAACTCCTTTTACCTTTCCGGCAACTGTTCAAGCTCTTGATTGGAATGGTTTGACCCCTGTCTTTTGTGATATTGACCCGATAACTTTAAATATTGATGCTAATAAAATTGAGGCTCTAATAACAGAACATACAAGTGCTATTCTTGGTGTACATGTATTTGGGAATCCATGTGATGTCGAAAAAATACAAAGCATTGCCGATAAGTATAATTTAAAGGTGATTTATGATGGTGCCCATGCTTTTGGAGCAAAAATAGACGGTAAACCAATAAGTAGTTTTGGTGATATGACGATGTTCAGTTTTCATGCTACAAAACTTTTCAATTCAGTAGAAGGAGGAGCACTTACTTTTAGAGATGAAGAGTTGATTAATAGGTTAGATCTTCTAAAGAATTTTGGCTTGGCGGGCCCTGAAACAGTGGTATTATCTGGATTAAATGCGAAAATGAATGAGGTTCAAGCTGGTATCGGTTTAGAAGTATTAAAAATAATAGAAGAAGAGAGAGCGAAAAGAAATATAATTAAAAAAACCTACGAGAAATATCTGGCTGATATACCTGGTATTAGGGTATTAACCAACTTAGAAAATGATCGCAGTAGCTATCAATACTTTGTGATTGAAATAGACGAGTGTAAGTATGGCATGTCAAGAGATTTGGTTCATAAAAAGCTCGAAAAATACAATGTCTTTACAAGGAAATATTTTTATCCTTTATGTAGTGATTTTCAATGGTATAACCATCTCGAGTCTGCTCAACCAGAAAATCTTCCACAAGCTCAAAAGTCCGTAAGACAAGTTCTATCTATGCCATATTATGGTGAATTGGATGTTATATCTGTAGAGAAAATATGTGCAATTTTGATGAAATTGCATACTCTTACTCAGCAAGTCAGTACTGAAAATTAAGAAATTAGGTGTTTTTATGAAAGGAATAATATTAGCTGGTGGATCTGGTACACGTCTGTATCCTTTGACTAAATCCATCTCTAAACAAATGCTACCGGTGTACGACAAACCCATGATTTATTATCCGTTATCGGTTTTAATGCTAGCAGGAATAAAAGAAGTATTAATTATTTCTACTCCTCGGGATGTTGCAGGATTTAAAGCTCTCTTTGAAAATGGAAGTAAGCTTGGTATGAAGATCGATTACGCCGTACAGGAAAGTCCAAATGGTCTTGCAGAGGCCTTTATAATTGGAGAAGATTTTATTGGTGATTCTTCTGTTGCTTTAGTACTCGGTGACAATATCTTTTATGGTTCCGACTTCGGTAATAAAGTAAAACAAGCAGCTTCCTTAGTAACAGGTAGCATTATTTTTGGGTGCTATGTGAAAGACCCCCGTGCTTATGGTGTAGTTGAAGTAGATGATCAGTTAAATGCAGTCTCGATTGAAGAAAAACCTGATGAACCTAAATCATCATATGCTGTTCCAGGATTATACTTTTTTGATAATGATGTAGTAAGAATCTCTAAAAAAGTAAAACCTTCTAAGCGTGGAGAAAAGGAAATTACTTCTGTCATAGAAGAATATCTTCAGATGGGGGAATTAAAAGTACAAATCATGGGCAGAGGCTTAGCTTGGTTAGATACTGGGACACACGAATCATTACTTGAAGCATCTAATTTCGTAGAAGCAATTCAAAAAAGACAAGGTTTATATGTCGCCTGTCTTGAAGAGATTGCATTTAGAAGAGGATATATTTCAAAAATCCAGCTATTAGAGTTAGCTGAGCCATTGATTAAAACGGAATATGGGAAATATTTAGTAGAAGTTGCTGAAGGTATTCAATAACAATTGAAAAAGTAAGGAGTGCGCAATGAAGAAGATATTAGTAACTGGTGGAGCAGGATTTATTGGTGGTAACTTTGTACAATTTATGGTGAAGAAATATCCTCAATATAAAATATATAATCTAGATGTTCTTACTTATGCAGGTGATTTAACAAAACATCGTGAAATTGAAAAGATTGATAATTATTTCTTTACCAAAATGGACATTTCAGATCGCAAAGAGATTATTACTTTGTTCGAGCAAGAAAAATTTGATTATGTAATTCATTTTGCTGCAGAAAGTCATGTGGACCGTTCGATTACAGATCCTGAGATTTTTGTCCGTACAAATGTGTTAGGAACTCAAGTGTTGTTAGATGCTGCAAAGGAATTTAGGGTTAAGAAGTTTGTTCACGTATCTACAGATGAAGTTTATGGTGAATTGGACTTTAATCCAACAACTTTTTTTACTGAGGAAACCCCATTACAACCAAATAGTCCGTATAGTGCTAGTAAAGCGTCTTCAGATTTACTAGTACGATCTTATTATGAAACATTTGGTCTACCAATTAATATAACCCGTTGTTCGAACAACTATGGACCTTATCATTTTCCAGAAAAGTTAATTCCGTTAACTATTTCTCGTGTGTTAAACGAACAAAAAGTTCCAGTGTACGGTGATGGTAAAAATATACGAGATTGGTTACATGTAATTGATCATTGTGCAGCTATAGATTTAATTATGCATGAAGGCATAGCTGGAGAAGTGTATAATGTAGGAGGTCATAATGAAAGAACAAATCTTGAAGTTGTTCAAGGAATAATTAGAACTTTAGGTAAGTCAGAAGAGCTAATTGAGTTCGTCACAGATCGAATAGGGCATGACAAGCGCTATGCAATTGATCCTACAAAACTAGAGAACCTAGGGTGGAAACCCTCATATACTTTTGAAACAGGAATTGCTCAGACGATTAAATGGTATCTTGATAACAAAGACTGGTGGGAACAGATAATTAGTGGGGAATATCAAAGTTACTTCCTGAAGCAATACAACCTTAAGTAGTTATTACTATTTAATTGACCCCGATCTTATTGTAAAACAAACTAGATTAGTAACACAAATAAAAATGTAAGTGGAAAATTGTATACCGCTTAGCACCAAGTAGCATAATCTTTCAGTTCAAAAATATTATACTGAATAAATCGGGTACCTGTGTAAAAAACTATTAATAAGAAAAATCGGGTACCTGTGACTGTGTAAAATACTATTCAAATTATTCACTACAATTGCATGGGAATTTTCAAGAAAGCTGCAGGGATTGGTTTTCTAAAAATTGTTTTCGCATAAATGATCAATCTAGTAAATTATCATAATTTAAGTGGTGCCACTCATGACAATTTATAATTTTTGATAAACAATTTTGAAGTGTGGCTTTAATTTTGTCTCCATTTTTGCTGTAACGCAGACGATTTAATCAGAAATTGTAACAATACCAAGCATGGGTGGCACTTTTTTGTGGGGGAATCGTAAGGTTGCTACTCAAAACTATATAGAATATCCAACAATTTGCTTGAAATCTTATTTGAAACATTTCCGACATCTAACTACAATTCAAGTACTAATGTCGAATAGAAATACAAACTTCTCTGAGAATTTCGAACAAGAAAAATGTTAGTGAGAACAACTACATCTAAAATAAAGAAATATGCAGTCAGAATTAAACTTTTGACTGCCTATTTTTGTGGGAGAAAATTCACGATATATTAGATTTCTATAGAACTTACCGAATATTTGTCGAATAAGAAAGAAAGGAAAATGAATTTGAATAGAAGAGATGGATAGGAATCAGTAATGAAATCGACGATTCATGTGATTATGGAGATGAATAAAGATTCAATAAATATCGCAAAATATAGTAACGGAAAGAAATAGAAAGGACGCGATTATATTATGAACATATTAGTAACAGGAGGAGCTGGCTATATCGGCTCACACACTTGTATTGCTTTACTAGAAGCAGGCTATTCAGTAATTGTTGCTGACAATCTCTCCAACAGTAAAGTTGAAACGATTGATAAAATAAAGCAAATAACAAATAGTGATATACTCTTCTATCAGATAGATGTGACGGATGAAGAGTCAGTAGACACGATTTTTTCAAAACATGATATAGATGGAGTTATGCATTTTGCCGGTCTGAAGGCGGTAGGGGAGTCGGTTGAAAAGCCATTAGTTTATTATTACAACAACCTCGTTAGCACAATGGTTCTTGCCAAGGCTTGTCAGAAACATCATGTGAGCCGATTTGTCTTTAGTTCATCGGCAACCGTATATGGGGATAACACAGTACCATTTGTTGAGACTATGAATCTATTACCGACGACGAATCCTTATGGTGAAACGAAAGCCATGAGTGAGCGGATATTAACTGACATTGCAAAAGCAAATCCTGCTTTCTCTGTGTCACTTCTTAGATATTTCAATCCAGTTGGGGCCCATGAAAGAGGTTTGATTGGAGAATCACCAACTGGAATTCCAAATAACCTTATGCCATATGTAACTCAAGTGGCTAAAGGGAAACGAGAAAAATTAGGTGTATTTGGAAATGACTATCCAACAGTGGACGGCACAGGAGTTCGCGATTATATCCATGTGGTGGATTTGGCAGAGGGACATGTAGCGGCATTGGATAACATCACGGAGGGTGTCCATATCTATAATTTGGGAACTGGACAAGGTACTAGTGTATTAGAGTTAATACAGGCATTTGAAGGTGCGAATGATGTTGAGGTTTCCTATGAAGTTGTGAATCGCAGACCAGGAGACATTGCATCATGCTATGCTGATGCTTCAAAAGCAGAACGGGAATTAGGATGGACGGCTAAACGTGATCTTATTGCGATGTGTAGGGATGCTTGGCGGTTTGAGAATGGGGATGGGGAGTAGTAGACTATTCCTTGCCAATATTTGCGGTTTTGTGTAGTTCCGTAAGGAAGTAACAAACGTTCTATAGAACTTTATTGCTATACGTTAGCCCGTACAAGAAATAATTAAAATTACAAGTACTTATTTCAAGTGCAAAATAAAGGAGATAATAATATAACTAATCTAATCGTAAATATAATAATGGCGATTGTAGTAGTAATCATAATATATGGACTTGTCAAAATTGGTATCAAAGCTTTTAAAAATGACCCATCAAAAAAAGGGATTGAAAGATTAATGTATTTCTTGGCATCGATCTTACTTTTGATATCAATTATTATTTCAGCCTTCGATCACTTGGTTACTGAAAATTTTAGTACCAAAGGGTTTATTAACTTAACGGGTATTGTTGGGTTGTTAATTGCCTTTTCTGTAATTTCCAAAAGATCTAAATACCATTGTATTAGAAAATTCATTCCTAATATATTTATTGCTTTCTCACTTGCCTTAATTATACTTTCATTCTTTTATCTTTTTGGGGAGAATGAAATTGATTTGATAGAAAATATGAGCGGAACATCATTAGCTATTATGTCACTAGCTTTTATTATTATCATTGATTACTTACCAGAAAAAAAGACGTAAATCAGAATTGAAATTGTTAAAAACAGGTACCTGTTGTCTTCCTGAAGTAATAAAAATCGGGTACCTGTGTAAAAAACTATTCAGATTATTAACTACAATTGCATAAAGAATTTATGGAAAGCTGCAGGGAGTGGCTTTCTAATAATTTCTGCCGCATAAATTATCAAACTTGTGAATTGACATTATTTAAATGGTGCCAACCATGACAATTTAATCGGTAATTTTTGATAAACAATTTTGAAGTGTGTTATTTTTTTCTGTAACGCTGACGATTTAATTAGAAATTGTAAAAATATTAAGCATGGGTGGCACCTTTTGTTTTTTGGAAATCGTCAAGCTGCTTCTCATAATTATATAGAAAATCCAGCAGTGATCGAAAGTGTTTCTTCGGTCGCTTTTTTTTGTGAAGGTTTTAAACTCTTTTATTGTTTCAATAAAGGTTTTATCATTAGTGTTATAAATGACAGAAATTTCTTACATATATGGATAGAATAGATTAAAATGAAGAGAGAGTTGTTTGTGTAAATAGCACGAAGGAGGGTGAGGTTAAATGAAGATTAATATACATATCATCATGGGGTTTAACCAAGATTCAATTGGACCGGCAACATACCTACAACAAAGAAACGAAGTTGTTTATATTTGTGATGGTTACGTCAATGGAGTACATAAGCGCAAAGACTTCACTTTTGTCAATCAACAATTTGTCGATTCAATCGACCACACCTTATTTAAAGTATATGTCTATGAACCACCGTATAAAAAAGGACAAGTTCTTCAAGGAACAAGATCGT
>Ga0209013_10001753_pt1 | contig 19966 bp, 22 predicted proteins | sample Cruoilmetagenom2_FD_187291 | JGI IMG/M metagenome (GOLD analysis project Ga0209013, IMG submission 187291) | Oil polluted marine microbial communities from Coal Oil Point, Santa Barbara, California, USA - Sample 2 (SPAdes) (version 2) | ecosystem: Environmental > Aquatic > Marine > Oil seeps ...
TGCCGGATGAAGAGCTGGAACTGATCAATATCATAAGAGATGAATTTCACGGGGAGTGGAACTATACGATCCTTCCGCACGACAATTGAGTTGATACCTCAATTTAATTACGATCTCCAAGCTTATTCGTACCATCCGAGATCCTTTCTGCCGATTGTATCATGAATGACACGTTTGGACGAATGACACGAATTTTAACAGGTTATTTTCTGGCAAGCCCTAAGGGTATGGCAAGTTCACTGGAAAAATCGACAGTGTCCTGCAAACACATCACCATTATATCTTGTTTATGCCACTATCGTCTTGTGTAATCTCGTGGTTTTTTGCCTGCCAAACACATACAACAACTCAATGTTTCAGTTCGACGACCTTTAGCGACAACCCTTTCGCACACTCCTCAGGCGTATCCCCGATCACCTCGGAGATTGTACATTTGTCTCCGAACTCCACCCCCACAGGATGGCACAGGTCATATATTGCGCACTCGCCTCTTTTACATGAAGGTGGCTCAAAGACAACCTTCGACCCCTTGAACGCTTTTTTTGATTCGATTGCGGATATGATCGGGGATTCCACAACTTCGACTGCCTGTACGCCCTCGTCATGAACATAGCAATTGTGCTGGGTGGATGTTCTGACATTCACGATACGATATTTTCTTCCGGTGCTCAGGTTCATGCAACTGTTTTTGAACCTGCACTCCTCACATTCAGGGGCAGGACCCTTGAATATAAATTCTAATCCAACCTTTGCAAGCCGTACTCCGATAAGTGTGATTGTGCTATCAAGTTCCATCATATTCACCTTGTGCTTTGAGATGTGGTCGCCAAGTATTAAAATCTTGACCCAACAACTTTACGTTCACCGCCAACAAAGACCACTCCATGAAATGCCAACTCCAGTGCATCGAGTGTCGTGCAACGTACGATCCGGATGAGATCATATACCTCTGCCCGTCGTGCGGCGGACTGCTCGAGGTCGTCTACGACCTGCCATCAATTGATATTGACTTTCACACATCCGGCGAATGCAGATCGGTCTGGAAATATCGATCGCTCCTACCCGTAGAACGTGATCCAGTGACAATCTGCGAGGGCGGAACCCCGTTGTATCGCATCGGGCGGCTTGCCAAGGACATGGGCGCCCGCGAGATGTTTGTCAAGCACGAGGGCTTGAACCCGACAGGCTCGTTTAAGGATCGCGGCATGACTGTTGGCGTCACCAGGGCGCTTGAACTTGGAATGAAGACGGTTGCGTGCGCATCCACCGGGAACACGTCGGCATCACTCTCGATATATGCCGCAAAGGCAGAAATCCCTGCAGTTGTTCTGCTTCCGGGTGGTAAGGTTGCTCTCGGCAAGGTCGCACAGGCATTAATCCACGGCGCAAAGGTCTTGGATATCCGGGGAAACTTCGATCAGGCGCTCCAGCTCGTGCGAGAGGTCTGTGACGAGTATGGTTTTTATCTCTTGAACTCCATCAATCCGTTCAGGCTGGAGGGGCAGAAGACGATCGCATTCGAGATTGCGGATGAACTCGGGTGGGAGGTTCCGGATCGGGTCATCCTTCCGGTGGGCAACGCCGGAAACATCTCTGCAATCTACAAGGGCTTCAAAGAACTGAGGGAATGCGGCATCACTGATACGGTCCCGAAGATGACCGGCATTCAGGCGGAGGGCTCACGCCCGGTTGTGGATGCGATAGACCGTGGGCTGGACAGAATAGAGCCCGAACCAAATCCCGAGACGATTGCAACAGCGATACGGATTGGAGATCCGGTAAACGCTGCAAAAGCCCTTCGTGCGATCAGGGAATCCGGGGGGCTCGCAATCTCGGTAACGGATGACGAGATCATCCAGGCGCAGCGCGATCTGGCATCACTCGAAGGGATCGGAGTTGAGCCTGCAAGCGCTACATCGGTCGCTGGCATGCGTAAGCTGCTTGCGGATGGTGTAATTGATTCTGACGAGCGGATCGTCTGCATCACAACCGGTCATCTGCTCAAAGATCCAACCGAGGTCGTGGATATCTGCGCAAAGCCGATCGAGGTGGATGCCAATATCGAGGCGGTGCGAAAAGCGGTTTTCGGGTAGTCAGAGGTCTCGGGGGCGAGATGATGATGGAGACGCTGTATAAGATTCGAACGCTCGAAAAATTGGTGGACGCCGGCACAGAAGATGGGTTGATCGATAAGACTATTAGCAAACTTATCCAATATAAAACGGGTAAGATTGAGCGTGAATTGCAGGAATTAGAAAGTGCTATGAAGAAATTTGAATCGAAATATAATATGGGTACGGAAACTTTCTATAAACAGTTTGAAGATGGCGGATTGGGGGATGAAATGGATTTTTTTGAATGGTATACCCTTTGTGATATGCACAAACGGATCATACAGAGACTGAACATTGCAGAAAGGGGATAAATTGGACATACGTGAATATTTCGATGGATTGAAATTATGTTTGATCATCGATCCCATCGTAGAATCAGTCGAGATAATAAATGAGAAAATCGGGGAAAGGGAAGGGTATTTGAGGGTTACAATCAAATTTCCAGATGATAGCGTGATGCACTGCTTTGAGTATGTGATATTTGATGAAACCGTCGAAATTTCAAAATATAGTTTCCACTGGCAGGATGCCGCAGGAAATTTAATTCGCAGGTGGGACAACGCCCCACATCACCCCGAACTTGACAGGTACCAACATCACGTCCATACGAAAGATATCGTGAGTGCGTCAAGTGAGATTGGTATCAGAACGGTTTTAATTACAGTGAAGTCCATTCTTAGCCAGCGAAATCAGCACATATGGATTGCAAATTCCACGAATCGAACATGAACGCAAACATCTACGAGATATTCAACTCCATTCAGGGAGAAGGGATCTATGTCGGCGCAAGACAGATATTTGTCAGGTTCTGCGGCTGCCAGCTCAATTGCGGCTACTGTGATACCCAGGAGGCACAGTCTCCGGTCGATAGATGCAGAATTCACGACCGCCACATCAACAACCCCCTGAATGTCAACACGGTAATCGACGCCATCAATGGGCTCTGGACACCATCCACCAGACACATCAGTTTGACTGGAGGTGAGCCGCTCCTGCACGCCGGTTTCATCAAAGAACTTGCCGGATACACTTCGAGACCGATGTATCTGGAGACAAACGCGGGAATCCCGGATGCTGCCAGAACAGTGTCAGATGCAATCGAGATCGCCGCGTGCGACATTAAGCTTCCCGAGCACCGGTCAACAGATGAGTACGATCGCCTCCATGGTTATGAACTGGAGACGATCAGAATTTTCCATTCGAGAGACGTTGAAACCTTTGCCAAGATCATCGTGCTCCGGAACACAACAATTGAGAGCATCAAAAAGGCAATACTTGACATCGAAGCAATCAACAGCGAAATTCCATTGATTCTACAGCCAGCGACCCCCCTGGATATCGATATGGGTCAATTGCTTGGTCTGATGGACTTTGCAGGCATGCACCTCTCCGATATCCGCATAATTCCTCAGATGCACAGGCTGATCGGAGTTCCTTGATTAATTATATATAGCATAGCAGCAGATTGTTATTTGAGGGTCTGCGGATGGATAAATGGCAGGTTGATCTACAAATACCGGATATTGGCTCGATGTTTACGCTGAGCACTGTGGGGATATGTTCAGCGCTGATCGCTCTTGCGGAGATCACATACATGATGATGATCATAACGACCGCTTACGAGACCAACGGAAAGGACTGGCTTATGGATCTGCTGTACGCAGAGGCGTTCACCGAGCAGATTACGTACGTTCTCGTATCTTCGGTCCTTCTTTTGCTCTCTGCGATCGTTTTTCTCGCGACGATGTGCATTTCACTCTTCGAACTGAACTGGGTCAGGGACGGGCACAAACCGCATCTAAAGATCTTGACTATATCGTTTATAATCGGTCTGGTTCTGCTCTCGCTCACCCTCCTATCCACACTCATCATCACCAGGTACGGCGTCGGGATGTTCGGACTGATACGATAATCGGAGGCTCCTATGACGGAAACAACTGCGACAACCATAAAAAATTGGATAGACAAGCTCAAGGGCACAAACGGCAATGGAAATGGCAACGGGAACGGGGGTGGCAACCGGGGCAGAATTGATTCCACCACGATAGTAGGAACAATTGTGGAACAACCACCTGAAACAGTGGAGGCGATAAAAAAAGAACTGAGCGAGATCACGAAGGTCCAAACGAAGACCCGGCGTGTGCTTTACCCATTTTCAGCGATCGTTGGGCAGGAACAGATGAAACGTGCGCTGATCTTAAATGCGATCAACCCGTCGGTAGGTGGGGTCTTGATCCGTGGTCAGAAGGGTACAGCGAAATCGACTGCGGTGCGGGGACTCGCGGAGGTGCTCCCTGATGTCGAGATTGTGAAGGGGTGCAGGTTCAACTGCGATCCGGCACATCCGGACAAATTCTGCTGGGAGTGCAGAGAGCGCGCCGAGGCGGGTGGACTCGATGTCGAGAAGCGTATGATGCGCGTGGTTGATCTTCCGGTCGGCGCGACCGAGGATCGAGTCGTCGGGAGCCTCGATATCGAAAAGGCGCTAAAACAGGGTTTGCAGGCGTTCGAGCCCGGAATACTTGCGGATGCGAATCGATCCATCCTGTACGTGGACGAGATCAATCTCCTTGATGATTACGTGGTCGATGCCCTGCTGGATGCTGCGGCTATGGGTGTCAACACGGTCGAGCGTGAGGGCGTCAGCGTGAGCCACCCGGCACAGTTCATAATCGTCGGGAGCATGAACCCCGAGGAAGGCGAACTGCGCCCGCAACTCCTTGACCGGATTGCGCTGCAGGTCGAGGTCGAGGGCATTCCCGATATCGAGCAGAGAATAGAGATCGTTGTCAGGCAGAACGAGTTTCAGAGAGACCCACTGGAGTTCAGGCGGCAGTATGATGGGGATCAGGAGCGTCTGCGTGCGAGAATCATACAGGCACGGAGCCTGCTCTCAAGAATCACGATGCCGCCTGAGTATCTGCGGACCATCGCACGGATATGCATCGAGTTTCGGGTGGACGGGCATCGTGCCGACATCATGATCGACCGGGCAGCACGGACGAATGCGGCTTACGAGGGTAGAGACCGGGCGATCGAGGATGATTTAATCGAGGCGGCAGAGCTCGTGCTTCCGCACAGGATGAGAAAGCGTCCGTTCGAGGAGGAGGAGTTCAGCACGGACCGGTTAAAGGAGATAGTGCGGGTGTAGGTGGGGTTTTAGCTCTTCAGGTGGAACGTGCTCAATATTCCGTGGTAGGAACCACAAGATTACGCAGTCTAAAGCAGCGGCGCAGCCATCTTCACAAGATTTCTGTGTTACTCTTGTGCAATCTCGTGGTTTTATATGCGGATGTACGCGCAATATTGAGTAAGTGCAATATGCCCGGCAGAGTGGGGTGTATAAGGTTTGAAACATGATTATTTTACGATATAATCGTTTATATGCACTAATTTGGACTTACAAAATCCAACCTCAAAATGGCGCTATATGGACAAACCTAACAAAGGTCTATCGCATATTGAACACAAGTACTATCCGTAATCCTGATGGACGCGCTATAAAAATTTGGCATGTAGAGTGTTTTGTCTCAGTTGGGTTGGCAGCAAAATCCGGATACCTGAAAGTCATGTTGCATAATGTTTGAAGGACGCATAAGATATGAAACGTGTGATACTTGTCCAGCGAAATTGCCCCACAAACGGTGAGTCAAAAAACATACGAAAACTTATTGAATTGCAGGATCTGGCAAAATCTGCAAACTACAAGGTGATTGGCGATGTCGCGCAAACAAGAAGACCTGACAGGAAGTACCAGATGGGGCGTGGAAAGGTTGAAGAACTTGCTTTGATGGTGAAAGAGTTGGGTGCTGACGGGATCATTTTTTCCAACCAGTTGAGTGCAACACAGATATACAACATATCCGAGACCTGCAAGTGTGAAGTAATTGACAAGTTCCAGTTGATACTTGAAATATTTGCCAAGCGGGCAACCACAAAACGTGCTAAACTTCAAGTCGAACTTGCAAAATTCCAGTACGAACTCCCAAAAGCAAAGGCGATTGTGTCACTTCTTAAAAAGGAAGAGCGCCCCGGGTTTATGGGGCTTGGGAGTTATGAGGATTCGTATGAGCAGGACCTTAAGAGCAGGATAAGCCGAATAAAAAAAGAGCTTGCAGGTGTCCAAAAAGACAGTGAATCACAACGGCTCAAGCGGCATGAACATGGTTTCTCAATTGTGGCACTGGCAGGCTATACCAGTGCCGGAAAAAGCACCCTTTTCAATGCACTTGTGGATGAAGATGTGCACGTTGAGGATATGCTTTTCACAACACTTCTGCCAATAACACGCGCGCTGAATATCCGTGGGCGACGTGTACTCTTGACTGACACGGTCGGGTTTATTGAAGATCTGCCACACTGGCTGATTGATGCGTTTCGTTCAACACTGAATGAGATATTCCTTGCCGATGTTATCCTGCTGGTTGTTGATGCCAGTGAATCTCCTGACATCATGCGACAAAAACTTGACACCTCATACAACACATTGTGGGAACAGATAAAAGGAGTGCATATCATCACTGTGCTGAACAAAATTGACCGAATTACAGAAAATGAACTGAAAGAGCAACTCGAAAATGTAGGGTACCTTGCTCCAAATCCTGTTGCAGTCTCTGCAAAAAGTGGTTTGGGGTTTGATGAACTTAAGATGGCGATATACGGACAACTCCCAAAATGGCAACGCGACACGGTTTCATTGCCGATGTCGGAATATGGAATGTCAATTATATCATGGTTGTTTGATGAAGGTATTGTGCACAACATCAATTACAAAGACCGGATCATAGTCGATTTTGAAGCGCGGGATGAGATTATTCTAAAGGCAGGGATGATCGAAAAAAAGAGGTGACTGTACTCAGCGACCTGTATAAACTGCGATTGTAATGGCATGCACAGCATACTGTCGCAGAGAGCTTGGAGTGTGTCCCCTCCGCGGTCTTTGTGGCTATTGTTTTCAAATTGAAAATCTCAGGTTGCGGTGGCGTGGTGCATAGTCTCGTGGTTGTATACGCCCGCGGATATCCACACAATATTAAGTAAGTGCCTTCTGGTGCCCGGTCTCACTTCCACAGCCCCGTGAGCGCCACTCGCTCGAGCACGAGTTTTGGAATCTTCGCCTCACCCACTGTTACAATCTCGCTTTCAGTGATCCCGAAGAAGGAGACGATCGTATCCCGCTTTTCGTTGCTGTACTTCAGCACATCTGCCGCCACAACGAGGCTCTCAAGCTCGCTTTTCGCCGCATCAGGGATATTCGCCCCGACTGCGATTATCACCACATTGTTTCTGCCGGTTCTGACACCCATTGCGAGCGCCCTCTTGATCTGGCGGTTTCCGGATGCGTAGAGCATAATCTCCATTCCGAGATCATCAGAGATGTTGCAGGAGCGCACAGTTGCCCGGACCGCTTTTTCCACTGCTGCGATTATGTGCTCTTCGCCTGCAGTCTTTCCGGCGTCGATCGCCTGAACCGTGATTCTGTGTCCGGATGCAATATCGTTTAGTCGGAGAAGAAACTCCTCAATCGCTGGTATCTCGCAGGTTCCGGCTGTTATATGTAGGTCCATGGTCGTATTGGTTGGTAGGGAGATTATGCAGTGGTTGGCGTCGTGGTTGCCGTCAGTTTTTGGCTTGAATGGTTAAAAGGATTTTTAATGCATGAATACAAGTGATAAATCGTGCATACATCGGGGCAGCGAGATGGATTGATATGATGCAGCATGTAATCGGCATAAAAGACTTTTCGCGTGGCACAATAGACGCCATCCTCAATCGTGCCGCAGAACTCGAATCGGTTGCGTGCGGCGGATCATCAAATATCCTCTCGGGCAGGATACTTGCAACACTCTTCTATGAGCCAAGCACCAGAACCCGGCTCTCATTCGATTCTGCGATGAAACGACTTGGTGGCAATGTCATTGATTTCGGTTCGATTGAGGTGTCATCAATTGCGAAAGGCGAGAACCTTGCAGACACAATCTCTGTTGTCAGCGGATACGCGGATGCGATCGTGCTCCGGCATCCGAAGGAGGGTGCGGCACGGATGGCGTCCGAATTCTCGTCAGTTCCTGTCATAAACGCCGGCGATGGTGCAGGACAACATCCGACGCAGACGCTTCTTGATCTGTACACAATAAGAAAAGAGAGTAAGCTCGATGGGGTGAAGATTGCACTTGTCGGGGATCTCAAGTACGGGCGGACTGTTCATTCTCTTGCACACGCGCTTTCAATGTACAATTCTGAGATATATCTCGTCTCGCCGGAGCAGTTGAAGATGCCCGATTCGATAAAGGACGATTTGACCAAAAGCGGTACGAAAATCATAGAAACAACCAACATCGACGATGCAATCGGTGTGGTGGATGTGCTCTACCTCACGAGAATTCAGAAGGAGCGGTTTCCGGATCCCGCCGAATATCAGACGGTGGCGGGCAGTTACAAAGTGACAAAAGATACTTTAAATGAAGTAAAAGACGATTTAATCATAATGCACCCGCTTCCGAGGGTGAATGAGATCGATCCGGATGTCGATTCAACCAAACATGCAGTATATTTCAGGCAGTCGTTCTACGGGGTGCCTGTGCGCATGGCGATTCTCTCGATGGTGATGGCATGACTGCAGAGAGCAGGGAGTTGCGGGTTCGGCGGATCAGAAACGGAACCGTGATCGATCATATCACAGCAGGGCAAGCACTGAATGTGCTGCGCATTCTCGGCATCACAGGTCGGTCGGACGAGGTTGTGAGCGTCGTCATGAATGTCTCTGATCGGAAGAAAGACATCGTAAAGATTGAAAATAGGGAATTGGATCCCGAAGAAGTGGATACAATCGCATTGATCTCGCCTGATGCGACAATCAACATCATACGGGATTATAAGGTTGCGGAAAAACACGAAGTGATCCTTCCATCGCATATCGAGGGCGTGGTCAGATGCATGAATCCAAACTGTATCACAAACACGGATGAGCCAGTCCTTGCCGGATTTGAGATATCCCGCGGCGAGGGAGTTGAGCTGCGTTGCGTCTACTGTGGAAAGGTGATAACAGATCAGATTGCGGATTTTCTCATTTAGGAGTATTGATCAGATGGCACGTGTTTAGCCAACCACAGGATTGCACAGATTTCCACGAGGAATTATGAGGGGGCAAGATAAAATGCAAACCCAACCAATATCTTGTGTTGATCTCATAGAATCTCGTGGTTTTTTCACCTCGACTAAACACATACTCCGGATGAAAGATTATATAGCAAATAACACCATCTAATTGAAGAGATGATGATGCAGGTGATGCTATGATTGCGCAGGTACTATGGGTTGCATTGATACTGTTGGTTGCAGCATCCGTTCTACCGGGGCAGTATCGGCGCCATCGTTTCCTTATCGGGGCCGCGGGATGGTTCTTCTTTGCGATCCACTGGGCAGCGCAACCGATGCACTACATAGAGATCGGGGATTATGCCAATGTCGTGCTGGTGCTGGCGGTATCGCTATTCTGCCTGCTTGTTTGCCATGCGATGATCAGGAGTTACAGGCATTATGAGGGCGCGGAGAAGATTCTTCTGACTCTGACAACCGCATCAGCACTCGGAGGTGCATTCTACTACCCATTTGCCGAGATTGAGGTTCTCAAAACATTTCTGATCGCTGTTGTCGCAAAGCAGGTCGTTTACATCCTGCATGTGATCAACGTACCTGCGCATCTTAGCGGTTGGGATCATATCGTACTCAACGGACATACGGTCACAATCATCCTTGCATGCACCGCAATCGAGAGCATCGCGATATTCTTCGGACTGATCTTCTGCGTACGCGCATCCGCGAAAAGAACCGCGATCGCATTCGCAGTCTCGGTTCCGGTGATCTACATTCTGAACCTGGCAAGAAACGTCTTCGTTGTAGTTGCTTATGGCTACCAGTGGTTTGGCGAGAACAGCTTTCAGATCGCGCACCACTATATTGCGAAGATCGGATCCGGAATCGCGCTCTTTGTGATCGCTTATGCTGTACTGCTAGCACTTCCCGAACTGCTGGATGCGATCGATCGCTTATTTGCGATCCTGCGAGTATATGCGAGGGGTGAAGAGGAGACATGACGATCCGGATTGCGAAAGGTTCTGTCGGGTGGCTTCTGACTGCCGGTGCCTGTGCTTTGACGGCATCGGTTGCCGCCACAATCGATGGCAGGTTCCGCATACCTGCCTATTTTTGTATTTTGCTGACGGTCTTCTTTGTCGGGTTTTTTCGTGATCCGCAACGCAGACCCGATTACGATCCGGATATAACGCACGACCCCGTGCTGCTGGCGCCTGCGGATGGCAGGGTAATGGCGATCGATCGTTGCGGCGTGCAGATATTCATGAACTTTCACAACGTGCACGTCAACAGGGCGCCGATCTCGGGCAAAATCGAGTCCATCAAGTATATAAAAGGGAGTCACATCCCGGCTTTCACGAAAAACTCGCTCAGAAATGAGCGCAACAAGATCGTCATCGTAAACAAAGACGTCCGGTGCACGGTAACGCAGATCGCCGGAACGATAACGCGTAGAATTGTATCTTACGTCGGGGAAGGGGATTCTGTAGAACGAGGCGGGCGCATTGGCATGATCCGGCTTGGTTCGAGGGTGGATGTGACAATCCCCCCTGGTTTTGAGCCCGTCGTGCACCGGGGAGATCACGTGCGTGCCGGCGAGACTGTGATCGCCACTATAAGATCAGGAACCAAAGATGAGCAGCAGCGATCCTGAAGCAGGCGTCCTTGAGTTGCTTCGACTGCCAGACCTTGTCACAATCTTAAATATCCTCTTCGGGTTCACGGCAATCCTTTTTGTTCTGAACCGTAACACCAGCGGAGCAATCATCTTGATCCTTGCTGCAGCGCTTGCCGACGGCGTGGATGGTGCTGTTGCAAGGCGCTTCGAGTCGGGCGTCTTCGGAGAGCACCTCGACTCATTTGCGGACGCAATCTCCTTTGGCGTAGCCCCCGCTGTCATCTATTATGCGATCGTAAGCGTCGAGCACCACACAATCGCATGCGCATTCTCTGCTGCGTACCTGATCTGCGGGGTGCTCAGGCTGGTCAGGTTCAGCATACTGGACGTCGCTGAGTTCAGAGGAATTCCGATCACAGCAGCAGGCGCATTTGCGGTGATGTCACTGTATCTGACAGACTCGCCCTATCTGGCAACCGGAGTCTTTGCCGTACTCTCTCTTCTGATGGTTAGCAATATCCCCTACCCAAAAGTCAGGTCGACCCCGGTTTTGATGCTGCTCACAATTGTCTTCACCCTCACGATTGTGGCGCATTGCATCGGACTGTACAACTGGTTTGCATGGCTTTTGGTAATCCTGCTTGGTATGTACGTGCTAACTCCGCTGATCGGGGGCGGACGCATCTACGCGGGTCGGTCGCAACGTTCGTGAAACACGTAAGCATGGCTGCAGACACTTACGACTTAACGTATGGCATGCTTGACCGAAAATACGGGCTCACCACCGTGAACTACTCAAAGCAACAGGAATAATGGATTACACGATGGATAAATCGCCCATAGTCGTGGAAAAATGGTTAAAGGGGGCAATTCCCGGATACATCCACCCTGTGAATACGACGTACCCGGGCGCGGGATTGTGCTTCCGCTAAAATCCCGAATTAGTCTACTCGACCAGCACCTTCTCAGCCAGACCGTGACCGATTGTGATCGACTGCGCGCCCACTTTCGCAAGTACGTACGAACCTCTCTTCGGCGTCGGTGCCGGCGTCTCTTTTCTGAGGAGTGTGATCTCAGACCCCTCTTTTAGCCCAATCCGCTCGAACTTCTCCGCGAGGTGAGTCCCTCCAACGATCTTCTCCATCGTAGCCTTCTCACCATCTTTCAGGTAATTAATCTGGGTGGGTTTACCATCTATAACCACAAACACCTTCGATGCCTGACCTTCGCCCATCTTAATCTCTGTTCCCTCTACCGAGAACACCAGTGTGCGGTCAGGAACATGGCGCAGAAACGCAAGTTCACTTCCTTTTGTGATGCCGCACTCGGAGAGAAAACCTTCGAAGTCCTTCCCGCCTTCAATCGATCCGACGGTACCCTTATCACCGCCCTCCAGCATTAGCAGTGGAAGAATCTTCCCCTTATGTTCCAGATATATCTTATCAGCCCATCCACGAGCTATTATTATCTCCTGATCCGCTACTGCCAGCGATATCGGTCCGCTGTGCACATGCACGGGCTCGGTTGCTACTATCTCGAGTTCGACTCCGTCTGTTACGCCGAGTTCCGCGAGGTGTTCTTTGACATCCGCGCCACCCGTGATCTCCTTGACACGCACTGTGGTTTCAGGTTCAACATCTTTCAGTAGTTTCATCTTGTACACCTTCTTTTCTGGTTTATCGACCTTGTGGGTCGATTCCATGATGTATTACTAGGTACACAAGTACCCTGCCCTAACAAAGTTAGGTTTATTCGGGAAAACCTAATTTCATCCCCCCCTCCGGTGCGATCTCGAGAAGGGGCGTGAAAAACGAATAAAGCGCGCCCACGCATCTATTTATGTAGCCTAACCGCGATAACCATTATTCATGGAACTGAGAAGCGACCGCGTCAAAAAAGGGCTTGCACGGGCTCCCCACCGTGCACTCCTCCGAGCAACAGGAATAACAGACTATGAGATGGATAAGCCGTTCATCGCAGTGGTAAACTCGTGGAATGATATTATTCCCGGGCACATCCACCTCGAAAAGGTAAGCGAAGCCGTGAAATCCGGAATACGGATGGCTGGTGGCGTGCCGTTTGAATTCTCAACGATCGGAATCTGCGATGGTATCGCTATGAACCACGCAGGCATGCGGTACCCGATGCCATCACGGGAACTGATCGCCGACTCAATCGAGATCATGGTGAATGCACATGCGTTCGACGGCATGGTTCTGATACCGTCCTGCGACAAGATCGTGCCAGGACACTTAATGGCGGCAGGGCGCCTTGACATCCCCACGATTGCAGTGACCGGCGGACCGATGCTCCCCGGGTTCACAGGCGATCAAGAGCGTGACCTGATCTCGGTATTCGAGGCGGTCGGTGAGTCACACGATGACGAGTATATCTACAACCTCGAGAGCGTTGCGTGTCCGGGCGCGGGATCCTGCTCAGGACTCTTCACAGCAAACACGATGGCATGCATGACCGAGGCGCTCGGCATGAGTCTCCCTGGCTGCGCAACTGCTCACGCAATCGACGCAAAGAAGATCCATATCGCAAAGGACTCCGGCAGGAAGATCGTGGAACTGATCGAGAAGAATATCACGGCACGCCAGATTGTGACCGAGAAGTCGTTTGGCAATGCGGTATGCGTGGATATGGCGATCGGAGGCAGCACAAACACCGTTCTCCATCTGCCCGCGATCGCACACGATTTTGATATCACGCTTCCGCTCTCGCGATTTGACGAACTCAGCCGGACTACGCCGCACCTGATCAACCTGCGCCCGGGCGGCGAGCACTTCATGATTGATTTCGACAAGGCAGGAGGAATCTATGCGATAATAGAGCGGCTGCAAGAGAGCTCCGGAATCAATCTCGATTCGCTCACTGTTACAACCGACACACTCGGCGAGAACCTGTCGGCTCACGTGATTGTGAACCCAGAGACGAACCGGCAGATCATCGCAACCATGGACGAACCGCTGCACGCGGAGGGCGGGATTGCAATTCTCTACGGAACGCTCGCACCGAATGGCTCTGTTGTCAAGCAGACCGCAGTCAACTCCGCGATGATGCGGCATACGGGACCTGCAAAAGTCTTCGAGAGTGAGGAGGATGCGATGGATGCGATCATGGACCACAAAATCGTGTCCGGCGACGTTGTTGTCGTCCGCTACGAGGGTCCCAAGGGAGGTCCTGGTATGCGCGAGATGCTCTCGCCAACGTCAGCGATCGCAGGTATGGGCTTGATCGATTCGGTCGCACTGATAACAGATGGGAGATTCTCAGGCGGGACACGCGGACCCTGTATCGGGCACGTGTCGCCAGAAGCGGCAATCGGGGGTGCGATCGCACTTGTGCGTGACGGGGACACAATCGAGATCGATATCCCGAACAGGGTGCTGAACCTGCTCGTTGATTCTGGTGAACTTGACGCACGGAAGAAGGCGTGGAAACCACCTGAATCGAAAGTGAGCGGTGTTCTTGCGCGATATCAGCGGATGGTTGGCGATGCGAGCGAAGGAAGCGTGATCACGTAGGCGCGGTGTCGCAGGAGGGTGGGCACGTCCCACCCCTCCATCAATTCGCCATGACCTCCTTCAGCATTTTTGCACTGCTTTTTCAATTCTTCAACTGTTTCGGCACCTCTTCGTATTCGCGTGGATGTCTACCTATAAAACCACGAGACTACACAAGATTAACACAGAAATCTTGTGGTTTCTACCATATTGTATTGAGCATGTTCCGATGTAATCTTCACAGCCTGATCCATGCAATCTCGATGTATCCGACCCTGCCACGGTCACAATTTGGGTAGCCAAAGATCATCCGCTTGTGAACGCTGTTTGCGATGCGCACTGCGCGCGAGAGCTCCGGAAGCGAGAATGCATGATCCGATGAGACCGCGTGCACAAGATATTCGGAGTGCGTATCGGTCCTGAATTTCTTGTAGACGCGGAAATGGGTTCCGAACTTAAATCCGGTCTTCACAACGTGACCGGAGTCTCTGAGGTCGGAGTACGCTGAATATTTCAGCACATACCCCGGATCGATCTCGGCTGCGTAGCGATCGAACGCCTCAAGTCCCATACCCTCAATTTCAATCCACTTCCGGGCGAGAAGATAGCCGGACTCAACAAGAGAGAGTTGGAGGCGGAATTCATCCAGCTTCTTGCCAAAGAAATACGTGCTGTGCAGAAAATCAGCCATCTCTGGATCCCAGACGATCGTCCGGTCACCGATCAAACCAGCTTCTGCAGGCGTCTCGATCTCATCCGGTTTACTATCCCCGCCTGCCATAACCGATGTTTTCAACTCATAAAACGTTATGTCGCTTTCTTCATCAACTATCGCCAGTATCAACCGTTTTCTCGCATTTTCCGCACGGTTCAGTTCCTGAATCATGCGCTGGAGCGGCAGGCGTGAACGTTCCGAGATCAGGTACACGAATATGTGAGCCGCCGTTTTTCCGGGATGCCCACCTCGCGGGTACAGCCGGAACCCAATCGGACTCATCTTTGTGTAGTAACCGCGCTCGCGCATATCCTTGAATACGATATACCCGAGTTCAAAATCCGTAATACGTTTGGATGCAATCTCAAAAAACGTTTTGAAGTCAACAGACTCCCCGTTTGAGAATATCTCGATTTTTTTCCGGTAAAGCAGATATGCCCCCTCAACCAGTGCCAGTTCCAGTCTTCCGTCCTTCACACGCCCGTAGAAACCGCGGTCGTATAATTCGCTGACCGCATCGCCTTCTGCTGTGATTGTGTTATCGCGCAGTTCACATTTCATTGATCTGGTTTGCTCACGTAATGTTTATATTGGTATCTTGTGATGTGTGAATGATGGGCTCGTGGTCTAGTCGGTCATGACGTCGCCTTCACACGGCGGAGGTCCTGCGTTCGAATCGCAGCGAGCCCATTAACTTTTTTCTGCGAATTCTTGACAGAATCAGACATGCTCAATACTGTATGATATGAACCACGAGGTTACACAGTCTGCGAAGTCATCCCCACAAGATTTCTGTGTTAATCTTGCGTATTAGTCGGCGTTTTTATATGTGGATATTCGCACAATATTGAGTAAGTACCAAGAATTTAGGGCAGAGTTGATTTGCAGGTTCTGATTCGCACAATTAGCTCAAACGTGCCCGGAGATGTCTGTAATCGCTGTGCCGAATGCATCGGTTTAGTGCCGCACAACCTGACATTTCCCGACCACCAACATGCTTATATCTCATGGTTACAATAGAACTTAATAGGGGATATTACCATGATAAGACACAAAACTGGGATTGCAGGATTTGATGAACTGGTGCAGGGAGGACTTGTCGAGAAGCGTATATACCTAGTGAGTGGTCCCCCCGGAAGTGGTAAGACCACATTCGGGATTCAGTTTCTTGCGTATGGCGCAACCATCGGTGAACTCGGGTTGTATGTGACGCTTTCCGAGAGCCCGCATAACATCGTCAGCGATATGTCCAATTATGCATTGAACATACCGACGCTGATCAAACTGAAAAAACTGCTCTTTCTGGACCTCGGACCAACGCTTGAGTACGGATATGGCGATGAGTTGCATAGTGTGATCACACCCTCGTTCGATTCCGCTAATCAGACCGCGCCCGAGGCAGAGGCACCCTCTCCGTTCATCGTATATAAGGAGATCAGCAACTTTGTAAAGCAGTACAACATTCAGAGGCTGGTCATCGATTCGGTCTCCGCGATACGATTTACAAGCGAGAAGCGTTCGCAGGAGGAGAAAGAGATGAGTCGGTTCATGCGGAATTTGAGGGAGCTTGGCTGCACCACGATCCTCTTATCGGAACTCACCGACCCGAACACCTACTCAACCGAGCAGTTTGCGGCAAGTGGTGTTATCTTCATGCACAACTTCATGCGCGAGGACAGCATGACCCGTGCGGTACAGATCATCAAGATGCGCGGTACCGAGCATGATTGTGATATGCGAAAGATCACGTTCACCAAACAGGGGCTACAGGTTCTTGAACGGATGTGATGTGTAATATGCGATGATCATGCTTTTCAAGAAGAAAAGGGGTGGCAAACCCATGGATGAAGCTCTTCTGAAAGAACTCACGGAGGCGATATCCCGACTCGGTTATGATGTTGGGTATCACCACCATTCCGAGATTGGCTGGGTTTCCAGTGCGTACAATGATCTGATGGAACGTGCCGCGGCTCACGACGTCGAGGAGATCCTCCGAGAGCATTATCTCCAAGGCAAATTACGGGGTGCGGAATCCCGGAGGCATGAGTACCTTGCACCGGGAACGGTAGCAACCCCTGCGCAAACTCCGCTGACGGTTGTTACGAGGCTACCTCCTGCATATCGTATGGTTGAGCCGCCAGCGGTGACCAGTGCCCCGCAGAGCATCGACCGACCGAAGATGGTTGACCGACCGAAAGCACTGGACGGCTTCACTCTTACCAGATAGACGTTTTAGGTGATATTATGTGTGAATTGAAGGTAACAAAACCGGACGGGACTGTTATTGCCGATGATGTGGTGCATATCATAGTAGACGGCGATGCGCTCGAACTGCGCGGCATTCTTGGCGATACCACGACCGTGCACGGGAGACTCATCGAAATAGATATAACCAGTGAAAGAGCGATTGTAGAGGGATAATTATGTCTGTAAAAGTTGTGGTCAATGGATATGGAACGATTGGGAAACGCGTGGCAGATGCGGTCGCAGCCCAGTCTGACATGGAGGTTGTGGGTGTTGCAAAGACACGCCCCAACTTCGAGGCGCGAATGGCGCTTGAGAAGGGATTTCCGCTCTATGTACTTGCTGGCAGGGAATCTGATTTTAAGGATGCTGGAATGGAGATCAGCGGAACCGTTGAGGAGATGCTTAATGAGGGGGATGTCGTCGTGGACTGCACCCCTGGCGATATCGGGGCTAAGAACAAGCCGCTGTACGACGCCGCCGACATAAAGGCGATCTGGCAGGGCGGGGAAGACCACGAACTCGCAGGGATCTCGTTCAATGCGTGCTCGAATTATGACGAGGCATTCGGATGCGACTATGCGCGAGTTGTCTCATGCAACACGACAGGGCTTTCCAGGATCCTCTCGACGCTTGACGCCGAGTTTGACGTCGGAAAAGTGCGTGCGACGCTGTGCAGGCGATCTGCCGACCCTGGGGACGTCAAGAAGGGACCGATCAACGCAATCATCCCCGAACTGAGGATGCCGTCCCATCATGGACCCGATGTCAAGACCGTACTCAAGCAAATCGACATCGACACCGTTGCAATCAAGGTTCCGACGACGCTCATGCACGTCCACATCGTGAACGTGAACCTCAAACAGGAGTGCACATCGGATGATGTGACCGACGCTCTTGCTGAGAATCCACGGGTCAGGCTTATAGGCGATGGAATGTCATCGACTGCCGAGATCATGGAACTGGCGCGCGATATGAACCGCCCGCGCAGTGATATGTGGGAGAACTGCGTCTGGGAGAAGTCAATCAGTGTCTCGGACGGCGAACTGTACCTGTTCCAGGCAATTCACCAGGAATCCGACGTGATTCCTGAAAACGTTGATTGCATCAGGGCAATGACCGAACTCGAGCGCAATTCTGCGAAGTCAATTGAGAAGACGAACAAAGCGATGGGGATGTAAGGGGACCAAGAAACGTGATATTTAATGAAAATCGTAATCATTGGTGCCGGAGAAGTTGGATATTCCATTGCGAAAGCGTTATACACGCATAACGACATTACCCTCATTGAGAAGGATGAGGAATCCTGTAAAAGAGCGGGCGAGCTGGATGTACAGGTCATCAAGGGTAATGGTGCGAACGTTGACATCCTGAGGCAGGCTCTGCCAGCAGACCTCGTGGTTGCAGTAACAGGCAACGACGAGGTCAACGTTGTCTCCTGCATCGCTACAAAGTTGCTGACGCGGAGCGGAAAGGGGGGCATGACAATTGCCAGGGTCTCGAATCCAGACTACATCAACAAGCCGCTAAACCATCGAAAAGAGGTCGGGATGGACTTTATGATCTGTCCCGAACTGACACTGGCATCCGGGGTCGCAGGAATTGTGTCGGTACCATCCGCTGTTGGCATGGACGCATTCGCGGATGGCAGGGTCCAGATGATGGAGTTCCGGGTGGGTAAGAATACGGCATTTGATGGGGAATCGCTCGCTGATGCCGAGATTCCGGACTGCTGCGTCGTCAGCGCGCTGATCAGGGGAACGGAGATCACAATCCCACATGGTCCTGATGTCCTGTATGAAGGGGACCATGTGATCGTGATCGGGAAGCCAGAAGCCATAACCGAGATCGAAGGAATGTTCGGTGGCATGGTTGGCGTCCATAACAAGGTCCTGATCGTTGGCGCGGGGATTGTGGGATTCTACATCGCAAATCTGCTTGCGGAGCGCGGCGACGTTGATCTCAAGATTATCGAGGCAGATAATGAACGCTGCATGGAGATTGCGGGTATGCTTCCGGATGCACTGGTTTTGCAGGGCGATGGCACCGATGCGCAACTTCTCAAATCAGAGGGTGCAGGTGAGATGAATGTGGTCATCGCAGCGACCGACAGCGACGAAAAGAACCTTCTCTGCCTCTTGATCGCAAAGCAACTCGGCGCAAAGAAAGTCATCGCCAAGGTCGATCGATCTGATTACATGGAACTGTTTGAGATGGTGGGAATCGATGCGGCACTCTCTCCGAAACAGGCGACCATCAACAGCGTCCTGCGTGTGACTATGGGTGCCGGAGTCGAGTCGCTCGCCGCTCTCGAGGGCGAACGGGCAGAGATCGTTGAACTGGTAGCAGCTCCGGGATCAAAAATGACAAAGAAGCCGCTTGACAGGATCAAGTTTCCGAAGAGCGCCATTGTGAGCGTGATTGTGCGCAACGAGGATGTGATTGTGCCGAGAGGCACCCACCAGATACAGGCGGGCGACCGGGTCGTGGTCTTTGCGCTGACATCAGTTCTGCCGAAGGTGAAGAAACTCTTTAGCTGACAGTACTTACCCAATATTATGTGGATATCCGCATATAAAACCGCCGACTAAGGACGAGGCGGTTACCCGCCTCTTCTCGTCTCAGAACGGTACGAGAAAGTTCCCCTTCATACACGCTTGCGCATCTCATA
>Ga0209013_10001754_pt1 | contig 19962 bp, 24 predicted proteins | sample Cruoilmetagenom2_FD_187291 | JGI IMG/M metagenome (GOLD analysis project Ga0209013, IMG submission 187291) | Oil polluted marine microbial communities from Coal Oil Point, Santa Barbara, California, USA - Sample 2 (SPAdes) (version 2) | ecosystem: Environmental > Aquatic > Marine > Oil seeps ...
TCGGATTCGTTGGGTCTGATTGCGGCGCTTGGTGCCTTGATGTTGCTGATGGGCGGCACTCTGCTTGTTGCTCGCCGTCGTACCTGACCTACGCGAAACCTTGAAATGTGCCTGGATCGTTCCGCTGAGCGGGACGATCCAGGCAGTTTCTGGCTGGGGGTGGGCGCGAGCCAAACACGAAACTGGCCGCGGGTGGGGTTGAACCCTGGTTGTGAAAGGGCGAGGCTGTTCATATGACGGCAACGAAGGTTCTGGTGGTAGACGACGAGCCGACAGTTCGCGAAGTTGTGGTCGGGTACTTGCGACGCGATGGACATGACGTCGCTGAGGCAGCTGATGGCACGATCGCGCTCGAACTGCTCGACGCCGATCCTCCGGATCTTGTCGTGCTCGACATGATGTTGCCCGGAGTTCACGGCCTTGACATCTTGCGACGCGTCCGTGCCACCAGCGATATACCGGTCATCATGCTCACCGCCCGGGCGGAGGAGTCGGATCGCGTTGCCGGCCTCGAACTCGGAGCGGACGACTATGTCGTCAAGCCGTTCTCGCCGCGTGAACTCGCGGCGCGAGTCAACGGAGTTCTGCGCCGGACGAACGGACGCCAAACCACATCGCCAAGCCCGCTGGAATTCGGCGAGCTGCAGATAGAACCTCTCAGTCGGCGGGTCACATTGGCCGAGCAGAACATCGAGTTGACCCCCAAAGAGTTCGATGTCCTCGCTTTCCTGGCGGCATCGCCTCAGCAGGTGTTCTCACGCGCTCAGCTGCTTGAATCGGTCTGGCAATCATCACCCGAATGGCAAGACCCGGCAACCGTGACCGTGCACGTGCGCCGGATTCGCAACAAGATCGAGAACGATCCTGAGCATCCCCGCTGGATCACCACGGTGTGGGGTGTCGGATACCGGTTCGAGCCGTGACCAAGAGTCTGTGACCAAACCATCCGTGACGAACTCATCGGTGACGAACTATTCCGGGGTTGCCAACGGCGGGTCCGGCGATGGTCAACAAGCGCCAGGCAAGCGTGGGATGAATCGTTTGGCCAGCCGGTTCCTCGGAGCCAACCTGGCTGTCCTGGGGGTGGCGATATTGATGATCGCCATCGCCGCCCAGTCGATGTTCATCAACGATCACGACCTCGGATTGCTGATGTGGGTTCTGGTCCCGGCCGTGCTCGGCGCCGCGATGGTGGCTGTCATGATGGCCCGCCCGGTGGCCCGCGACGCGAAACGGATATGCGATGCGGCAATGCGAGTGACCGATGGCGATCTGACCGCACGGACCGGGGTTACACGCAACGACGAACTCGGAGAGGCGGCGGCTGCCTTCGACATCATGGTCGCCCGGCTCGATTCGGTTGAGCAAGAGCGGTCACTGATGTTGTCGTCGATTTCCCACGACCTACGAACGCCGCTCGCTGCGCTGCGCGCGGCCGTAGAAGCAATTCGTGACGGCGTGGCGACCGACCCCGATATGTACCTAACCGGAATGGAGCGCCAGGTCATGGCGTTGTCGTCTCTCGTCGACGACCTTCAACTTCACAGCAGGCTCGTGAGCGGCACAATCAACCTGCAGCGGCTTCAACTCGACCTCACCGAACTCGCCGACGAGGCGATGGAGACGGTTCGCCCACTCGCCGAAACACGAAATGTCAAGCTGCTGCTCGAGGCAAAACGCAGGATCACAATTGATGCTGACGGATCACAGCTGGGTCGGGTGATCCGCAATCTCTTGGACAATGCGATCCGCCATGCTCCCGATGGATCCGTTGTGCTCGTGCAAGTCGAGCAGGTTGGTGATCGCGCGGTGCTGCGCGTAATCGACCAGGGCTCCGGGTTTCCACCCGAGTTCCGCGAGCGGGCTTTCGAACCGTTCACCCGAGCCGATCCCGCACGCGACACTCGAACTGGCACGGCGGGCCTCGGCCTCTCCATCGCTCGCGGCATCGTCATGGCTCACGACGGTACGGTTGGCCTTGGTGAAGGTCCCGGTGGCATCGTCGAGGTCACACTGCCCCTCTAGCTGTGGTCGGCCAGGACGCTACTGCACGCTGCTGGCCCATCACCACGTGGTTCAGTCGAGTTTCCAGCTGTCCACCGCGTCGACGAGACCATCTATCAGCGACTCGGTGTGCGGCGTGAGACCTGGCCCCTCCCAATCCCTCCAAATTGGACTCGACCCTCTGACCCGAGGTGGAAGCTCGATCTGAACACCCGAGTCACGGGGCAGGTTGACAGGGTTCGCTTGATGCAGCCCGCGCAACTGCCTTGGAATGGCCTCGAGATCTGTCTGGATCTCGTAGGCAGGCAAGACCTTGCGGAGCGAGACGCCGACATGTTCGGCGAACTGCCGGTTCTGGCCACCGAGGAGCAGTGTGGTGAAGAGCCCCCGTTGCCCGAAACCGTGCACTGAGATCACGATGTCGACGTGATCGATGAACTCGGCCAGGAGGTGAGACTCCGTCGGCCGCACCTTCGTGGAGGAAAGATGCTCATTCATCCTTTCCGGCAGGAGGACCGCATAGAAGGAAGCACCCGCCTCATCCGCCGCCCTGCGTGCGATCACATCGGTCATCACTTCGAGGGCACCGCCGTGATAGGCCATGAAGCCGACTTTGCTGCGAAGCTCTGAGACCTCGACGACTCCAGGTCGGGCCAGGAGAGCTGCAAAGGCGTTCACCGCAACATGATGCCTCTACGATGGCGCCAATGCTCGTCTGGATGGACCTTGAAATGACCGGACTCGATCACACATCAGATGTGATCGTCGAGATCGCGACCCTGGTCACGGACGACAATCTCGAGATCATCGCTGAGGGGCCGGATCTCGTCGTACACCAGCCTGATGATGTTCTGGTCAAGATGGATCCGTTCGTTGTCGAGATGCACACGCGCTCGGGGCTTCTCGACTCGATCAAGTCGTCTGATGTCTCGCTCGAACGAGCCGGAGCAGCAACGCTCGACTTCATCAAGCTTCACGTGCCCGAACCGATGACGGTTCCGCTGTGCGGCAATTCGATCGGTACTGATCGTCGATTCCTAGCGGCGTACCTACCCGACATCGAGAACTATCTTCACTATCGATCGATTGACGTATCGAGTGTGAAGGAGTTGGTCAAGCGGTGGTACCCCGGTGTGGATGCAAGCCGACCTCGCGGTCAGGGTTCGCACCGGGCGCTGGATGACATTCGTGAGTCGATCCGCGAAATGGCGTTCTACCGAGATCATGTCTTCGTCGACCCGGCCACTGTCGTCGATGGGGTGCCAGGAACCGCTGACGAGACAGACGCTGATGACGTCCCGGCAGACGTCACTGGCTGACCTGATGGGATGGCGCCGAGTTGCCACTCTGGTGGTGTTGACGGGCGTGCTGGGTGCCGCGTGCGGCGCATCCGACGATCCGGTATACGAGGCCGACGAAGTTCTCACACCAACATCGGCACCCCCAACGGTTGCCACAACCATCGCCTCGACCGTGTCAACAACGGTTGCAACAGTTCCAGCGACCCCGATCGTGATCGAGCGGCTTTGGAGCCCGTCAAACGCACATGCGGAGTTGATCGGCACTGGTGCCACAGCAGATGACCCCATCACAGTTGACGGTGATCCAGCGACCGTGCTGTCGTTCGACACTGAGGATGACGGTTCCTTCAATGCCATAGTTCGGATCGACGAAGAGGGTGCCTACACGGTGTGCATTCGCGAGGAGTGCGAACGTGTCTACGTTCTTGATGCCGATGCTGAGACGATCGAACAGGCCGAGGAAAAGATCACGGAGGCCATACCGCTGGCAAAGGAACTGTTCGACTATGAGTCTGAGTTCCCCGACTGGTCGATCAAGACTGCTGGCCCCCTTTCCGGCACAGGTGGTTCAACCGACATCGAGAATCGCACGGTGATCGTCTATGCGAACCGGAATCGCGAGCTCGACGAATTCGTGACCACGATTCTCCACGAGTGGGGTCATGTCATCGACGCCGAACGGCTCACGGATGAAGAACGGGCCCAGTACCGCGTACTGCGCGGTATCGATCCGGAAATCCCGTGGAGAACTCCGGGGGCGCATTCGATCGAAGACTGGGGTCTCCAGCCCAGCGAGGACTTCGCCGAGGTGATGGTGGCGCTGTGGACCGGTGGCGAGATCATGCCGCGTACCAGCCAAATTGCACCACCCCCCGATGCGGCGACGCTTGACGCCGTCGCCCTGCTCATCAAACGTTGACCTCGGCCCGTTCCAACTCGCGAACTACGCAAGGCGGATAACGCAGACACGAACGGGTAGGTTCCGGCTATGCGCGCTGTAGTTCTCCGCTCCCATGGTGGCCCCGAGGTTCTCACGATTGAAGAGGTCGCCAAGCCCACGGCCGGGCGCGACGAGATAGTCGTCGATGTCGAGCACACAGCCGTCAACCGTGCCGACGTGCTGCAGAGGATGGGACTCTATGCCGATCCCCGAAATCGGGAGATCGAGATCCCCGGCCTCGAATACTCGGGGGTTGTGTCTGAGGTCGGGTCCGAGGTCACGCAGTGGTCGATCGGTGACCGGGTGATGGGCATCGAGGCTGGCGATTGCTACGCCGAGAAGGTCGTCACCCACAGCCGTCAAGCACTGCCTGTGCCATCTTCGGTCGCGTCGAAGGATGCCGCGGCGGTCGCCGAGGTGTTTCTCACGGCTTGGGATGCCCTTGTTGTTCAGGGAGGTCTGACGAGCGGTCGCTGGGCGCTCATCCACGCTGGTGCATCCGGCGTTGGTACAGCTGCCATTCAGATTGCGAAGGCGATCGGGGCGCGCGTCGTGGTCACGTGCTCGGCTGGCAAGGCTGACGCATGTCGTGACCTCGGCGCGGACATCGTTCTCGAACGCAGCCCAGCAGATTGGCTCGCGGCGCTCCGTGATTCAGTGCCTGGTGGAGTCGATGTGATCCTCGATGTGATCGGTGGAGAGGAAGCGGATCGCAACCTGAAGGCGGTACGCACTGATGGTGCGATCATCCAGGTTGGGCTGATGGGTGGGGCCTCCGCGAAGGTCAACCTCGGCCTGATCCTGGCCAAGCGAATCACATGGATCGGCACCACACTCCGTGCCCGCCCACTCGAACGGAAGCTGGAGCTCTGCCAACGCTTTATCGACGAAGTGATTCCGCTCTTCGAAAGCGGTGCATTGCGACCGGTTATCGATTCTCGGTATGCGTTCGACGGAATCGCAGATGCTCACCGGTACATGGAGTCAAATGCCAACGTCGGAAAGATCCTCATCGACATCTGAATCACCGGATCCGGCAGCGGTCGTCTGCCGGCGGTGAAGCCTGTAGCTCCACGCAGTGCCGATCGCCAGGATGATGATCATCGGGATTGCGAACAGCAGCCAATTGACACCGGTCGCGCCGTTGCCGCCCGCTGATCCGTAGGTGAACGAAACCGCACCAACCAGAAAGTGCTGATCGACGGTTGCCGTCGTGAGATAGCGGACGATGTACATCCCCTCCTCCTCGACGGGAGCGAACTCGATCTTGGCGGTGGTGGGCGACAGGATGGTGGTGGTCGTGCCTTCGATGAGGTTGTCGTCGCCAGGTCCGAAGAGTGCCAGCTCGACGTCGTCGTTCACTGCGACTCCGAACTCGATGGTGACCTCGGTTATCGGTTCATCGACGACCGTTCCGGACTCCGGATCCGAACCGACGATGTCGTCGTGGGCTTGTGCTGGTGCTACAGCGAAAAGAACGCTTGCTCCTGCAACGACTACGGATGCTGCGAGTCGTCCTGTTCTGGTTGCCATGGGTCCATTCAATCAGCTCGATCGAGTGGTCATTCCGAGGGTCGAGTGGGAGCATTTCGGAAACTCCCTTGACCCGAGACCGAGAAACGTGGTTGTGTAGCGGGACTGCACGGGATCATCCGCGCGACGTAACCGACACCGAACCACGAGAGAAGGGATCAGCGATGAGCAAAGTGCCGACATTTGCACCGTACGTGGCTGACTCGCGCCCGATGTTCTGTGCAACCGGTCTCGCGTGGGTAGGTACCGCCACGAATATGCATAAGCGAGCCGTTCCCGGCCACCTCGGAGGAGGGCTGACGTAACATTGACGTCAGATCACCTCTCACGAGGCCGCCGGGTTCAGGACCCGGCGGCCTTTTTGGTTTTTCGACCCTCCCTCCACCCATCAGCCACCCCTCCATCTATCAACCAGCCATCCCTCCATCCATCACAGATCAAGGAACAGAACATGACTCTCACATCTAATTCCGGCGACCTCGCCACAGATCCTTCATTCACCACGTCGCCCGTCGCGCTGAAGCGCTCTCTCACTGATCAGGAACCATCCATGAAATCCGTTGCCGGCACACTCCAAACTGTTGGGTCTGACGATCCGCGATCATCGGTGCTCGTCGAACCCCTCGAACCGGACAGTCCGAGACCGCCTGGCATCAGCGACGTGCGAACACCAGCCGCGCGCTGCGCCGACGGTAATGGGACGATGACCGGACTCTTCTTCTCCGACAACGTCATCGACATAGCCAGGGCCAAGGCAATGTGCGGCCTGTGTCCTCTCCAGACGTCGTGCCTGTCTGAGGCGATGGACCGCCAGGAGCCGTGGGGAGTGTGGGGCGGCGAACTGCTCTCGGGCGGCCGCATCGTGGTGAACAAGCGCGCCTGCGGACGCCCACCAAAGCACCCCCGCGCCGAGGTCATCATCGACGAACTCGGCCCCGTCAGCGTCGTCGCCTGACAAGTTCGCCTTCCGGTGTTGGTTTCCCCCGCCACCACCGGAAGGCAGGCGCCCTGACCCTTGGCTAGAGAACGTTTCGTGGTCGTGAGGCGACCTCTACATGTGTGGTCAGTAGCCTGAAGTCCGTGAGTGTCCCTCGTCCGCGCCTTCTTGCATGGTCGCTTGTCGTCGCTGTCGTGATGATCGTGATTGGCACGGTCGTGTGGGCCCAGCGTTCGGACAACGACGATGTTGACGCACGACTCGACGATTCGTCAGCAGTAGTCACCTACCCCAACGATGGCCTCGGTAATGAGGAAGTGGAGGGTGACCTGCTCCCCGAAGCGACGTTCCTCGACCGCAACGACAACGAGATCTCATCGGCCGAGCTTCTCGGCGACCCCCTGGTTGTCAACCTGTGGTTCAGCACTTGTGCTCCTTGCGCTAAAGAACTCCCTGACTTCGCTGAAGTACACGCCGAAGTCGGTGATGAGGTCCGTTTCGTAGGCGTCAACACGATCGACTCGGTTGAAGTCATGGAACGATTCGCCGGCGAGCGCGGGGTGCAGTACGAGCTGTTGCGCGATCAATACGCCGAGTTGGCCAATGGGATCGGCGCCGTTGCCTTTCCGATGACACTGTTCGTCACCTCGAACGGTGTCATCGTCGAACAGACAGGGGTACTCGACGCAGATGAACTTCGCGAGAAAGTTGCCGAGCTGATCGCGATGGATAGGGCCGCCTGATGAGCCTGTCGTTCATCCGTGGCATGGTGGCGGCAGTCAATCCGTGTGGGTTCATTCTTCTGCCGACCTACTTGATGTACTTCCTCGGTCTTCAGGGGAACATGCCGGGCTCCCAGCGTGCCTCGTTGCGGAGGGCGTTACTGGTCAGCGCGGCTCTTTCTGCGGGGTTCATTTCCGTGTTCATGGTGGCAGGGGTCATTTCCTACAACTTCACGAACTGGATCAATGAGAACGCGAAGTACGCCACGGGTGCGATCGGGATAGGCCTGCTGGTGCTCGGTGTTGCGATGCTCTTCGGCTACAAGCTGCCGTTCATGACACCCACGATCGACACAGGTGAGGGAACTCCCGAGAAGACCATCAGGGCGATGTTCGTGTTCGGCATTGCATACGCGGTTGCCTCCATCGGCTGCACGATTGGTCTGTTCATCGCAACGGTCTTCAGCACGACCACGCGCGAAGGCGTCGTTGCCGGCGTCGGCAACGTGGTTGCCTATGGCGCCGGTATGGCTCTTCTCGTCAGCGCGTTGACCGTCGCGCTCGCTTTCGCCAATACGAGCTTGCTCAAGTTCTTGAGAGGCGGACTCAAGTACGTCGACCGAATCGCTGCCGGCTTCGTCGTGCTCTCGGGCATGTATCTGATCTGGTATTTCTACTGGGTCGACATCAAAGAAGAGGGCGACCCGATCACCGATTGGGCATTGGAGTGGCAGGCAGAGGCGACTGCCTTCCTGAGCACGAACTGGCAAACCGTTGCCATAGTGCTCATGGTCGTGGTCGGATCAGCCATGGCTTATGTGTTCATCCGACCGGATGACAAGAAGGCGATTCCGGTCGAGGGGTCGAAAGACGAGTCAGTTCCGATCGACGAGCCGGCTCAGACGTAACCGATCACTCGGGCTTGCTCGGTCAACGCTTCGCGGTGCTCCGGATGGGCGATCGCGATCAGTTCTCTCGTCCGTTCCCGGATCGAGCGACCACGGAGTTCGGCCACGCCCCACTCGGTGACAATCTTGTCGACTGTGTTCTTGGGTGTTGTCACCACATCACCCGCGGAGAGCTGGGGGACGATCCGTGACATCCCGTGCGAAGTCCGTGAATGCAGGACAACGAACCCCTGGCCGCCATCGGAGTACATGGCGCCGCGGGCGAAGTCGTTCTGGCCGCCCGATGACGAGTAATACGAGCCGTCGATCGTTTCAGACGCGCACTGCCCGAGGAAATCGACCGTGAGTGTCGCGTTGATCGATACGAAGTCTGATTCATTGGCGATGATTCTTGGGTCGTTGACGTAGCGGACGGCGTGGAGCTCGATGGCCGTGTTTTCGTGCAGGAAGTTGTGGAGACGATTCGTGCCGAGGGCGAACGTGGCAACGGTCTTTGTTCGGTTTAGCCATTTGCGCACACCGTTGACCACGCCAGACTCGATGAGGTCGACGACACCGTCTGACAGCAGCTCTGTGTGTACCCCAAGGTCTTTGTGGTCGCTCAACGCCGTCATGATCGCGTTGGGAATAGCTCCGATTCCTGTCTGGATTGTGGCGCCATCAGAAATGCGCTCTGCGACCAGTTCGGCGATTGCGCGGTCGGTCTCACCGGAAGCCGTGGGAGTGATTTCGACGAGCGGGCGGTCGCTCTGGCACCAGCCGACAACCTGTGAGACATGTATCTGGTTACGTCCGAACGTGCGCGGCATGGCCTCGGTGACTTCGAGGAAGAATCGACCTCGTCCGATGAAGCTCGATGTGTAGTCGGCCGAGACACCGAGTGAAAAGTAACCGTGCTGGTCAGGTGGTGATGCGGCGGCGATGATAAGAGGGTCATCCGCCCGCACCCGCATGAGGCTGTAGACCTCCGAGAAGTGGGCCGGCACCAGTCCGATCGTCCCGTCCGCGAACGGTTGTCGCGTGACGTGGGAGAGGAAATACGAGATGTGCTTCAGGTTCGTGCCGAACGCTCCGTGGAGGTACGGACGGTCGTGGATCGCGTGCATTTGATGGATGCGAACTTCGTTGAACCGGTTGGTGTCTGCCGCGGCGGCTGCCTCGATTGCGTCGAGCACTGCCGTTGGCTCACCGTTGGCCAGGGGGACGATCAACTGTTCGCCTGGTCCGATGTGCTCGAGGACGTCACTGGGGGCATTCGGTGCGGTCGGCGATGCGGTGGGCATCTCGCAACCGTAGACGCCCGGGTATCGGGGGCATGGCTCGAGTCCCTCCGGTGGACCTCGACCCGGTACCGTCGGCAGGGTATGAGTGAGCACGTCACTGAGACCTCCGATCCAGCGCTCGTCCCGATCCGGCCTGCGGCGACGGTGATGCTGGTCCGCGATGCTGTTGACGCTGGCTCCGGGACCGAGGTCTTCATGATGCGGCGAACCGGGATGGCGGTATTTGGTGCGGGTATGTACGTCTTTCCCGGTGGGCGTGTCGATCTTGTCGACGCGGCTGCCGAGATCGCGCCGTACTGCCGAGGGCTCGACGATGCAGGGGCATCCGAACAGCTCGGGCTCGAACGTGGGGGGCTTGCCTACTGGGTTGCCGCGGTCCGCGAATGTTTCGAGGAAGCCGGGGTGCTGCTCGCCCAATCGCGCGAGGGCGGCGCCCTGCGGTTACGCAACGCGGACCGGCACTCGGTACACGACGGCTCGCTTTCACTCGTTGAACTCTGCCGCCGCGATGATCTCGTCCTCGATCTGTCCACGACGCACTACGTTGATCATTGGGTCACTCCGATGGGAGAGCGTCGGAGATTCGACACCCGGTTCTTCATCACAGAGGCGCCAGCCGATCAAGACCCTCTCCATGACGACAAGGAAACTGTCGACAGTCTCTGGGTCCGTCCTGGCGATGCTCTCCGGATGCAGCAGGAGGGTGAGTTGATGATGATGCCGCCGACGATGTCGAACTTGCATTTTCTCCTTCCGCACGAAAATGTCGAGGCAGCACTCGCCGCGGGTGCCGCCGTCGATCAACCGGTTCGCGTGATGCCGAAGATCCGCCGCTCTGAAGATGGCCAGGTCATTGGCATCGCAGTGCCGAGTGACCCTGATTACGACGATCTGGAATGACCTGAACCGATCGACTTGGCGCCTGCTGGATTAGCTCTCGGCGTTGGTATCCGCCTCGGTATCGGCCTCGATCTTGGCGAAGGCCTCGTTAACGGTATCGAACAAGCGAGCGGAGCAGCCTGCCATGTCGATTCCTGCGGCAGACACTGGCGGTGAGATTTCGTTGATGATCCGCTCGGCGATGGTCCGGAAGACCTCTGCCGCGGCGCCCGCGTCGTCGAGCGACACCGGATTGCCGGAATCTCCGCCGGCCGCAACGGCCGGTTCGAGAGGCACTCTCCCGAGGAGTGGTGCTCCGATGGCTTCGGCGAGCGCGGCACCACCACCCTCACCGAACAGCGCGTAGGACTCACCGTGGTCGCATGTGAAAGTGCTCATGTTTTCAACAACGCCGACAACCTTCAGGAAGCTCCGTTTGGCCATGTCGGCAGCCCGTTGGGCGACCTTTTGCGCGGCGCGCGCGGGCGTGGTTACCACGATGACCTCCGTGCGTGGGAGCATCCGGGCGAGACCCATTTGCACATCGCCGGTGCCCGGCGGCATGTCGATGAGGAGGTAGTCGAGTTCCCCCCATTGCACATCGCGGAGAAATTGTTCGACGGCCTTGGTGAGCATCAACCCGCGCCACATCAGCGCGGTGTCCTCGTCGACCAAGAATCCCGTCGATACGACTTTCAGCACGCCGTTGCCGACGATGCGCTCATGCGGGATGATCTTGGGCTTGTCGGAGCCATCGACTTGACGTGCCTCCATCCGATCGGCAATGCCGAGTAGACGCGGAACGGAGAATCCCCAGATGTCGGCATCGAGCACACCGACGGCGTGCCCCTTTGCCGCCAGAGCCGCGGCGAGGTTGACCGTTACCGAACTCTTGCCGACGCCTCCCTTTCCGCTCGCGATCGCCAGCACCTTGCAGGAGAGGGGAACCTCGGTCTCAGGTGCGTTCTCGCGGGCGTTCCAGCGAGCCTTGGTCATGACCGCACTGCGTTCTTCGTCGTTCATCTCTCCCCATGAGATCTCGACGTTGGTTACGCCTGGGTGCAGCGACACACGGCTTGCGATTTCCTTCTTGATCTCTGCGCGAAGCGGACAACCCTTGATGGTCAGCTTGATTCCGACGGTAACGACCCCGTTGTCTGCCACTTCGACCGACGGCACCATTCCGAGCGACACGATGTCTGTCCCGAGCTCGGGATCTATCACTGAGCCAAGTACGGCCATCACTTCATCCACCGTGGGCGGTGCGGCAGCGGCAGTCATGGCGCGCATTTTACCGGTGAAGTTCGTGTAATCTCCGGGAGTGGACCGTGACTCGGGGAGTGGAGTGCCTCCTCAACTCGACCTGCTGAAGGCGCTCGGCGACAATACGCGCTACGCGATCTATCTCGACCTGGCGCGGTCCCCGCGGGCACTCACTACGGCCGATATCGCTGAATCACTCGGTCTTCATCCGAACACGGTGCGTCCGCACTTGGAGCGAATGCGCGAGATCGGCCTCATCGGTGTCGAAGTTGATGGACGCGGTGACGTTGGTCGTCCACAGCACCGTTACTCGATTTCACCTGATGCGCCGTCGCTCGGCCTCGAGCCGCCGACCATGCCGGTATTGGCGCGAATGGTGTTGGCCATGGCGACGCGCCTCCAGGCGTCCGCCGATGATGCGGAGGCAGTCGGCAGCAGGGAGGGCGCTAGTCGAGCAGGTCCGTTTGAAGATGCCCCATCGACGCTCGAAGCACTGGTTGCCGATCTCGATCGTCTCGGGTTCGACCCGCTTGTCGCGGATGGCATGGGTCGCGCTGACGTAGCCACGGCCGTCATCGCCTTTGCCAATTGTCCCTTCGTAGAACTGGCTGAGCAGTACCCCGAACTCGTTTGTGGGCTCCACCGCGGGTTGATCGCCGGCTTCGTCGCCGAAATGGGTGACGCGGAAGTCAGCGAGTTCTGCACGCTTACCAACGGCACACCGTGCCGGGTCACGGTTTCATCCCGCTAATCTGTCTATCCGAAACCAGGAGGTTCCGACTCATGATCACGCTCACCGATTCCGCGGCCGTCAAGGTTCGTCAACTGTTGTCTGACGAAGGTGCCGAAGATCTGGCGCTGCGCGTCGCTGTTCGCCCTGGCGGTTGCAGTGGATTCTCCTACGAGATGTTCTTTGATGGCGACATCGCCGCCGACGATGCTCAGCAGACATACGGTGACGAGGGCGACGTGAAGGTGATCGTCGATCCCGCCTCAGCCCAGCTCCTCGAAGGCGCCACGCTCGATTACAAAGATGGCCTCCAGGATGCCGGGTTCGCGATCACGAATCCGAACGCCACGCGCACGTGTGGTTGTGGCGAAAGCTTCTCCTGAAGTAGAACGCCCCAATAACACCGAAATCTTGCGCGAATCGAACGCTCAGCGTTCGATTCGCGCAAGATTTCGGTGTTGGAGAGACTCAGGCGGAAGCGTTGCTGAGCACTTCGACTAGTTCGGTCTCGTCCCACACAGCGTCGAGCCGCTCGAGGACCACTCCATCGGCGTCGGTGACGAACAGCACGGGCTCATAACTGAGGCCTGCGGAATCCACGGCGGGGGCGACGGTGGTTGCTGTGTCGTCGGTGTAGACCTCGGCATGCACGAACGTGAAAGCATCACCGAACTGGTCTTGCACGTCGATCAGCGACTCCAACGCGGGAGCGCAGCTTCCGGTCGAGCAGAACGCCGGCGTCCCTATGAGGTAGACAACGGGCTTGCCCGCAGCGAGGGCCTCGGTGAGCGTCACGTCGTGAAACGGGCACGCTTCGGGTTCGCGGGTGCAGATGGGGTCGACCCCAGCCGGTTCATCGAATGTCGGCGTATCGAACGGGGGCATCGCTTGCCCCGGTAGAGGAACTGTGACTGAGGCGGGGTCTGATATTTGAAAGGTCGCGCCGTCGACAGGACCACCCTCGACTCGTAGTTGGTAGAAACCAAGTTCATCCATAATCGGGCGGAAGTCGTAGTAGGCCCCCGGCTCGACATCGCGCCGAGTTGCCGAGATTCGATCACCGATCGGATTGCCATCGAGGTCGGTCACCTGAGCGCTCAGTGTCACCGGCCCGTCACTGATTATCTGCGCCGAGCCGGTTGACAGGCTGATCGGTAGACGTGTCGGTCCGGGAACCTGCACGTTCTGCGGAAAGCGCTGAATCAGGGTGTAGATCTGCTCACCAGTTTCGTCGGCCACCGAGTCAGCGGCCGCTGAGTCTGCAGAGCCACCGGCAACGGTTGTGCCAGCTGTCGAACCACCATCATCGGAACCGCACGCTGCAAGTGCTCCTGTGGCAAGAGCTCCGGCAAGGAATCCGCGTCGAGAGACCCGACCTTTGAAGACTGTGATATCTGGGAGTTTCGTCATATCGATCGAGGAAGAGAATACTGCTGATCCTGAGCGAGGCGCGTTCGGGCGTTCTCGGCTTCGGCCACGCAGACCGCCGCCGCACCACGGGTTTGTGCTGACGCGAACTGGCGGAACATGCTGGGGTGTGCTCGAGTTCGAACTGAATGGCGAGAATGTCCAGGCGCACGATGATGGCATCTCGCTGCTCGAGGTGTTACGCGACCGGCTCGGGATCCTCTCACCAAAGGATGGGTGCAGCCCGCAGGGCCAATGTGGCTGCTGCACGGTGTGGGTCGACGGCAAGGCGCGTGTTGCCTGCGTCACTCCGGCAAAACGTGTCGACGGTCGCAGTGTCACGACCGTTGAAGGTCTCACCGACGCTGATTCCTGGGCTGAGGCATTCTGTGCCGCGGGCGCCAGCCAATGTGGATTCTGTACCCCTGGCATCATCATGCGGCTCGCCGCGTTGCCTCCGGATCGTCAGGTCGATGCCGGTGCAGTCGACAAGGCGCTGATAGCTCACCTCTGTCGTTGCACCGGTTGGCAGTCGGTGGTTGATGCATGTGTCGACCGCCCCGAAATGGCGGCCGGTGTCAGCGACCGAGACTTCACCGCAGCCGCCCGGCGGGCGGAGTTGGAGGGCCACACTCCGCAGATGGTCGGACCGGAAGTTGCATTGGGGCGAGGGGGCTTCGCGGACGATCTCGCCCCGGAGGGCGCGTTGGTGGCAATGCTCGGCGAGGAAGGCACCTGGGTCGTCGCCGAAACGCTGAGCGAAGCGCGCGTTTCGGCAGGCAAGATTCAGGGTCGTCGCACCACCGCCCCGCTCACGTGGCCGATCGAGCCGCCCGTGGGGGAGTGGGCGAGAACACTCCAGACGACGTGGGTCGAGCCCGCGTACCTCGAGCCGGACGCGGCATGGTGCGAACCCGGCGGCGAGCCTGTGTCGCCTCTGGGAAATGGGGGAGCATTTGGCGGAAAGCGCGACTCGGACGTCGCTGAGGTCGCTTGCCGTTTGGCGAAAACCCATGGTCGCCCGGTTCGAGTGGTCATGACGAGAGAAGACACTGTGCGCTGCGGGCCGAAACGCCCACCGATTGCCTCAGGGGTCCGAGAGGATGGGTCCGGAATCATTCGCCTTGCGCGCCCGGTGCCGACCGGTGCCGAGGATCGCATCCGGACCGCGATACATGCTGTAGCTCCATCCCTGGAGATTGAGTTTGTCGATGTTGCTGGGCCGCCAGTCTCCGATTCTTTCCGTGCAGTCGGCTGGGCCGAAGCGCTGATCCTGCAGAGCAGCCTCGAGCAGAGCAAGGATCATGTAGTCGCCCTGAGTGGGGCGGTTGCGAAAGCCTCGATTGGCAAAGAGGGTGGTGGGGAGGTCGTCTGCGTTTCCGTTCGTTGTGGGGAGATACTCGACGACGTCGTTCTCCGCTCGTATTGCATCGGTGCGGCACACATGGCGCTCGGCTGGGTGCGGTCGGAGGCGCTGGCCGTCGACACCGATGGCATGCCGCTCGATCTCACAATTCGATCATTCGGGATCCTGCGGGCATCCGACACACCACGAATCGAGATCACAATCGAGCCCGACAACGGTCCGCCTCTGAATGGTAGCGATGCCGTGTTTGCGGCGGTCGCTGCCGCAGCATGGCAGGCCAGCGGCTATCAACCCAGGTGGCCGATTGCCGCGTCGAGCAATGCCTTCTGATCTCCGGAGGGGGAGCATTCTCCAGCCACTAACGTCGGTCGCATGAGTAAGCCCCTTGGTCCATACAGTCCCGTCGTGCGCGCTGGAGACTTCGTCATTGTCTCCGGCCAGGGTGGCATGGCTGACGGCAAGGTTGTCGAGGGTGGCGTCGCCGCTGAGACGACACAGACGATGAAGAATGTTGCGATGCAGTTGGAGTCGGTGGGCGCAAGTTTGAGCGACATCGTCAAGACCACTTGCTTTCTGACCGACATGGAGAATTTCGCCGTCTTCAACGACGCCTACGCGGAGGCACTCGGGAATCATCGACCAAGTCGTTCGACGGTTGCGGTGGTTGGTCTGCCAGCGGGATTCCTCGTAGAAGTCGAGGCGTGGGCCTACAAGCCGCAGTGATTGAACGATGTTCCTGGGCCCTCGGCGGCGGCGCCAACATTGGCACGGCATACGTCGATTATCACGATGAAGTGTGGGGTGTACCTCAGCACGATCCCACCGCACTCTTCGAGTTCCTGATCCTCGAGGGAGCACAGGCCGGTCTGTCGTGGTCGACCATCCTCCGTAAACGGACTGGGTACCTGGGGGCCTTTGCCAACTTCGATGCCCAGCTTGTCGCGGCTTTCGACGAGCACGACGTGGAGCGGTGTATGGCCGACACCGGGATTGTTCGTAATCGGGCCAAGATCAACGCAGCAATCAGCAATGCGCGCGCCTGGCTCGAACTGGATGATCCTGTCCGTTACGTATGGAGTTTCACGGATGGCGGCACCATCCAGAACGGATGGGACTCAATCGAACACGTGCCCGCCGAGACGGACCTCTCGCGAGCTATGAGCAAGGATCTCAAGCGACTGGGTTTCAAGTTTGTTGGGCCGACGATCTGTTACGCGTTCATGCAGGCAACCGGCATGGTCAACGATCATGTCACGACCTGCTTTCGGCACCGGGAGTGTCGGGCACTAGCCTGAGCGCTATGGCCGGAGCTGTCATTATCGCCGTCACGCTGTTGGTGTTTCCCGTTGTTGTCATCATGAGCGGTGCCTTGGCGTCTGCCATCCTCGGCGAGTCGCTGTACCGCGACGGACGCAGTCGCAACGAGGGCAGCGAACTTCTCGAACTCGACGACTGATTCGTCGAATTCGGCCACTCATTCGTGACACCGACAACATGGCAGGATAAGTGCTGTTGTGGTTTTGCATCGTGAGTCCAGTCATGACCATCGAAGAGACAACGCGGTCCTCGATGCGTTCGGAGGGGAACCAAGCCCGTGACCTCTGAAGGCCCCGGTCCTCGAGAGCGGACCCCCGCCGATCTCGTGATCGCCAATGCCCGTTGCGTGGCGACCGTCGACGACGAGCGACGGGAAATCGGTGGCGGTTGGGTCGCGATCACAGATGGATTAGTGAGCGGAGTTGGATCAGGGACGCCACCTCCCTCGGCCTCGGTGCTCGACGCGAGCGACTGCCTGGTGACACCCGGCTTGGTTAACACTCATCATCACCTGTATCAGAACCTGACGCGGGCCAACCCTGAGATGACCAGCAAGCCGCTGTTTGGTTGGCTGCAATCGCTGTATCCACTCTGGCGTTCTCTCGACACCGAATCGGCCTACGTGTCGGCCTGGGTCGGCCTGGCCGAACTTGCACTGTCGGGCTGCACGACATCCTCCGATCACCTCTATGTACATCCGAAGGGTGCCGGAGATCTTCTCACGGCCGAGATCGAAGCTGCTCGGGACCTCGGAATTCGCTTTCACCCGACCCGAGGGTCGATGTCGCTGTCGGAGAAGGATGGTGGTCTGCCACCAGACGATGTGGTTGCCGACGACGATGAGATACTCGCCGCAAGTGAGGAGGCGGTAGCCCGCCATCACGACCGATCTCACGGAGCGATGACACGCATTGCTCTCGCCCCGTGCTCGCCGTTCAGCGTGACCGAGCAACTGATGGTGCGCTCGGCGGAACTGGCGGAACGGCTCGACGTCCGATTGCATACGCACTTTGCCGAGAATGCCGAGGACGACGACTTCAGCGTCGCGACGTTCGGCTGCCGACCGATGGAATACCTCGAACGGACCGGGTGGTGCACAGATCGAACTTGGGTCGCACACTGTGTGACGCCCAGTGCCGAAGAGGTCACACGTCTCGGCGCCGCGGGCGTCGGCGTTGCACACTGCCCATCGAGCAACATGATCCTCTCGTCGGGGATCGCCCCGGTCGTCGAGTTGCGGGAGGCAGGCGTTCCGGTGGGGATCGGAGTTGATGGCTCATCTTCGGCAGACTCGGCTTCACTGTGGCTCGAGTCTCGCCAGGCAATGCTGCTTGCCAAGCTTCGCAGTGGCGCCGCGGCCGGGACGGCGAGAATGGCTCTCGAGATGGCTACCAGGGGCGGAGCCGCTTGTCTCGGTCGCCAGGGGGAGATCGGAGTGCTGGCCCCCGGCGCCGTCGGCGATGTGGCTATTTGGTCCCTGACCGGACCGCAGTTTGCGGGTGCGCTGGCCGATCCGATCGAGGCTTGGTTGCGGTGCGGGCCGACAGGGGCCTTGCACACCGTGGTCCGCGGGCGCGTCGTCGTTCGCGATGGTGGGCTGGTCTCGGACCGGGTCGATGAGATGCTCGTTGCGCACGATCGCCTCGCACGTCGCATGCAGCAGTACTAGAGGTCGCGCCGAGGGGTGGATGGCGCCAACCCGTTCGTGTAGGTGGTCGCTTGGAACACGTGCTTGGCCGGAGCCCGTGCCCGGTTCGGAGACGTGCTCGTTTGATGGGCGTGTTCGTTTGATAGACGTGCCAGGTTCGGAGCAGGTGCCCGGATTGGAGACGCTCTCGGTTGGAACGACTGCTCCTTTGCGACAGCTGCTTGGCGTCATTCGATTGTTGTCAATCGGGACTGGGCTGAGACGCGTGGTGCCGTATTCAGACTGCTGTTGACGGCGGACGGTCTATGCGGCCGTGGGTTTTCGTTCACTGGTGGTTGGTGCTGGCTCAGCGGTGTCTGGTGTTCGGTCGATGGAGCTTGCGGTGTGTGCGATGATTCCGTCGGGTCTGGTCCAGGTTGTGACTCGGTCGGCGGTCATTGTGAGGCTCCATCGGCCTTCGTGGACGAGGTGGTGGTGTTTCTCGCATAGTGGGAGCAGATTGTTGATGTCGGTGGGGCCTCGGTGTTTCCACCACCAGCGGATGTGATGTATGCGACATGCAGAGAACCCGATGGTGCAGTCGGGGTGGGCGCAGGTGCGGTGCATTGCCCGTAATGCTCGGCGTTGATACCGGTTGGCGGTCCTCTTGGATCGTCCGACGTCGAGCACCTCACCGTCGCCGCCCAGCACTGCAGGCAGTACTTCTGCGTCGCAGCACAGCCGGCGAACGGTGGACACCGGTAGTGGGATACCGTTTTCGGTTTCACAGACACTGTTGTCGTGCAGCCCGGAAATCAGGGTTTTCCAGTCGACGAGTACCGTGATCTCGGGAACCCGCCGCCCCGCATCACCACGACCACCATTGCCGCCGTTGTTTGGGCTGTCGGTGTCGTCGTTGTTGAGGCCGGCTTCGACTGCAGCGATGAATGCTTCTATCTGTAGCTGGTTCCACGGTGTTTTGCTGTTGCCGTCAGCCTGGCGCCCTTTGGCTAGTTGGGCGTCGATGATGCTCCATAGTTTGGCGTCACGTACCGGGTCCAACTCCAAACGCGTCATGTGCATGCCGGTGATCTGATCCACCCACCGTTTCACCTTGGAACGTTTCTGTTGCCGGTCGAGCTCATCGACGTCAGACTTCGGACCTGCAGCGACGAGTTGGCGGGCCAACTGTCGGCACCGCCGCCCAAATACGTCAACGCTTTCGCTGGCAGCCTTGGCCAACAGATCGGTCTCATGCTCGGCGAACTTCGCTCTGGTGTCGTTGTCGAGGTCTTTGGTTGCGGCAGCGATCGCGTCGAGGTGACCGGCAGACACCACCCCGTCACCGAGTGCGTCTTCCAACGAGGCCATCGATTCGCCAACCCTTTCACGGTCGGCAACCTTTTTGGCTTCCTTGTTCGAGCGTTGACCCTGCCTGCCGAGCATCGACTCGGCCGGTTCGGCTTTACCGGCCGCGGCCAGGTGTCGGGCTCGACGAGCACACTGCATGTCGAAACGGTTGTGCCATCCATGTAACCGGCGTGACAGATCAAGCCACTCCGCGAGATCGTCACGCTCAGCACAATCTGGATCGGCCCCAAGCAACACATCAAGAGCGTCTCGCAACTCTGCGTTCTTCATCATTACCTCCAATCAATATGGGTGTTCACTGATTGGGGGAGTCGGTAAGACAAGAATGCACATGGGGTTGTCACACAGATAGAAAACACACCCTCACCAGGGGT
>Ga0209013_10001755_pt1 | contig 19961 bp, 19 predicted proteins | sample Cruoilmetagenom2_FD_187291 | JGI IMG/M metagenome (GOLD analysis project Ga0209013, IMG submission 187291) | Oil polluted marine microbial communities from Coal Oil Point, Santa Barbara, California, USA - Sample 2 (SPAdes) (version 2) | ecosystem: Environmental > Aquatic > Marine > Oil seeps ...
CTATATTAGTTCGTTGGATTTTCGGAATTGGGTTCTGGTTGGTTATCATCTTCTGTTTTTTCAAAAGCTACTCCACCCTCGTTAATCATGTTGAGAGAAGCAATATAATCTTTGTCTTGTCGCAGTGCCATTTCTTCAGATTCATTCCACATGCGGTACAAAATACGTCCCTCCTTAGCGTTCTTTTAAACTTAAGTGAAATAGCATTCATAAATAAGGAATAACCAATCGTTTTCTTATGTTATGCGGCAGAGGGAAGAAATATAGTGTATTTATTTATTAAAATTTCATTACAAAAACTAGTTTGAATCGAGCTGTCTCCATCTTTTATAGAACCAATGCAGCGGCAAAAAATTCGCTATATAACTCCTTCAAAATTTTCGTCTCGTCTTGCTTCAAGACGCCAAATACAAGACTAACTTCTGATGAACCTTGATTGATCATTTCAATATTAGCTCCCGTTCTAGAAATGGCTGCAGTGGCACGTGCTGCTAATCCAGTCGTATTATTCATTCCTTCACCTACAAGAACAATCATGGATAAATCATTGCGGATGTGAACGTCATCTGCCTCCAATTCCGTATAAATTCGATGTATGATTCTTTTTTCTTTGTCAGTGGTTAACTGATGGCTACGTAATATGACGGATAGGTCATCAATTCCGGATGGGATATGTTCGTAGGAGATATCTTCATCTTCTAGAATTTGCAGAAGTTTACGTCCAAATCCAATTTCACGATTCATCAAATATTTACTTACATAAAGCGTTGAAAATCCACTATCTGCTGAGATTCCAGTTACCGGTCGGAGTACAATATCTCTTTTCGCTACAATCATGGTGCCAGTGGCGATTGGATTGTTTGTATTTTTAATACATACCGGTATCAATTCTTTAAAAGCTGGCATGAGCGCCTCGTCATGTAGGACAGCAAAACCGGCGTAGGATAACTCACGCATTTCACGATACGTCATCTTGTCGATTTCCACAGGGTTATCAACAATTCTGGGGTTCGCTGCAAACACACAATCCACATCCGTAAAGTTTTCATAAAGTTCGGCATGAACAGCGGCTGCTAAAATCGCACCCGTAATATCTGATCCCCCTCGCTCAAATGTCCGCAAAACGCCTTCCTTTGTATAGCCAAAATAACCAGGAAACACAATAATAGAAGCTTTTTCCCTTAATGACGCTAAGTGGCTGTAAGATTCGGGTAACACCTGGGCGCGATTCGGGTATGAAGTTACGAACAAGCCAGCTTCATTCGGGTTGATGTATTCTGCTCGTAGACCGATGGAAATTAAATATGCGGCAACCAGTTTTGCTGAAATATCCTCACCACTTGCTTTTAGGCTGTCTGTAAATTGTTCGATATTCCCTTTATCCGCAGCAAGTCGATTCTGTAAATCGTTTTCAATCATCTCAACGATTTCATGATCCAGTCCAAGACCTTGTGCAATTTCCTTATAGCGATTAATCACTAGTGTTAGTTGTTCTTGTGTATTTTTTCCGCTGAGTGCGATTTCTGTGAGGGTAATCAACAAATCAGTTACTTTCAAATCTGCCTCAAATCTTTTACCTGGAGCCGATACGACGACTATTTTTCGAGATGGGTCTGCTCTGACAATCTCCGCTACTTTTTTGATTTGTTGTGTACTTGCTACAGACGTCCCGCCGAATTTGCATACTTTCATCCTATCAAGTCCCATCTTTTTATTAATAATAAAAGGTTGTATTTGAACATAGGTACATATTATAATGTCCATATAGAAAATACAAATGTTTTTTTAGAGAAGACAAACATAAAGGGGAAACGATTTGATGAAAAGTGAAATATCGCTTGGTTTATTGGGGCTTGGAACAGTAGGAAGTGGAGTTGCAAAAATTTTACAGCAACATCAGAAGGATCTGCGTCATAAATTAGGGGTACCGGTACTCATAAAAAAAGTACTGGTTAAAGATGAAGGAAAAGAAAGACAGATCGCTCTAAATCCTGAGATCTTTACAACGGATATCGGGGACATATTAAATGATCCTTCACTCGATATCATTGTGGAAGTGATGGGTGGGATCGATGGGGCGAAGCGAGCGATAGAAACTGCTCTTCGTTCAGGGAAACAAGTAGTCACAGCTAATAAAGATGTGATGGCAGAACATGGGCATGAACTCTTGAAGTTAGCGGATCAAGAAAAATGCGATTTATTTTATGAGGCGAGCGTTGCTGGCGGCATACCAATTATTCGCACGCTGGAAGACGGACTTGCTTCGGACAGAATCTCCAGTCTTATGGGAATCGTGAATGGTACAACGAACTATATCTTAACGAAAATGAAAAAAGAAAAGATGAGTTATGAACTAGCTTTAGAAAAAGCAACGAAGCTAGGATTTGCTGAAGCGGACCCGTCATCCGATGTCGATGGTCTGGATGCAGCCAGAAAAATGGTTATTTTGTCTTCACTCGCATTTTCTACGGAAGTCCATCTGGAGGATGTGCTAGTAAGGGGAATGAGCGAAATACAAGACGGGGATTTAGAGCTTGCTGACCAATTTGGCTACACGGTAAAAATGGTTGGTACTTCAAAAAAAGATGAAGAAGGTATTGAGGTCACTGTGGAACCCCTTTTCTTGGCAAATTCACATCCACTTGCATCGGTTAACAACGAATTTAATGCGGTTTACATATATGGGGATGCAGTTGGGGAAACGATGCTTTATGGGCCGGGAGCGGGTTCCCTTCCAACTGCCACTTCAGTAGTTTCTGACATTATTGCAGCTTGCCGTAACCTACTGCTAGGAGTAAACGGAGAACGTCTACATGCAGCTCAATACGAAAGAGTGATGAAAGAAGACAGATATTGCCATGCGAAATATTTCCATCGCTTGCTTGTAAAGGATGAACTCGGAGTGTTGTCAAAATTAACGTCAATTTACAGTCACCATCAAGCAAGTCTTCAGTCTGTTATGCAGCATCCGATTAAAGGTGAAGGCAAAGCCGAAATCATTTTGTTAACACATAACATTTCCAGACAACAACATGTTGACATCATAAGTGATTTGGAAGGTACTGCTAGTGTCATCAGTCATTACCGCATCGAAGGGGAGGCATCAGTATGAAATGGTTAGGGTTGATTGAACAGTATAAAGAATGGCTTCCGGTATCAGAAGAAACACCAAAATTGACATTACAAGAAGGGAATACGCCATTGGTTCACTTGGGAAAACTGTCTAAAGAGTGGGGAATTGACCTTCATGTGAAGTTGGAAGGAGCAAACCCTACTGGCTCATTCAAGGACCGTGGAATGGTCATGGCGGTTGCCAAAGCGCAAGAAGAAGGTAAAACGATTCTTATCTGTGCCTCAACCGGCAATACTTCCGCATCGGCTGCAGCATATGGAGCAAGAGCGGGCATGCGAACAATTGTGGTCATTCCAGAAGGACGAATTGCACTTGGGAAGCTTGCACAGGCGAAAATGTATGGAGCGGAGATCTTGGAGATTAAAGGAAACTTTGATGATGCACTTGAAATGGTTCGCGAGGTGGGTCAAGAAGACGGCATTGCTTTAGTGAATTCCGTCAATCCGTATCGTTTGGAGGGGCAGAAAACAATTGCTTTTGAAATCATTGATCAGCTAGAAAAGGTACCAGATGTCTTGGCATTGCCAGTAGGAAACGCTGGGAATATTTCTGCAGCTTGGAAAGGTTTCAGTGAATATGCACAGAAGAATGGCGCTAAACGTCCAATCTTACTCGGCGTCCAAGCAGCAGGAGCAGCTCCGATCGTCAATAACCATATCGTAGAAAATCCTGAAACAATTGCGACAGCCATTCGAATAGGCAATCCAGCCAGCTGGCAGCTTGCATTAAAAGCACTGGATGAATCCAATGGAACCATCTTAGCTTCAACTGACGAAGAAATTTTAGAGGCCTATCAACTGCTTGCCGCAACTGAAGGGATATTTGCAGAACCAGCTTCATGTGCATCCATTGCAGGCATAAAAAAACAAGTAGAAAACGGCTCGCTTAAAAGAGGATCTACAGTTGTTGCAATCCTTACAGGGAACGGCTTAAAAGATCCGGAAACTGCCATTTCAGTCAACGAAGATCAACCTTTTCTTGTTCCAGAAGACATGGAACGCTTTTGGGAAAACTTGAAGAAAGGTGTGAAAGTATGAGTTGGAAGGAATTCGCGGTAACAATCCCAGCATCAACTGCAAACTTAGGTCCGGGGTTTGATTCGATTGGATTGGCACTGAACCTGCAAATGACAATTAAAGTATCGCCTTCCCTTGAGTGGGTCGTGGAATATACCAATAGCGAGTACCAACACCTATCCAGTGGAATAGATAATTTGATCATTGCCACTGCCTTGGCAGTAGCTAGACAATTTAATTGTCAGTTGCCAGCTGCAAAACTATTGATAGACTCAGATATTCCGCTAAGTAGAGGACTTGGAAGCAGTGCTGCCGCAATTGCTGGTGGAATCGAAATAGCGGATCGATTGCTTGGATTAGATTTACCAATGCGCGACAAAGTGAAAATCGGAAGTGAGTTGGAAGGCCATCCAGACAATGTTTCGGCATCTTTTTATGGCGGATTAACGATTTCCTATTTGGATGAAGAAGAAGTGGAAAGCATCCATGTACAGGAAGTGGACATTGGCGTCGTTATTATGATGCCGCCGAATGAATTTCTAACAACTGAGTCTAGAGGGCTTTTGCCGTCATCACTTTTACATCGTGTGGCAACGAAGGGAAGTGCAGCAAGCAATGTATTAACTGCTGCATTGGTCCAAGGAGATTGGGTGACTGCGGGACGTATGATGGGGAAGGACATATTCCATGAACCATTTCGTAAAAGTAGATTTCCTGATTTTGATTCCATCCGGCAAGTAAGCAAGGAGCTAGGCGCATTTGGTTCGGCCATCAGTGGTGCAGGTCCGTCCCTGTTCATAGCAGTGAAAACTGGCGATGAAGAGAAAATCGCCGTTCAATTGAGAAACGAGTTTCCGCACTATCAATGTATCGTTACCAAACCATCCTCAGCGGGAGTGAAAGCGAGTGAAATGGTCATTTAACTAAATATATCTACAAGGAAATCCCAATCAGGCAACTTATGATTGGGATTAATCGTGTTCAATCTAATTATTTTTCAACATTTGTTCTTGCGCCATTCTAATCATCTCTTTGACCATATTCCCACCAATAGGTCCACCTATTTTGCCTGCTTGCTCAGATGTAAGTTTTCCGTTGTACCCTTTACTAAGTGGGATCCCTAGTTCATTTGCAATTTCGTATTTTACATCCTCTGGTTTCGCTTCATTTACAGTGTACCCTTTAGATTCCATGACTTTTGCTTTCAGTTGATTTAAACCTGCACGTGCTTCGGGAACTAATATTTTATTATTTCTTGCCATTTTGATCTCCTCCTCTTTCTAACAGTATTTCCTAAAAGAAGAATTGAATTCTTTAGTAAATAAAAGGGTAGATTCAGTCAAAAAGTGAAAACTTCTTCTATTAAAGTCGGAAAGATTCCGTGATTGGGGTGTTTCCTACGTGACCCGCTTTTTTTACGACTGAGCCATCGCTCAGTCTCAGTGATGATTGATAAAACTGGAATTTCAATTCCGGATTTAGAAATTATCATCACGGTTTCCCTTGAATGCTAATTAATAGTATTTTTGTAACTAAATATAAAGGTGTCCGTCTAATTTTGTTGTAAGAACATTCTTCAACTATTTTAGGAGGACATCATGAAAAGAATTTTAAGTTTAGTAATTTTTATTGCTATCCTATCTTTGTTAGTAGGATGCACAGATCAAGCGATTGATGAGAAAGAAAAAGCACCGAAAGTCTCATTAGAGGAGATTGCAACACAGATTAAAGAACAAATTGCTGAGGACATGAAAGCGAATGGTGCCGGGGAAGATGTTTTAGTGGATGGGAATTTGCAGAGCTATATTGAGGCTGATTTAAAAAAATCAGAAGACAATGATCCTGCTGTTGCTATCCTGCTTGAGAAGATGCAATTGAACAAGGAAGAGATGAACAACGGGATTGTCATTGCAGCGATGATGAATATCAATTCCGATGAGATTATTTTATTAGAAGCATCTGACGAAGCTCATGTAGATACGCTAAAGGAAAGTTTGGAGAGAGAATTAGAAGCGCAAACGCATACTTGGGAACAGTATTTACCAGATCAACATGAAAAAGTGAAAAAAAATATCATAACTACAAAAGGCAACTATTTATTGTATGTGACGTATGAGCATCCCGAAAAAATCAATGAGATATTTAATCAAAGTTTTGAGTAACTCCCAAGGCACTCTGTGTGCCTTTTTCTATTTCTAAACTGGAAGTGATTTCATGGTCTTTAGCAGTTTAACGTTTTTGTTTTTCTTTTTACCTATCACTCTATTCATCTATTATGTAAGTCCAAAGAAATTGAAAAATATCGTATTGCTTATCGTTAGTTTGTTTTTTTATGCATGGGGGGAACCTATTTATATAGCCCTTATGATTTTTTCGGCATGTGTTGATTATTTTCACGGATTACTTATTCATAAATATCGGCTCATAAATCGGCTGAAAGCAAAAGTTGTCCTCATTTCTTCCTTAATCGTAAATATAGGAATTTTAACGTTTTTTAAATATGCAGATTTCTTGATTGATAGTGTAAATGTTTTGGTGGGTACGGGAATGGATCCTCTTCACTTGTCCCTCCCAATAGGAATATCTTTTTATACATTTCAAACGATGTCTTATTCCATTGATATCTATCGTGGACAGGTACTCCCTCAAAAAAATCCTATTTCGTTAGCACTTTATGTATCATTATTTCCGCAATTAATCGCTGGCCCAATTGTCCGTTATCAAACAATTGCTGAAGAGCTTCAGCGACGTGAGTGGAATCCCTCACAATTTTCTGATGGCATAAAGATTTTTATCATCGGGTTAGGTAAAAAAGTACTTCTTGCGAACAATATTGGGTTGCTATGGAATGACATTCAAAATCAAAGCCCTACTGAACTATCCGTACTCACAGCGTGGCTTGGAATCATAGCATTTTCTCTACAAATCTATTTTGACTTCAGTGGTTATTCTGATATGGCTGTAGGATTAGGTAAAATGTTCGGATTTAATTTCCCAAGGAATTTCCATTATCCATATATCTCAAAAAGTGTGACAGAGTTTTGGCGTAGATGGCATATTTCTTTAGGCACTTGGTTTCGTGACTATGTATACATACCGCTCGGAGGAAGTAGGAAAGGGAAGTTACTAAACTTCCGAAATTTATTCATTGTTTGGGGGATAACAGGGTTATGGCATGGGGCGAGTTGGAATTTTGTTTTATGGGGACTCTATTTTGGAGTGCTGATTGCCATTGAAAAAGCTGGCTGGCTGAACATACTAAAAAAAATGAATCCAGTTTTTCAACATGCCTATCTTCTTTTTGTCGTCCTAATCAGTTGGGTACTATTTGTATTTGAAGATTTCATGGAAGGTCTTGAATATGCGAAAATCATGTTCGGTTTGTCGATGAATAACCTCTACGATACACAGTTTCTCTATTATTTTTATACCCATATTGTTTTACTTATTATTCTACTCATTGCATCAACGCCAGCACTTTTTGCTTTTAGACATACATATATAAGTAAACAATCGAAAACTGTGATTTCTATAGTTGATCATGTTGTCATACCTACCTATTATTTATTGATTCTTTTATTATCAACATCTTACTTGGTTGATGCATCATATAATCCATTTCTATATTTTCGTTTTTAATAGAGGGGGTCTAGACATGTCTATGGTGAATAAAGTTATTTGTGGAATATTCCTGTGTTTTATATTCGGTATAGGCGTTTCAAATCTAGTTTCAGAGGACATGAGTTTTTCTGAAATCGAAAATCGTATGTTGTCTCAAGTGCCAAAATTTACATTTGACAGTTTTCTTTCTGGCGAATTTACAGATGACCTTGAAGTGTATTTAAGTGACCAATTTGTTTGGAAAAAATTTTGGGTGGGACTTAATACCGATGCGGAACAGGTAACACTAAAGAATGAAAATAACGGCGTATTTTTTGGCAAGGAGGATTATTTATTAGAAGGTTATGATAAGCCAGGGGAGCAGCTTCAAAAAAATATAAATAGCGTTCTCTATTTTTTAAATAAAGCTGAGAATATTACATCATATTTGATGATTGCTCCAACATCGGTGGGAATATACAATGAAAACTTACCTTTGTATGCACCATCATTTAGTCAGAAAGAAACACTTACTTATTTAGAGAATCAGTTTAATGAATCGATAACATATTTAGATGTATATGATGTTCTATTACGTGAAAAAGAAGAGCAGATATACTTTCGGACAGATCATCATTGGACAAGTATAGGTGCTTATTACGCATATGAAGCAGCGGCAAAAAAGATGGGATTTCGACCTTATAGTAAAGATGATTTTTCCGTTAAAACGGTATCTAATGATTTTTATGGTACTTTGTATTCGAAAGCAAGTGCCTATCGTATAGAACCCGATGAGATTGAAATTTTTCTGCCAAAGTTCAATTTAACTTATGAGGTGCAATACGAAAAAAATGAACAAAGTTCAAACACGCTATATGAATGGGACAATTTAAATAAAAAAGACCAATATGCTGTATTTTTAAATGGCAATCATAGTCTTGTGAAAATTAAATCTAGTCTTCGTAACGGACGAAAAATCGTAGTTATGAAAGATTCATACGCACACGCCTTCATACCATTCCTAGCTAATCATTTTGAAGAGATACATGTGATTGATCTTCGTTACTACCATCTGAATATATACGAGTATTTGGATACCAACGAAATTGATGAAGTCTTGTTTTTATATAATCTAGCTAATTTTTCACAAGATACGAATATGATTTGGTTGCAACAGTAATTCATCTGACATTTAGAGGGTGTCAATCTTATGTTTTAGTCAATATTTTTTGTATTAATTTTAGCAAAATGTGACAAATTAATGAAATGTTAATTTAGAACCAAGTTTCGACATTTTTTACATACTATCTATAATACTATGAAAAAGTTGCTTCAGAATGATTTGGAGCCAAGCAAATTATTGTATGGGGGAAAGTGGACAAAATGAGAATGTTAAGTAAAGAAATATTGTTGGTGAAAATCCATTTAAATAAAATTGAAATGTATAATATAGCAAAGCGTTTTGGTTTTGTTGATCCTCGTGTTGTTGCCTGCAGTCAAAGACTGGATGAATTGTTGAACAAGTATCAACAATTAAATGATGCAAATTATCATATACCTACTCAACGTGCAGTATAGGGGCAGATCGGTCATACAGACTTATTCATGGGAAACAGAAAAGACGCCCGGCAACCACCCCGGACGTCTTAATATAAGTGAAACAACATAACAAATCAGGGAAAGTATGTTGTCGCACATTTGATTATAATTGAGTAAAGAAAAGTTTCCTTTTCATCTACAAACATAGTGTAACACGAGATAGAGAACCGTCTATAGATCAATATTTTCATGCATTCCCAATAAGTTCTTGAATGGGGATAAATCAAAACAAAATCCAATAATTTACATACTATTGGATTTTATTTTTACATAATAGTTGAAAAGTTTACGTTAGTATAATCAGCCCATCAAGGTTTGTTCGTTGTCCGTTTACTGAAAAATTTTTCTTCTAACTCTGTCGCTGAAATCGGTTTGCTGAAATAATAGCCTTGACCCATTGGGCATTCCAATTGCCCAAGAAGATTGAGATGCTCTTCCGTTTCAATCCCTTCAGCAACCACATTTAAGTTGAAAGTTTTCCCAATGTTAATGATTGTTTTTATAAGAGATAGATCCTTACTATTGCCAATCAAATCACGAACAAATGATTGATCGATTTTCAACGTATCGAAAGGCAAGTTCTTCAGAAGACTTAGAGAAGAATAACCCGTTCCGAAATCATCAATCGATAACCCAACCCCAAGTTCCTTGAGAGCAGTTATTTTTGGAATGACCAATTCAAAGTTTTCAAGCACACTCTCCGTAACTTCAAGTTCTAAATAATGGGGTTTAATATTATATTGGCACAAGCTAGATTCAATAAAAGGAATAAAGCTTTCATTTCGAAACTGTCGTTGAGAAACGTTGACCGAGAATTTAACTAATGGATATCCATAACTCCGTAATTCGTCCATCTGAGTTAAGACTTCACTAATTACCCAGTTTCCGATTTCACTAATTAACCCAGTATCCTCGGCAATCGGAATAAACTCCATAGGGGGTACGAAACCTAAATTCGGGTTTTCCCATCTAATAAGAGCTTCCACTCCAGCTAATTCATTCGTCAGCAAGTTGAACTTTGGCTGATAGTGAAGATAAAGCTCTTCATTTTTAATCGCTTTTCTTAATTCAACCTCAATCAATGTCTTTCTTTCAAGCTGCTGCTTTAGTTCGTTGGTAAACATTTTATATGTGTTTTTTCCATCAATTTTGGCATAATACATCGCGGTGTCAGCCATATTTAATAAATCATTTATTTTTCCAGTATGCTGAGGATAGCTACTGATCCCAATACTGGCAGTAATGAGAACTTCATTGCCTTTAATGTAATAGGGTTCTTTAATATATTCGATTATATCCATCGCAATGTTTTGAACGTGTTCCAAATCTTTATTTTGGATTAAGACAATGAATTCATCGCCACCGTGATGGTAAGTGGTCGTAAACTCATTTCTAAAGAAGTTCAGACGTTCTGATACATCAATTAATAACCGATCGCCAACTTCATGACCAAGTGTGTCATTGGCAATCTTAAATCGATCTAAATCAATAAATAAAATGGAAGACTGCTGAGTCAGTTCAATGACTTTTTCTAAATCATGAAGCAAACGCCTTCGATTTGGAAGATTTGTTAGTTCATTGTGCTCAGCTTTATTCTTCATGTAATCTTCTTCTTGTTTTTGTTTGGTGATGTCTCGAAAGACTGCGATTATTTTTTGGGTTTCTTTAATCCGAGACAAAGAAATTTCTTGAGGGAAAGTTGTTCCATCTCTTCTTAAACCAATGGTCTCTCCTCGCGCGTAACCGAGTTGAATTAAGTCAGGAAGCAATGTTTCATTAACATAAGTAACTGTTTCAATTGATAAATTACTTTCCCATGCGATGCATATGAATTGTTCTTTGTCATATCCATAAAGTTTTGTCATTGCCTCATTCACGAATTCATATTGACCGTCTTCATTTATGATCGCAATAGCATCGACAGTTGAATCTAAAGCATAAGAATAATCAGTAAGGGCTCTCTCAGTCGAATGCAATTGCTTTTTCGAATATAAGAACTTATCTATTTGCAATCCTAATAACCAAATAATTAAGATGTTAACAGGAGTAAACAGAAGTGCAATCTTTGAAATCTCGATACCAAGGTAATATGAAACTGCAAAGTTAATCACAAAAACTGCTAATAAAATTATTCGCCAAGTAAATCGCATAGTTTCTCCTATGAAAAAAGTATTTTATTAGGCTAATCATAATAGATGAATTTTGAAAATACAATCCGTAAAAGCGTAAAACAAATAAAAGTGAGTGTTAAGGGTTTTAACAAAATGGTATTTGCCACCAACAAAAAGAGATATCAAAATAACCTATTAACGATAAGTCAATGTATCTATATAAAGTTGTTACTAAATTGACAATTTATTGCTTGATTTGTCGAATAAAGATGCAGAACATGGTATTAACTTTACTCTTCTATAGGAAGAAAAGTAGAAAAATCATTTTTATGAAATCTCGATTTAAGGATATGGAGCAGTTTTCTGGAATATCAACGGTGGGATTAATATAACAAAAGATTAAAGGGTTAACATGCAAAAACCCCAACCACACTTGATAATCAAGGTGTGGTTGGGGTTTTGATTTATAGCCAACATCTATTATTTCAATGAAAGAAGTTTATCGAATTTTTCTTGAACTTGTTCTTCTGTTAAGTCATGCTCAACGATATAGCGGTTGCGTGGATGTGTGCGGCATTCATCAGAACAACTACGCATATATAGATGTTCATTTTCTTCCGAGCAGAGAATTTTGTCGTTACATTCTGGGTTCGCGCAGTTTACATAGCGTTCACAAGGTTCACCTGTAAAATGATCTTTCCCAACAATTACGTGTTCAACTTGATTGATTGGTACGGCAATGCGCTCGTCAAAGACGTACATTTGACCATCCCATAACTGACCGCGTACTTCAGGGTCTTTCCCGTAAGTTGCAATTCCTCCGTGTAGTTGGCCCACATCTTCATAGCCTTCTTTAACTAACCATCCAGAGAATTTTTCACAGCGAATTCCACCTGTACAATACGTCAGGATTTTCTTCCCTTCGAACTGTTCTTTGTTCTCACGCATCCATTGAGGTAAGTCACGGAAGTTTTTGATTTCCGGACGAACTGCGCCGCGGAAATGACCTAAATCGAATTCATAGTCATTGCGTGCATCGATTACCACTGTGTCTTCTTGTTGCATTTTTTCATAGAACTCAGTCGGTGATAGATATTGTCCTGTTAGTTCATTTGGATTGATATCATCTTCCCCAAGGCCGAGGTGAACCACTTCGTTTTTTGCACGTACATGCATTTTTTTGAAGGCATGGCCATCAGCGGCATCTATTTTGAACGTCATATCTGAAAAGCGTTCATCGTCTTTCATCATATCCATGTACGCTTGGGTTTGATCCAATGTACCGGATACAGTACCGTTGATCCCCTCGTGAGAAACGAGAATGCGTCCTAATAGACCGATCTCTTTACATGCGGCTAAATGAGTTTGTGCGAATAATTCAGGTTCTTCTATAAGTACATATTTATAATATAACAATACTTGATAAGCTTCGTTTTCCATCCTAATCTAACCACCTTACATTTATGCTAATTCAATCAATAAAGATAGCACAAAATCATCAAAATGACAATAAAAGTAGTCAATCTTGATTAGAAAAGACAATAATTCACTTTATCCATTTAAAGACAATTTAATTAAATGTTAATAATATTCTAAAAATATTGTGTAATATATTGCATTTCATTTTTAGATAGAGTAATATTACAGCCAGTGATATATTGCATACGTAAAATGAGTAGATGAATAATAATTGTTTAATAGGAGGAAAAATAGATGAATAAGAAATTGTCTTTTGGATCTTATACAGTAATAGGCGTTATGCTTTTTGCTTTGTTTTTTGGAGCAGGGAATCTAATCTTTCCAGCTTCACTTGGACAACAAGCTGGAACTAATGTTTGGATCGCGGTGGCAGGGTTTTTACTAACTGGTATTGGCCTTCCATTTCTCGGGATATTAGCAATGGGGTTCTCAGGTAGTCGTAGTTTACAGGATCTAGCAAGTCGCATACATCCAGTTTATGCCGTCATATTTACAGCTTTACTGTATTTAACAATTGGACCGCTATTTGCAATTCCACGTACAGGGGCCGTTTCGTATGACATCGGTGTTGCGCCATTTGTCGGTGCAGGATACGAACAAATTGCTCTGCTGATTTTCACATTTATTTTCTTCGGGGTGACCCTTTGGTTATCTCTGAATCCATCAAAAATGGTGGATCGCATTGGTAAATTATTATCACCTGCAATTCTAGTATTACTAGGTATTCTATTAATCATGGTCATCGTTAATCCAATGGGATCCATTCAAGCACCTCAAGAGTCTTATACAAGTGGTGCGTTTATAAAAGGATTTACGGAAGGCTATAATACGATGGATGCACTAGCATCTTTAGTTTTCGGTATAATTGTGATTAATATTATTCGTAAAATGGGGATCACTTCGACTCGAGGTATTTTAGTAGCAACAGCGAAATCGGGTGGAGTTGCCACCGTTTTACTTGGCATCATTTATGTAGGAATTGCCTATTTAGGAGCGACGAGTGTAGAATCGTTCGGTATATTTGATACTGGCGGACCTGTTCTGACTAGCGCATCTACACACTATTTTGGCATCTTTGGGACCATGTTGATGTCGGTTATCATTTTCCTAGCGTGTTTAACGACCAGCGTTGGTTTGATCACAGCATGTGGCGAGTATTTCCATACAATCTGTCCTAAAGTTAGTTATAAAGTATTCGTGATCGGTTTCTCTACATTCTCATTTGTTATTGCTAACTTTGGTCTTTCGAACATTATTACGTATTCAATTCCAGTTCTCATGTTCTTGTATCCTTTGGCAATTGTTTTAATGATACTAACATTTGCGTCACCAATGTTTAATCATTCACGATTAGTCTATGTGTCTGCAACGATTGTGACATTTATGATTAGTAGTATTGATGGATTGAAAACGTTATGTACCTCGTTAAATTTAGAGTACTTTGGATGGATGAAACCAATTATTTCATTCTATGAAACATACTTACCTCTATACGATCAAGGATTAGGATGGCTAATTCCAGTACTAATCGTAATCGTTATTACAGGAATTTTGTCGCATGTCCGTAAATTATCAACAAGTTACGCATAAAGGCATCAACTTAAAACCCCAAATCTCTGAACACTTGATCATAAGTGTGAGATTTGGGGTTTTTTTCTATATTAATAAGTAAGTTTACTTAAATTGGACTGCCAAAATAAGCGGAAATGTGTTATTTTTGATAGATACAGATTAAAAATGCTTGGAAAACTATCAAGCTATTTACATTATTCTCGTTCACGAGAATAAAATTCCTCTATTGCGTTCAGCCAATTATCTCGCATGATTTTTGAAACAAGCATTGTATCATGGTTTTTTAAGTGTTTGATAATCTTCGCGTGCTCTTCTATGGAATGAGTAGTTAAGACAATCGAATTATGGTAAAAAAGCCTTCTTACATGTGCTTGGAGGTTGGCAACCATCGATGTAATATAAGGATTGTTTGCGGCGTCTATAATGATTTGGTGAAATTCTTCATCGAGTTTTAGTGCCGCAAAATAATTCTCGATTTGGATTGCCTGAGAAAAACGTTCATTCATATCTTCTAAATTTTGAATGATGTTGTCATTTAAATTCGGAACCACTAATTCAGCAGCAAGTGCTTGAAGTGCTGCGAGTGGCGGGAGAAGGTCTATGATGTCTTCTTTTTTTACTTTCGTCACCTGAGTTGCTTTACCTGGAAACATCTCAACAAATCCTTGAACTTCAAGTAGTTGTAATGATTCACGTATAGGTGTTCTGCTTACACCTAATGCTTCCGCTAATTCTGTATCATTTAATTTCTCTTCTGGGCGCAACGTACCATCGATAATCCATTGCTGCAATTGATTAAATGCATTTTCTTTGGCAGAAATACGAATTGGTTTAGCATGATTGATTGGTACAGGCATAAAGAATCAACCTTTCCTATAAAATAGTTCTTATGTATGGCATCCAATTTCTACTAGTATACTACAAATATTCGTTATGCGATATATTGCTGACTAAAACTTACAGAGTTGTTAGTTAATACAGCATTTAATAAATAAATTGTTTCATAGTATAAAGGAAAAAATCCATGATGACTCGAATATAGTAAAAAACAAGATTATGGCAAATTGAGTGTTCCATGACATGGCTACAGAAGTGGTCATAGTAGGTGTCGGATTAGCAGGCTTAGTGGTAAAGCGGAAAGTTGACGGATACGCGGGAAAGAAAGTGCTATTGCTGGATCAAGAAAACCGAAATCATCACTTGGCGGGGCGGTTCTTTCCATTTAGTAGGTATTGGATAATGGGGCGGTGGTTGGTGTCAAAGGGATTGTTCTTCGGAGTATGGAGGTACTTTCTTAGGGAGATGTTTGTTTACTGGGCGACAAGTCGGACTTGCAATAGTAAAGGAATAAGAAATTTCGGATAATTGCTTGTTTTTTGAAACACTTCTACAAAATTAGACGTCTATGTATATGTTAAGGTCTGTCTAGGTCTCAGGTCTGAGTTGTCAAAAAGCCTCCCGTCCGATGGCGTGGATGTGGAATTCAAGTTATACTCTAAATACATTAATGAGATGAACAAATGAATGGCTTGATTGACTCATCATTCATTATAAATTCTGTACTACAAGGGGGGAAACCATGGAGATTTATTTCGTTTTTACTGATACAAAAACGTCACTAGGAAAATTGATTAAGAAATTCACCAACCATCCGTATAGTCATGTCTCGTTATCCTTTAGTCAAGACTTGAGTGAAGTCTATAGTTTTGGAAGGAAAAATATCGATAATCCTTTTGGCGGAGGATTTGTAAAAGAAGATATGAGTATTCCGTTTTTTCAAAGGGCCCAGTGCGCGGTCTTCAGTTGCACGGTCACGGAAAGAGAATATGAGCTGATGAAAGCATTCATGAAAGATTTTGAAAAAAATCAAGAGAAATATAAATATAACTTTGTTGGATTGTTTGGTGTACTCTTCGACAGAACAATTGAAAGGGAATCTGCCTTTTTCTGTTCGCAGTTCGTAGCCACTGTATTCAAGAGTGGTGGACGATCTATCGTTAATAAACCACCAAGTCTGACTTCGCCAAAAGATATCTATGCTTCAAAAGAATTGACGTATATTTATAGCGGTACATTAAAATATTACCCGTTTTTATTAGAAGTAAACCAACCTTTAGATAAACAAAAAATGATGGTATGCGTATAAAATCATCCTGTTAAAGGTCTAATTGCACTTATTCTTTACAATGATATTTATTATTTAATTTTATTTACATTCTTTAGAAAAAAGCTAGACTAATTTGATTAAGTAGTTCCGCCTTGATGGGTAATACTTAAGGAGTCAGCTTATTAAATCGTTATCCCATTCATAAATTTACAGCTTAATGAAATCATTTAACATAAATAAACGATGATTCTATATCGGCGTTTTCCCATAATGAACGTTCATATTAGATCAAGAAAAAAGAAAGGCTGTCCTTTTAAGTCGTTTAACTCGACTTTCAGGGCGGCCTTTCTTTAAATATCAGGAAGTTAAAAATTTGAGACTACCAGAACCCCGGTAATCAAAGTTCATTCTAACTTAATAGGCACTGAAAAAGTCCACCATTATAGACCTTACTCAGTATTCCCTAGACTACCGCTTCGGCGCTTTGTGGATGCCTCCCAAGTGTCAGTGATTACCACCAAAACAAATTTGCATAGGATTGGACGCACTTTGCATGGTATTTTTTATAATTTATTCGTTCAATGTTTTTTACCTGTATCTAATTTCCTGTCTTTCTTAAATGAAGCATAAATGATTGCCCCAACTAGGAATAAGCCAAGATAACCGACGACTGGATAGAACAATGTAACTAACTTTGTAAAGCCTACGAAACTTGCAATATAGGCTGTAATTCCAGTTACGATGACAAACGTTCTGAACTTGGTCGTTCCCATTTCGACAAAGCGTGCCGAGAATGAGAAGAGCATGCTGACTGCAGTGTTGTAAATCATCCCAAATAGTATAACTGACATGAAGATTCCCAGAACCGGAGAAATATCGTCAACGATTTTCAGCATGGGCATCTCATATCCAGCAACGATATTAATTTTTGAGAAGATGGCTAGATGGCTCAATATGATTAAAATGCCAAGGCCTAACCCACCAATCAAACCACCGCGTGCTGCGATTTTTTCGTCTTTTTCAGTACCACCCATGACAATTGACATAGAAGCCCCAACTGCAATATTAAAAGATACATAATTGATTGCAGACACAAACCAGTTAGGCAAATTAGTTGGCTGTTCTTTTGCAATTGGATTCAACTCAGCAAAAGATAAGTCCATTGTGAATAAGCAGTAAATCGAAACTAAAACGACAGTGAGTACTAAGAATGGCGTCACACCACCGATAATTGCGATAACTTTTTGAACATTTAACATGATGGTGAAGATGACAATTACCGCCATCACGGTACTACCAAGTGTGGATGAAAGTCCAAATTGCTGTGAGAAAATGGATCCAGCTCCAGCTATCATAACTACCCCTACGCCGAATAGGGTAAAGATAATGATATAATCAACAATTCTTCCGACAAATTTCCCACTCATACCATAAACAACTTCTTTATGAGATGTTGTTTGCATTCGGCTGCCTAGTCTAGTTAAATTCATCCCAAGATAGGCAAATAATACGGTTGAAATCAATGCCGCAATTAATCCCATAGTTCCAAAACTCGTAAAGTACTGAAGTATTTCTTGTCCGGATGCAAATCCTGCTCCGACAATTATGCCAATAAAGGCACTTCCCATCTGTAAGCTTTTCTTCATGATGTCCCCCTTGATGTAAAACCTACTAAATAAGAAATGATTGACAAAATCCCATAATTAGAAAATTAGGCTTGTTCTAATTTAACAAAATAATCTTTGTTTTTCAATGGGAATGAGGCAAGTTGATGTCAGGATACATCTATCCTCCTACACTAAAAATGTAAAATGGCTCATAATTTATAAATAGTCTTAGCACATGGACATGCTTATTTCCTTATCGAAAAAATTCCTTCCTGAATGGAGCATTAATAGTAATGTAACATACGATAAAATGTATGGAAAAAACGGAGGCGAATGTATGTCAAACGAGTTTGTTATAAAGTCATTAGACGAAATTCAATTTTGGTCAAGAATCATGAAGGAACATGCGTTGTTTTTGAGCTTAGGATTTACATTTAATGAGCAAAAGCTCATTGAGGAAGCGCAACAATTCATTACGGTCTTTGAGAGGATTGAAGAGCAGTTAGCAGGTTACTCAGAGCATTCTGATCCCCAACAAGTAAGAGCTTTCAATTCGCAAGTGTACCAAGCAGCCGCGTCTATTTGGGCATACAAACGAAAGGTGCTAGGGCTGATTTTACGTTGTGAAATTGTGACCAATAATTATCCTTTATTAGTTGACCATATAAGTAGGGAAGCCGCTTATTTCGCAAATCGATTAAAAGAATTAAATGAAGGAAAACTCCAACCATTACCGGAGGCCATCATCCAAGAAAATATATTCTTCCTTAAAATCATGGCAGACCATGCGAAATTCATCGGACATTTGTTAGATCCGAGTGAACGGAAATTGGTCGATCAGGCAAGAGAATTTAGTCACGACTTTGATCAGTTACTATATCAGGCAATTGACTTGGACAGTATGAGACCTCAATCCGAAACGACACCGCTACTGACACAATTTTTAGATCAGAATCGAGTATCCGTTGTTTCATTAAGAGATTTCAAGAAAACCGCACGTGATTTGATTGAAGAATGTCGGATAAAGAGCAATATTCATCCTTTGTTGGCGGACCATGTTTTTAGAGAAGCAAGCCGCTTTGTTGAAATTATTGATATGTTCGAAGAAAGCCTTGTTAACATCGGTCCCGATAAGATTTGTTGAGTAGGAAACCTGATTAGTAAATATTTCCAAAGAGGTATTCATTGAATTCCACCAGCATTTTTCGTAGACTAAGTCATCAATTACTTCATAAATAAGTAGGTGACGAAATGTTTGGGTTCAATGATCTTTGGAAGTTCTTTTTTTCCTTTTTTCTTGTTATGCCGATTGTGACGTTATTTCATCAATTAGGTCATATGTTTTTCGCTCGCCTTTTTGGTGGACATGTCAATATGCATATAGGCTCAGGAAAAGTTCTTACGAAAATCGGCCGCCTTCATATTCGACGTTTGTATTTTTACGATGGCTGGTGCGAGTATATTACATTAGCCAAAAAAGAGAAAAGATGGCAACTTATTACTGTCTATTTAGGTGGGTCCATATTTAATTTGGCGAGTATTTTAATTGCCAATGGGCTGATCCTAGCGAATGAAATAGAGCCAGGCATCTTTTTATATCAATTCGTGTACTTTTCCTTCTACTTCATCTTCTTTTCACTCTTTCCAATTTGGCATGGGGAAAACCCAAGCGATGGAATGGCTGTGTTAAACCTCATTCGAAAAAAACCATTTAAAAATAATCCTACTATGTAATTC
>Ga0209013_10001756_pt1 | contig 19959 bp, 18 predicted proteins | sample Cruoilmetagenom2_FD_187291 | JGI IMG/M metagenome (GOLD analysis project Ga0209013, IMG submission 187291) | Oil polluted marine microbial communities from Coal Oil Point, Santa Barbara, California, USA - Sample 2 (SPAdes) (version 2) | ecosystem: Environmental > Aquatic > Marine > Oil seeps ...
AGAGTTTGAGCTCGCCTACCGGCTCGCTCAAACTGAGAATGCCCTGGCTCCACCCTAAGAACCCCTTAAAAAGTGTCCAGTTCTATGGGACCACCACAGTGTGCCCCCCAGGCGCGCATGAAAACTTACAAGTCAGCGACAATCTCACCATGCCAGCAGGATGTTGGTCAAAATTGGCAAACTCCTGGGTGGGTGGTTTAAAATCGAGTGAGTCATATACGAGCTTATCTTCGTTATGTGGGGATGCCGGAGGGTGAGCTGTGTATCCCCAAAGGGCAGATTGTATCCTTTTCCACGCTCCACACTAATAATTATTCCGTCACAGTGGTAAAATATAAACAGGGTGAAGTAATTGGTAAGTGATTGTGGTTGTTTTATTGTGTTGAATAAAGGCTAATGCGATATGCTTGATCAAGCTCAATTAAATGTAAAGTATATTACTAATGAAGCTGGCGAAAAAACGGCCGTGATTTTGCCGATCGAAGATTTCCTGGAGTTGCTCGATGATATTGAAGATCTGGCCGTAGTAGCAGAACGACGTGAAGAACCAACGATATCACACGAGGACCTGATCGCTGAGCTAAAACGTGATGGACTCCTTCAGGATTGAGTGGAAACGTTCGGCTATAAAGGATCTCCGGAAGTTACCCAAAGACATGCTTTCGAAGATCACTGCCAAAGTTGGAGACCTGCTAAATGATCCTTACCTGGATGGCGTCAGGAAATTAACCGGTTCAAAGTACACTTATCGCATAAGGCTTGGTAAATATCGGGTCGTTTATAATGTATTGGGGGACAAATTAATAATCGAAATTATTCGCATCGCTCACCGTAAAGATGTATATCGGAACTAGTTTATTAGTATATCCACTCACCCCTATCACTTAACCTACTCTCCCAGACCCTTCCCCCCCATGCTCATCCACTCCGCATCCCAACTCCTGACACTCGCCGGCGGGCCGCAGCGCGGCGGCGACCTGGGGGACCTGGGCGTTATCCCAGATGGGGCCGTGCTGATCGAAGGCGAGAAAATCGTTGCGCTGGGCACCACATCCGAACTGCGCGTTGCTTTTCCTGACGAACCCACGCTGGACGCGGGTGGTAAAGTCGTATTACCCGGTTTCGTTGACCCGCACACGCACCTGGTCTGGGCCGGCGACCGGGCAGCCGAATTCGAAGAACGCCTGCAGGGCAAGAGCTACCTGGAGATCCTGGCGGGTGGCGGCGGCATCCTTTCCACCGTACGCGCGACCCGCACAAGTTCGTTAGATAAAATAATGGCTGAGACCAGGCCACGCATTCGGAGCATGTTTGAGTTCGGGACCACGACTGCCGAGGCCAAGACCGGCTACGGACTGCGCATGACAACAGAACTGCGCATGCTGCAGGCACTGCTGGCGCTGGATGACGAAGGCCCGCTGGAAATCGTGCCCACGTTCCTTGGCGCCCACGCCATCGCCCCAGAATATAAAGATCGACCCGACGAGTATACGGATCTAATTGTGGATACCATGCTGCCCGTCTTGAAGGACTGGTGGCCTCAACATGCGCCCTACCGTGCGCTTCCTTTTGTGGACGTGTTCTGCGAAACGGGTGCATTCGACCTGCAGCAGTCGCGGCGTATACTTACCAAGGCGCGCGAGCTGGGTTTTCCGCTCAAGATCCACGCCGACGAGTTCGATAACCTGGGCGGTGCGGCCCTGGCTGCCGCATTGGGCGCCGTATCCGCCGACCATCTTGTCGCGACATCGGCGCAAGATATCCAGGCGCTGGCGCAAAGTGACACGGTGGCTGTCGCACTGCCTGCCACGCCCTTCGGCCTGGCGGAGGAACATTACACCCCCGCCAGGGAAATCTTGCAAGCGGGTGGTACCCTCGCCATAGCTAGCGACCTGAACCCCGGCACTGCCTGGTGCGAGAATATGCAGTTTGCCATGGCGCTGGCGTGCCGCTATATGCGCCTGACACCGGCACAGTCCATTGCTGCGGCAACCATCAACGCGGCCGCCGCTATAGATCGAGCCGGCGAGTTAGGCTCCCTGGAACCTGGAAAGCAGGCCGACTTGCTGATCCTATCGGTCCCTGATTACCGGCACCTGGGTTATCGCTTTGGCGCTAACCTGGTTCATACCGTGATTAAGAAAGGTCAAATTTATCTCGTATAAGGAAAGGTGCTTATGTCCATCATAAATAGTATCCTCGATTTTGCAAAGTCCCTCGATCCGCTGGTGCTGGTTGTTAGCGGGCTGCTGGTTTTGTTCGTCCTGTTTATACTGGTTCGCTTTGCTACGGGGCTTGTTGTCCGCATACTTACTCTGGGCTGCGGGGTTATTGTGATTATCGCGATCATCTGGGCGGTTATTAATTTTGTGTTTTGATTTTATTGCCCACGCACTGCGGACACCAGACGCTGGACGTTCATTCCGCACTTGCCCGACCGCCATTTAAATGTTCACCTTGTTTGACTACCTACCTGCTTAACTGACCGACATGCTTTCTATCGAAGAAGCGCGCACCTGGTATCCTTCCCAAGACCCGGTCCATGACTTCAACCACGTACTGCGGGTTTATCGCCTGGCTCAACGTCTGGCGCTGTCTGAGGGCGCCGACCTGGAGATCGTGCTTGCCGCAGCCCTGCTGCATGATGCGCAGGGTGAACAAGGATCAGGGAAAAGTGATAAGTCTCGCCTGGAACATCACCACACATCGGCAGATATTGCCGCTGAAGTGCTCGTTGCTAAGGGATGGCCTGACGAACGCGTTAAGGCAGTACAGCACTGTATTCGCGCCCACCGCTTCCGTGATGACAGGGAACAGCCTCAGACAAAGGAAGCCAAAGTACTCTTCGACGCCGATAAACTGGACGCTATCGGTGCGATTGGTGTGGCGCGTGCCATCGCTTACGCAGCCCGGGCGGGGCAGCCGGCTTATGCTCAACCCTCGCAGCAGTTCATAACTTCTGGGGTGACAGAACCTGGCGAGCCCCACAGCGCCTACCATGAGTACTTGTTCAAGCTGCAGAAACTGAAGGATCGCCTGTTCACGGAATCTGCACGCGCACTGGCAGAAGAACGTCACCGCTTTATGACTGAATATTTCGAACGCCTGGTTGAAGAGGTAAATGGAGATCGTTGAATTCCGTAGACAGGCAATAGAAATACATAAATAACGTCAGTTCGGCATAAGGGTAGATGCCCAATCGTATTGGGGTGAGGGTAGGTGCCCAATCGTATTGGGCACAGAACGTCAATTCGATTGGCCTGCCACCCAGGAAACCTACCCGAATTCACATTAAATAGGATTTCGATGGATATAAAACCAACATTATCTGATCTTGAAGCGCTGGCACGCCAGGCAGGGGACATCATACTTGGTGGTTACATTCCTCGTCCCGGGTTCGAGCGCACCCACCAGGTGGATTACAAGGGCGAGATTGACTTGGTTACCGAAATGGATCACCGCTCGGAGGCCTTCCTGCTGGGAGAGATCAAGGAACATTTCCCCGCCCATCAGATTGTGTCAGAGGAGAGCGGCACGCAATCGGGTGACGACTGCTGCAAGTGGTACATTGACCCGTTGGATGGCACCGTAAACTACGCCCACGGGATACCGATTTTCTCAGTTTCTATTGCTTTTGCCGAAAATGGAGAGTTGAGCCTGGGAGTGGTGTACGATCCCATCAAGAATGAATGTTTCAGTGCGCAGCGCAGCAGCGGTGCCAAGTTGAACGGGCAGCCACTGCGGGTCTCCACCACCGAGAGCCTCGACCGGAGCCTGCTTGTGACAGGTTTTCCCTACGACATTCGCACCACTTCCGAGAACAACCTGGATCATTACGCCCGTTTTGCCCTGCGCACCCAGGGCGTGCGCCGGCTGGGTTCCGCCGCACTGGACCTCTGCTACGTTGCCGCAGGGCGATTCGATGGCTTTTGGGAGTTTCGTCTAAGCCCTTGGGACCTCGCCGCCGGTGGGCTGATCGCGAGAGAAGCGGGAGCCCTGGTGACAGATATGCAAGGCGGGCTAAATTTCCTGTCCCCCCCTTACTCATTGATCGCCGCCAACCCATCCATACACACCCAAATAATGAAAGTGATCCGTGAAGCCTGAACGGGAATCAGCAGCCAATAAGATATAAAGACCGTTAGCTACTCACGTTCTGTTTTTCTCAAACCTTCCTCGAACACATTGAGATCCACCCTGGACGTCATATCCAAACTCAACGGTGTCACAGCTACGAGGCGTTTTACCCGCAGGGTGTAAATGTCCGTGTCGGGCTGTTCATCGGCAAAATCTTCTGCCAGCCGGTAGCCCACCTTGGCTGGAGAACCCCAGTCTGTACGTTCGGGCTTCAGCGGCACAAAATAGCGTTTGCTGGAGAGGCGGGCGACTTCCCATGGCGTAGAGATGATGGCATCAGATGGCACCTCGACTTTGAGAACATCCACGTCAGCGGGCAGCTGCTTCTTTAGCAGCAGGCGACCGAAGTAGGCGCTGAAGTAAGCCGCGGCCGAGAAGTCGACATCCTCCGAGTAGGAGAGGTGGTGCTCCAGTTTGGTTTCGAGCGAGATTGCCAGTGCCGGTATGCCCAGTCCAGCAGCCTCCAGCGCCGCTCCGACCGTCCCGGACACCGTCACGCCGCTGCCCACATTTTCACCGTAGTTGATCCCCGAGACCACCAGGTCGGGGCAGCGCGGCAGGATCTCCGTCACTGCGTGCAGCACAGATTGCGCCGGTGTACCGCCCACGGAGTACACGGTCCAGTCCTTTCCGTTGACAGTTATCTGCCGGGGCTCGATGATCCCGTCTGACGTGGACGGCAAGCTGCGCCCGGCCCCGGAGTACTGATCGCGCGGCGCGGTTACGTGCACGAAACCGATCTCCGAGAGGGCGCTGGCCGCTGCCCACAAACCAGGAGAGCGGATGCCGTCGTCATTGGTGAGCAGGATTTGGGGTTTATCGTTCAATGGCTTTTTCTTCCTTTCTGCAGTCTCATTGACTCTCGCGGAGAAATTAAAAGCTCTCCCCTGCTGTTACGTCCAGGTAGATTCCTTCGTCAGCCAGAGGAGAATCCTTTATTTCTTCAGGTCGAATCACGAAAATTATTTCATTCTTAAGTATGATTTTTTACCTCTCCATTGCGAAATTCCCGAACTCAGGTAATTCTTTTTTTCAACATCATCGATCAAGCGCTGCCTGTCTCCTTATAGATGGAGTGAGGAGAGATTGAGCCAACTCCTTCGGCTAATATAACCAGTGCTTCCCTCTCTGTTTTTTTGGGATTGACGCAGTGATAATTTATCAGTCGATCACGAATCCCATTAGGAATACCCTTACATTGGGTAATTGTACAACGGCACTGATGGTATCAGGAAAATCTGTTCGCATCAAGTGCCAGAAACAGATTACTGAAAGCCGTCATCGATAAAAACATATCAGAGATCAGACACGAATAATATGGGGCAGATAGTTCTCGACGCGCTGGATCAGTGATACAAAAACCCCTCACCCGGTGGCGTATGCCAGGTGAGGGCTTCTGTTTGAACGTTTTGGCGCCCCCGGCGCGACTCGAACGCGCGACCCCTTACTCCGCAAGCAAGTGCTCTGATCCACTGAGCTACGGGGGCGTTTGGCGCTCCCAATCGAGCGCAACTAATTTTACCATTTTCCGCGGGTTAAGCAAGATAATGGAGAACCATGTTAATCTGAGTCCAATTCTACATCTTCACTCGCGATAAGCAATTGACCTCCCATTCATGTCTATCACGTGCGTATCATCTACGGCGACCTGTGCCAGCCGCACGCGGCGGTGGAGCAGCTTCAGAGCCTGCAGGGTGTCATCGTAATCTTTCTTCTCGTGCCGGTAATCATTTTTGATCTCGTTTAACTCCCGCTCTGTGTCCGATAACAACTCGTTGATCTCTTGATCCGCCTGGTGGCTGTTCCGGTTTGCTCGCCATTGATCCTGCCAGAGCCGCACGTATTCGTCCAGTTCAATTTCCACCTCTTCAACTTGCTGCTGTTCCTGGTTCACGCGCTCGCTGGCCTGGTGAATTCTCTCTGCCAGCATCTGGTATTTACCTGCCAGGCTGCTGAGCTTCTGGACGATGTTGATTGCTTTGGTGGGCGCACCTTTTATAGAATTCCACTGCATTTCTAAGCTTTTGAGCTCCAACTCTTCAGATTCCAGCTCCACGGTTATCGGAGGCCAACTGCTCGTCTGCCGCATCCATTCCGTCAAGTCAGCGTACTCATCCTGCACTTGCTTACGGTTTTGACTGGCGAGAGCATGGGACTCCATGACCGGTCCTTCGATGTCCACAACCGCCTGGCTCACTGCGGCGCATTCTTGCCAGTAATCACTGCGGCGCTTAAGCTCTTGGATCATTTCGCTGAGGCTTGTTGCCGACTTGCTCAGCGGTCCGCTGTACATGTTCGCGGATGACAATAATTGCCGGGCGTCGGAGAGCGGCTTCTCATCGATGGTTGCCATCTCATCCAGGGCAGTTATTGATTTGGATAGCTCCTGGGTCTGCTTTTGGATCTCTTTGCTCAATTGATTGAGCCAGCTGTTTGTCGACCCATCAATCTTTGAGGCCAGCGCGTCGATCTTCTTTGCTTTTTTCTCAACAGTGTCTCGCTCTCGCGTGTTGAGTTCATTGATCAGGCTCCCAAGATTGTACTCGAAACGCTCCATATCTCTGGCTGCCATATTATTCAGGTAAGCATTGCTTCCGACCAGATAAGAGATCTGGGTCAGTTCCGCCTCGGCTGCTTTGAGTTCTTCACGGGCGTAATTCTCAATATCCTGAATTTCAACCAGGCGCTTCTGTATACTGTTGGTCCGTACCCGCAGCGACTGGTAAGACTGGGCCAGCCCGCGGGTTTGCTCCAGACGCTCAAGGAGATTGTTCTCAGGAATAGATTCTCCAGAGTCTGCAAAAACCAGGCGTCCCATTTTTTCTTCGAGGGTACCCAGGTCCTCACCTAACGAATCCACCGCTTCTGCCCGTGACCAGTTCTCGGGTGCGTATGTGTTTACCCGTTGAGCCAGCATCTGTGCCTGCTGAAGCCATTCTCTCCCATGTCTTATTTCTGGACTATTCAAAAGCTTCGAGAGTTCAGCGTGCTGGTCTGCGATCACCTGGCAATGTTTGGCGAGTTCTTTCCGCTCCTCGTTCAGCCTGGTCGATTTGGATAGATCCTGGTCTACTTGATCAATCGTGCGTGGCTGGTTGATGAGCCCAATTTCGTTGACCTGGCGGCTCAGGTTAATGATGGATGCCTGGCTCTGGTCCCAAATGACTGGATGGACCTGACTGGTTCCGAGGTTCGCAAAGAGAGTCGATAATTGCTTCATACCATCGTTTAGTTCGCTCAAGGTAGACTCCAGCATGATCAGCTGCTGGCGTGCTTTTTTAAATTCAGCGTGCATTTCTTGAGCATTCTCTTGCACGTGCACGGCTTCTTCAATAACCACCGGGATGCTTTCAACCTCCAGCCGGGATAAGGTAGCATGCAGGTTTTGGTAGATGATGTTCAGCCCATCCAGGCGCTGGTGAAACGCCTCCAGGTTGAGTTTGCCCGGTGCACTGGCAGCCGAACTTTCTACATCCACCAGTACTCGCCTCATTCGGGTGACAATCTTGATTACCTCATTGTATTGCTTGTCCCAGGCTTGAGCCTGGATGATTAAGTCATCCAATTCTGGTCTGGTACCACCCAGGATCCTGTAAGCCTGGGTGATGCTATCTTCTTCGGCTTGCTCCAGTACGGCTGCTTCATCGGCTGATAAAAAGAAGTTGGGGATTTCGGTCAGTGAATCACGGGCGCGTTTTTCGCGCTGCACGGCGTTGTCGAGCATATCACCGTGTACATTACTGGATTTTAACTTCTCCAGCAGCAGGCTGACTTGTTGGTCCACCCCACGTGCTTCACGGGCTCGCAGGGCGACCTCCCAGCCAAGCTGCTTCAGAGACTCCACGGTCTCCCCAGCTGTCTGGAGGTGTGTCGTTTGTGCTGAGAGTTTGTTATCCAGTTTAGTGATATCACGTCTCGTGAAATACCAGAATGCCGGCGCGCCGAGGATGCCCTTCCACGGGTTTCTGGATGCGCTGCGGATCTGTTCCTGGAAGTTTATATACTTGGCTTCCAGGCGATTTATCTGGTTGTTGATGGTACTGATTTGATCTTGAAGCGTGGCCACGCGCGACACAAAAGGTTCTTGTTCAATTTCGTCGTATTCCTGAACCGTTACCGTTAGCTGGTGGATCTCGTTCCTATAACGGCGAAATTCACTGCGCAAATGCTTCAATTCATCCGTGGTCTCTTTTTGCCAGCGATGACCTAACAGGTACAAGATCGCTATTGTGGCGATGATAGAGACAGGAATGATCAGCAGACCGATTTGCTGGAGTGTGAACTCGCCCATGACTAAGCCTATGCGTATAAAAAAGCGACCAGCCTTCAGCCTGGGTTATCTCGCTGATCGCTAGTCGCTGAAAGCCAATAGTAGAAATCTGTTATAGTGAATCTACCCTAATTATACTGCACTCCGATTAGTCCAGAGCTGCTTCCATGAGCTTCTGGATTCTGCCGATCATACTGGCTGGATCGGGATGCAAACCTTCGATCAACAGCGCGTCTTCATAAATCTGTTCGATAACCATAGCGTGTTTTGGATCCTCTGCAGGAAGTTCATTCAATCGCTTAATGATCGCGTGTTGTGGATTCAGTTCAAGCACCTTTTTTGGGACTTCGTATTCCTGGTTGAGCATACGGTAAACACGCTGCATTTCCTGGTTCAGCGCTCCCTCAGGATCTACCAGCCTGGCCGGTGATTCGGACAGGCGCTTGGTCACGCGTACATCGCTAATTTTGTCGCCAAGTTGCGACTTGAAGCTCTCCAGGAGTACGGATAAATCCTCTACGCCTGTTTCTTCAACTTCTTCAGCGCCATCATCTTCGCTGCTCGGGATTTCAAGCTCTGCATCGGCGACGTTTACAAGTTTATGATCCTGGTATTCATTCAGCCTGACCATCATAAACGCATCCACCGGGTCGGCCATCAGGAGCACTTCATACTCAAGCTGCCGGACTACATCGAGATGTGGACTGTACTTGAGGGATCGTTCATCGTCACCCATAATATAGTAGATGTCTTCCTGGTCTGGCTTCATACGTTCGATATAATCGTCGAGCGAAGTCCATTCGTCCTGCCTGGCTGTGGTATGGAAGCGCAGCAACGGGTACAGCGGTTCTGGCTCAACCTGTTCGACAGCCACACCTTGCTTGATATAGCGGTCGTATCCTTCCCAGAACTGATTGTATTTTTCCTCATCATTGCCGGCCATTTCTTTTAGTGTATCCAGCACTTTGGAAGTGATCAGCTTTCCAAGTTGGGCCATTACCCGGTTAGACTGGACCGACTCGCGCGACACGTTCAGAGGCAGGTCTTCCGAATCTACCACGCCCTGGACGAAGCTCAAGTATTCGGGCAGTAAATCCTTATTGTACTCCTGGATCAAGACATTACGGGCGTACAGTTTCAATCCGGCATCTCTACGCGGCGAGAACATGCCGCGCTCGGGATTGGACGGGATATACATCAGGGCGTACATCTGCACCGGTGCGTCAACCGCCATGTGAGCGTGCGCCAGTGGGGCTTCGTAATCCAAAGTCAGCTGCTTGTAGAAATCGTTGTAATCACCCTCCTCAACCTCGCGTGGTGACTGCCGCCATATGGCAGTCTGGCGGTTGACCTGCTCTACCTTATCACCAACGTATATCGGGTAGGGGATGAAGTCAGAGTGCTTGCGGATGATCCCCTGCAGTCGATATTCCTCGGTGAATTCGCTGGCTTCCTCTTTAAGTTTTATGATCACGTCGGTACCGCGTGTTTCCTTTTCTATGGATTCTACGGTGAAGGTATCAGCGCCGGTGCAGTACCAGGATGCAGCCTGGGCATCCGGCTGGTAAGAACGCGATTCTACCCGGATCCACTCCGCCACCATAAAGGCGGAATAGAACCCGACCCCAAATTGACCGATCAGGTCGTTCAGCGCGCGGCTGCCATTCCCATCCTGGTTTTTATCAACTCCCTTGGCGCTCTCTTTCGCTGCTGCCAGGAATTCGCGTGCCCCGGACTGGGCAATGGTGCCCAGGTTGGTGATCAGCTCTTCGGCCGTCATGCCGATGCCGGTATCGCGTATCGTCAGGGTGTTCTCTTGCGGGTCAGGGATGATGCGGATGGATAGCTCGGTTTCCGCATCCAGCACCTCGCGGTTGGTCAGCGTCTCAAAGGCTACGCGGGTCAGTGCGTCGGAAGCGTTGGAGATCAATTCTCGCAGGAAGATATCCCGTTCCGTGTACAGGGAATGAATAAGAATATCTAATAGCTGCCGGGTTTCGGCCTTGAAAGCTATTGGGGAAGCGCCTTCTGTTGTCGGGTCTTGTGTGGTTTCCGTCATCTGTTCAACCTCTCGCAATAAATTTGGTACCGATGATAATTCCCCACCCAAATCCGGTGGGTTTCTAATTATTATATATAACGCACAAACGTTAGAATAGCGTAAGAAAAATAGAGGGTTCTGTCAAACCGGAAAGTTCAGGGAGAATTGATCAGAGACAGAACACTGGTGTTTTGTTAAACACCATCATAATGTAGATTAACTAGATTGTTACAGAATACTTTAAGTTTATTCAAGCAGCTTGTCACCGGATTATCGAATAATTGGTGCATGCTTGTTTAAACATTAGTTGATCTCCCACGGAGGTGTCCCACTCCCACCCGCACCTCGGAGAGAAGCCCTGATCGGCTCGCCCAGTTCAGGCAGCACATCTGCCACTGCAGCCAGCAGGCCAAAGCAGCCGGCGATCATCATGTCCCCAAAAGGCACAGCAAAGTAAGGTCGCAGAGTCGATGGGCGCATCAGGTTGCGCCTCGGACCAGTCACCACCACACCCAAGTTTTCCACCACTGAACCTTCATCACCAACCAGGGGCAGCGGGGTTGGATCGTAAATCAAGGCTCCGTGTCCGTGATCGCCGAACACGTCGGTATGCTGCAGGCTGCCGTCGGCCAGTGACAGCAAGAGCTTCTCGAGTTTGGGCAGGTCCAGCAGCCCTGTGTGGTGCTCGAAAACGCCCTCGATCCCCGATGGACCCAGGCGGAAGGCCAGGGTGTGGAAATTGCCCACATTAGTGATCATCACTCGCTCCCGGACCGCGATAGCTGGATCGAGGCTGGCTCCTAATACCGCCGCGGGTGCGGTGTCCATCACCACCAATGGCACCTCGCCCAGTATTGAATCCTTCGCTCTGCTGGCCGATACCACAACGGCACCCAGGCGGGTCATTATCTCCGGCACCTCTTCTGCCCGGAAGGCGAAAGCGCTCAGGCGGTTTTCCGCCCGGATGCGTTCGTCAAGGTAGTCGAAGCGGAACTGGCGATCCGAATAGCCGGGCGGCGCGTTGCCATGATCAAAGACCGCCACTGCCACAGCCTGCAGATCATCCAGGGATACACCGAAATGAGCCAGCGCCTTTTGGATCCCGTAAAAATCGAAATCGAGCAGCTCCACACGCCGCATCGCCGCTGGTAGGCTCGTTGCCTCATCTTCGCTGAGCACGCGGATACCCATTTTCTCGACTGCTTCTAAGTCATCGTTGAACGAACGTGCTGCGTCTGGGGTGGCGTAAATGGGCAGTCCGGCACGAGCGTGTTCCTCAGCCGCCCACTGGCTGGGACCACCCCCCATGGTCACACCCGTCAAAAGCACCGCTTCTCTTTGCCGAGTCGCTTCACGCAGGCGGCGGTGTACGATCATAGTGGGTGACGGTACAACCAGCTTGAACCCATTTTCCAGGTCCAGTCGAGAATCGTAAAGGAAAATATCTTGTGTACCGGTACCGACGTCAACGGTTAGAATTTTCATAGCAGCAGTTAAATTATTGTCTGGCACTCTGCGATCTGCAAAACAGAAATGGGTGCGGTAGACATGACAGGAGTTTTATTCTGAATAAATTTGAGTTTACCACAATTTTTTCAGGCGAAAGCTTGCTTGGAAAACATATGTTTAGACATTATCGCGGATGTGATGCAGGATTTCAATAGTCCGACTTTTATCAAAATCCACTTTCGCCAATGATTTAGATGGGGTATACTCCCTCCAGACGCTAATATGAGTTTATACTAATTTTCCTGAAGTTCGATTATTTTTTACCCCTGAGCACTGATCACAATGAGAATTATCATGACTCTTAAAGACGAAAAGAAACGTTGGGAAGAGGAAATATTAGACCCAGCCTTGAAACGTTTCCCCGAACGGAAATCCGAGTTCAATACCCTGTCCGGCATACCTGTACCGCGCCTGCTTACACCATCCGATCCGGACCCCGACTACGAAGAGAAATTGGGCTTTCCTGGAGAATTTCCTTTTACACGCGGCGTGCAGCCAAGCATGTACCGCGGTCGCTTCTGGACCATGCGCCAGTACGCCGGATACGCCAGCGCCGAGGAGTCAAATCGCCGCTACCGCTATCTGTTAGAACAGGGCCAGACTGGCCTGTCGGTGGCCTTCGATCTGCCCACCCAGATCGGCTACGACGCCGATGATCCGATATCGCTGGGTGAGGTGGGTAAAGTTGGCGTGGCCGTCTCGTCACTTGAGGACATGGCCACGCTATTCAACCAAATCCCGCTGGATAAAGTTTCCACGAGCATGACCATCAACGCGCCGGCGTCCATCCTGCTGGCCATGTACATCGCCGTAGCAAAACGACAGGGAGTAGAACCGCAGCAGCTGCGCGGCACCATCCAGAACGACATTTTAAAGGAGTACATTGCCCGCGGCACGTATATCTTCCCTCCTGGCCCCTCCATGCGCCTGGTCACTGATGTGTTTAAATATTGCCGGGAGCAGGTCCCACATTGGAACGTGATCAGCATCTCCGGCTACCACATCCGTGAGGCAGGCTCCAGCGCCGCGCAGGAACTGGCTTTCACCCTGGCGAACGGTATCGCGTATGTGCAGGCGGCTATTGAGGCTGGTCTGGATGTGGATAGTTTCGCCACCCAACTTTCGTTTTTCTTCAATGCCCACAACAATTTTCTCGAAGAAGTCGCTAAGTTTCGCGCTGCCCGTCGCATGTGGGCCAATATCATGCAGCACCGTTTTGGTGCACAGGACCCCCGTTCCTGGAAACTGCGTTTTCATACCCAAACTGCCGGTTCCACGCTTACCGCCCAGCAGCCGGAAAACAACATCGTACGCGTGACCTTGCAGGCGCTGGCGGCCGTTTTTGGTGGCACGCAATCGCTGCACACCAACAGCATGGATGAAGCCCTGTGGCTACCGACGGAGAAAGCTGTCCGGATAGCTCTGCGCACGCAGCAGATCATCGCTCACGAGTCGGGCGTAGCCGATTCTGCTGATCCTATGGGCGGTTCCTACCTGGTCGAATACCTGACCGATGAGATCGAGCAGGCTGCGAAAACGTACATACAGCGCATCGACGACATGGGAGGCGCCCTGGCCGCTATCGATAACGGCTATATCCAGGATGAAATCCAGAAGGATGCCTACAATTACCAGCGCGCCGTCGAGCGTGGCGAACAGGTCGTCGTCGGACTGAACGCCTTCCAGGTGGATACAAATATCGAACTCGAACGCTTGCAGGTCGATCCAGCAATCGAAGAAGCCCAATGCAAGCGGTTGGTTTCTCTACGTGCCCGTAGGGATCGACAGCGAGTCAGCGATCTGTTATCCCAGCTTGAGAACACCGCGCGCAGCTCTGACAACCTAATGCCGCTCCTCATCGAGTGTGCGGAGAACGACATCACGTTGGGTGAGATCTGTGGCTTGCTGCGCCGCCAGTGGGGTGAATACCAGCCGCCGGCCTGGATTTGAAGGCCAGGTTTAAAGTCCAACCGGTCCTACGTCAAATGGAATATTTTGCATTCACTAGACCCTTGACAGAGCACCAGTACACGATAATTACACGAATAATCCAAACCCTGGCTTTTATCCTCAAAAAGGATTACGCTTCAGGCAATACTTCTGCAACCATCAAATCTGTGTTTATAAAGGAACGTTTTCCATGCCAAAAATTAAAAAAATCTCCCACGTCGCTATGGTTGTAGAGGATATCGAAGATTCGCTCACCTTCTGGCGGGATGCCCTGGGAATTGAGCTAACCGGGTTCAAGGATGTGCCATCCGAAGGGGCAAAGGTAGCCTTGCTGCACATCGGGGAGAGCGAACTTGAACTGGTCCAGCCTGTTGATCGTGATCGGGGCTTGTTCCGCTATCTGGAGAAACGTGGCCCCGGTTTGCACCACGTCTGCCTGGAAGTAGATGATATTGAAGGTATGTTGGGCGGACTACAAGAGAAGGGAATTCAATTGATCAATGACGTTCCTCAGGTGGAACCGGGAGGAAAGAAGTACGCTTTCATCCATCCAAAGAGCACTCAGGGTGTCCTGGTGGAGCTTTATGAGATAAGGCGCTGAAGATTTGCCACCAGGTTGTTGAAGCCAATATAATTTACCGCATCCCCTCAAATAAATCCCTCTCCACCTCCCGACCGCTGTTGACCAGGCTGAAAGCCCGATACAGGGTATTTTCAGCCCACAGCTTCTCACGTTGTGATTGCGGCAGTTGAATCAAGGTCTGGTAGCCGGGTAACTGCGAGCAGTGGCAGTAAATCGCACCCCAGACCTGCTCCGTGTAAGCGGAAGTGTCGATACATGTCGTGATCGCCCACTCAGGCCATGGCACCCCACGCCGTTCATCACCATCGATACACATCACCAGGTCGCCGAACACGTCCTGGTAAGTTCTGAAACTTACCTCTGTTTCGACTAGGTAGTAAAGTTTCGAGACGCGGTGTGGATCCTACCCATCTTCTCCTGCACCGCCTGTGGATGCCGCCTCCACGATAGCCGCTGCAGTGAACTGCGAGACGGCGATGTGGTCCGGGTGCCCGTACACACCAAATGGGCCGAAGGTGATCACAACCTGCGGCCGGACCCGGCGCAGGTGAGCGGCTAATATTTCGATTACCTGCCCGGGTTCAGCCTGGTCGAGATCCCCATCAACGTAATCCAATAAGGTCACCTCTTTTAGGCCTAATACGCGCGCAGCCTCTACCAGTTCTCCCTGGCGCGTGCGGCCGAGCGCCTCCGGTCCCGGGTAATCTCCGGGATCACCGAACCAGCCGCGCTCACCACGAGTTGCTGTGATCAGGTAGGTCTCCACCCCTTCCGCGGCATAGCGGGCCAGGATACCACCGATACCCAGGGTCTCGTCATCCGGGTGGGCCAGTACGCACATCAATTTCATCTTCTCGTCCATCGCCCTCCATCTTTCGTGTCCTCTATTAAAAACAACGGGGAGGTCATAATGCAATTTTCAAATCGACCGGTCGGTTTGTCGTTCAACAGATATGCAATAAAGGAATCCATCCGGTAGCCGCGTCCGAGCAAGTAATCTACGACACCGTGGTTGACCATGGGTACCTGGAGGCCAAACTTCTCGAAGCCGCGCTGCCTGTGGCGGCAGGTCGAACGCCCGATCGTGCATAATGGCATGTGACTCCTCGGCTCAATTATAGTCGAAATTGGCCTTTAATTACCTAAACTGCATTTTATTTGTCTGAATTGATTTTCGACAGTCGCCCATTAATACAATGAAGCAGCACTGCATGTGTGCTTTAGTGCAGGCACCGTAGAGACCTCGTGCAAGCACATATACAACGACACTACTTAACAGCCGTGTCACATTAAGTGGTCATGTTACAACAAAGTCCTCAATATCACTGGCCGTGATGAATAGGAAAGCAGTGATGAAGCAAGAGTCGTGTTCCTCATTCTAACCACACAATGCTGGATACGCCTCCGTGGTAGAATGTTTTTCACCGATGATGTTACTGCATTCGTGTAATGGAGCCTTTGAATCAACGATGAACTATACAGCTGTCAATTCCATGTCTATCGATATGAGCGCAACGCACGAGGTAATAGCAAAACGTATGGCTGCAGCTGCCCACCCAGAACGCGGTTTACTTTCCGGACATAACGTGACCGGTGAAGTACGGCCGAACAGCCCCATGGAACTATACGTAAGTAAAAAGGGAACTACCCGTCGGGAAAAATATACTCAAAAGATAGGCCGAAATTTAGCAGATGTGATCGCTGCTTCAGAACGTGATAATCGAGGGTACGGCGATAATGCTGGGACGAACCAACCTCCAGCGTTATCCCCAGGGGTGGTAATCTCTCAGGCAGAAGCAATTTTGTTGGGGGACAAATAAAGAATTAGACCGTCCAGGTCACAAAACCAGCCGAGTTTGGAATTTGTCTGGTCTTATAAATTCAGAGCCATGATCAACAAGATAAAAGAGAGCCCGCGAGCAGGTTGGTTTTTCAGCTTTCCACTGTTTTTTTCTGTTCTGGTATTTTGCATCGTTTTTGGTAGTGTGTATATCTCCTCCGCCTTTTGGGGGACATCAATCTGGGGAACCAAACCGCTGCTCGAATATTATGTACTCAATCCTACCCTGGCCCATGAACTGCGTGATGAAGTCGGCTTAACGGAGGCGCAGTTCCAGTCCATCTACCAGATTGCCCAACAAGAAGGGCAGCAGCTGCGCACGTTGGAGCATGAGAGTCAAAGGATTGTGGGGGACACAAAGCTTAGCTTGAGCGAGAAACGTTTACTGATCTCAGAGATGGCATTCAACAGGCGTCTGGCCGGCATATTGCGGGAGAACCAGAATTCGCTGCAGAGGGTGCTTGATGCAGACACATACGAAAGGTTCGTACACTTCATCGTGGACAGGTGGCACATTAAAAGCCAGCCTCGGAGGGCGGTCGAGATCTCCGCACCCGTGAAGATTGCTAATAATGGTCCTGTCCTTGCATCTTTCCCACGCAGTTTCGAAGTGTACGCCACGCGCTACGATGCCGGAGATCGCTACATCATCGCCCTTCCAGATAAGTGCTTGAAATTCGCCAATGGTGGTGCATTGCAGTGTAATAGTGGGTATCAGTACGGACAGAACTACTCAGTGGCTATTTCTTACAAGGGAAAAACTGTGTACGCCACTGTCGGCGAGTCTGGTCCCTGGAACATCGATGACAATTATTGGTCCACGGTGTACGATCCCCAACCCCGCCGCCTTTTCGGCGATCTGCCCCTGGGCGTACCGGAAGCGCAGGCAGCATACTTCAACGGCTATAACGGTGGTGTGGACCAGTTTGGCCGGGTGGTGACCAGCCCGGTCGCTATCGACATCTCGTATGCCGTCGCCGCTGACCTGGGACTGCCCTCCGGTAACAACAAAGTAACGGTGTCGTTCCTGTGGACGGAAGGTTGGGATGAGGATCAAGCGGGGAATAATTCTACACCTGGACCAACCCCATTACCCGTGGTCCCGGTCGTCACATCCACGCTAAACCCGGATGGTTCTATTATCCACATTGTCCAGCAGGGTCAGACATTGTACGGCATCGCAACCATATATGATATAGCAATCCAGGATATGCTAGCTCTAAACAATTTGACCCTGGACGCAATCCTGCTGCCCGGTGACAAGATCGTGATTAAACCCGCTGAACCGACCCCGGTCATCATGCCCACACTTACCAGCACCCTCAGTACCCCAAAAGCAACCAAAACACCGATCCCATCGATTACCTCCAGCCCGCCTCTAGATGAAATACCCCAGACACCGCAGCAGGAATCCCAACAGGCTGCTCCTAACCCCACTGAAGGGGCGAGCGACCAATTCGCTCTCTCAAGGAACGATATTGTCTTATTCGCTATAGGTGGATTAGCTTTGATCGGTGTATTACTGGTCTTGCTGGGGAGCTGGACCAAGCGATCGTCTTGAGGCTGGCTCAAGGACTAAGGATAGGGGGCAGAATAGCGGGCGCGCTATCTTCCAGGTTGCGCAGGTATGCCACCAGGGATTGTATATCCTGATCAGTAAGTCGGTTGCCCCATGCTGGCATCAACGTTCCTGTAGCTCCCCCGGCAATGATCTGATATATAGCCGCATCCGGGGTCTGAGACAGGAATAACTGATTATTCAGTGCTGGTGCCATTGGTGTTCCATAGGCGTCAGTACCGTGACAGGATTTGCAGGCAATATCGAAAAGCCGGTTGCCCTCTGCAATCATTTCCGGTGATGAAGGCAGACTCTTCATCTCTATTTCCGGGAATTCAACGCCAGCCTGTACTATGACTGGCCAGTTATAGATTAACTCTACCACAGCGTGTATCTGTTCAGGAGTGAGTGAGTTTTGCCACCCTGCCATCAGTGTTCCTGGGATTCCATTGTTGACGGTTTGGACAATCTCTACCGGAGACTTCATTCGTATATCGGGTGTGTCTATGGCTGGCGCAATCAGTGTCCCAGAGCCATTTCCATTATGACAGGCAGCGCAATTTTGTGCATAGATAGTCAGGCCTTCACTCAGCGTTTCTCCGTTTGGGATCGCTGCCAGGGATGCCAGTATTTCTTCGGTAACTTCGAATTCAATCACCTCGGGTGGGGTCAGCCCCATTTCAGCGACACGCCCTTCCACATATTCCCAATTACTATACTGAATAAGGGTCACCAGATTGCTAACCTGAGAATTGCTCAATACACCACCCTCATCGACTGCCCAGGCGGCCATGAGTGATTTATATCTTCCACGGGTGATAACCTTCGATATGTCTGATTCTGACATCATGCGTATGGCATCGGAATTTAGGGCCGGGTTATCTGCAATCCCTTCCCCGGCTGCTCCGTGACAAACCCCACAATTTTCGGCATATAAATCTGTGGCGGATACCACTGCTTGAATGCGGTATTCATCTATCAAATCTTCTTGACGGACCGGTTCAAACCAGGCGTAAACAGGTACAATAAAGACAACAATCAGGATTGCAGCCAGTCCTATCCATTTCATGGTTTTCGACATTCGAGGCTCCTTATGCGTAAACGATCTGTGCAGGATCGGTCTGGCCACGTTCTATGGGGTTACGTGTGTTTATGACCACTTCGCCTGTATCTGTAATGGACAGCGGAAAGATATCCAAGGGGCGTGGCGCAGGAGCAGTGAGCACATCACCCTCCATTGTAAACTCCGAGCCATGGCAAGGACACACGAACTGCTGGATCGATGGGTCATAGGGTACAGAACAGCCCAGATGTGTGCAGCGTCGATAAACCGCTAAAAAACCACCATCCTGCAACCGAACCAGATAAAAACGACCTGCTTCCACGGGTGTTACACTTGCCAGAGGAAATTGATCGTACGCGCCCAGATTAAATTCTCCGCCAAATGCCCCATCCGTCGCTTTTGGCGCCAGGAAGCGCAAGCCTACGAATAAAGTCTCGCCGATGGCTATCGCTCCACCTGCTGCTAAAGCAATATTTAAGAAACCGCGTCGGGATATTTCTTTTCCTTTCATGGGGTTAACTCCAGGGTAGGATCAAGGCCATCCCTTCACCGCGGAAGAAAATACCTATGATGGTCATAGTAACGAAAGCAGCGAAAAGAAGCGTGAACACGCTCTGGCGAGATTCACAATCCGTGCTGCCGAGTGATTTCAAGAGGTCATTGTATCCAATTATGAGCAGTATTAGCACTGCCAATGGAATCCAGCCATTGCTGAGGTAGCTGGGTAAAAATGGGAGCCAACCCGGAAGGTCAAGCCAGAATTCATCCAGCAAGACGAAAGCAAATGTCCCAACCACCCCTAATAGGAAACCAACCAACGTTAACCAGCGTCCGCGTACGGAGCGGAACCAGATACCGGTTGTGTTCATGTCCTTGTTGAGGTATGGGATTGCCAGCAATGCTGCCAATCCCAATCCGGGGATAACAATAGCCCCGAACACAGGGTGGAAGTGCAGCAGCAGCTCTTGGAATCCCATGAAATACCAGGCAGCCTTTGCCGGATTTGGA
>Ga0209013_10001757_pt1 | contig 19947 bp, 19 predicted proteins | sample Cruoilmetagenom2_FD_187291 | JGI IMG/M metagenome (GOLD analysis project Ga0209013, IMG submission 187291) | Oil polluted marine microbial communities from Coal Oil Point, Santa Barbara, California, USA - Sample 2 (SPAdes) (version 2) | ecosystem: Environmental > Aquatic > Marine > Oil seeps ...
AAAATTGATATAGATCAAGAGATAACTTTCACTCTGTACTGACTGTACTGAATCCGCTAAAGATCTCTTGCTACCCGAAATCCGGTATTGTCACTGCGTCTTGAGGGGAAATCACTCAAGCGATATTTGGAACTGGATAGTAGGTCAGCGGGGTCTGAACCGAATGGCGCTTACTTAAGCCAAAAGCATCGTCATCCCGGCGCAGGCCGGGATCCATTCCTTCAATGAGCGTTTATTTCCCCGGATACCGATACCGGATCAAGTAAGGTGCAGGTGGCCGGAATAATAGGTAATGCGGCTTTTTGGCGCTTATTGTTTGTTCCTGTCAGCGTCGCTTGGAGATCTGCCTGGCGGATTCAAGTTGCTTATCGGCATACTTGATCTTCCACATCGCCGTTGAAACTTCACTCTTCAAAGCCCTCCTGCTGTTGTCGTCCAGGGAGTCTATACTTTTTTGCAGTCTGTCTTTTGCGTCGATGGCGGTTTTGCAATGCTGGCTCTCCTCCATCCTGCCTTCGAATATCAGGCCGGAGTGACACTTTGATGCAGATTGAAAGTAGAGCTCGATCAGTGCGCCGTTGTCGGCATAGAATGCATTGACGGGGGAGCGGAGCTCTTCGACGCGCCGTTGTTTCTCTTCAGCCGGTTCGAAGCGCTGTGGCCTTCTCACCACCCGCGTCTGTTTGCGCACATCTGCTGTTGCAGGGGCATTTTGCGATTTTATTTGCTGCTCTTCTAGCGCGGGCTGTTGCCTCTGTTGCTGTTGTTTTTCGCGCTTCTCCTGATAAAAAATCAGACCGACGAGCGTCATAATGACAAGGGCCATCGGTATGGTGATGCGCAACGCCTTGCGCCAGTCGTTGATGGTGATCAGCACCAGGATGATGCCGACGGTGAATATAAACGCTATCCAGATCATGCTGTATCTCTGCTGTTCCTGTCAGGCCGTCTTCCCATACGAGTGGGTTGGGAGAGGGGTGTATGAAGTCTGGCGATTACAGTTCATCGCATGAGTGTCGGAGGTTTTCAAAAATCTAACATGGAGGATACGGCATCAAAGGGGTCGGTGACAAATGAGAAATTTTTGAGATAAAAGGGAGGCAATGGGGGCGAGATAAAGGGTGGCGCCGTAGCGGCAAAGCCGGCTGCGGGAGTTGTTGCACCCATGGCGTCGCAGGCGGAACGGAGCCAGCGGGGTCGGGGGTGAATGGCACTTACTTAAGCTTCTTAGGATACCCATTTTTCCTGATTTCCTCCCGCGCTATCTGTCGTGGCCTGATAAGCAAAGGAAAGGGTTTTGGTCGTCGTTTGACCTCTCTTGGCTCAATGCGACCCGGACGTTTTCCCACCCGCTGTTGTGCGATCAGGATGAATAGACCAGTCAGCTTCTCATCGCCATCACTTCCAGGATTTATCTGCCTCCAGGAAATCCATAGCTGCAGCGTATGTTTGAAACTGAGTTGACGGGGCAACAGGTCAGCCAGCAACGCAGCCTGAGCCATCAGGATTCGGATCAGATTATAGGCCAACAAATAGACCCAAATTTCTTTCTCTGCCATTGCCGGTGTTCGGCAAGTCAGCATGTCCATACCCGGCGTCGTTTTGATGTTACGCAGATCCAACTCAACGTTCCAGTGATCGCGATAGAGTTTCTTTAAGGCTGCTTTGCTTGTGTCCTTTGGGAAAAGCAATGTCGTGACCAGGATTTTTCCGCCGGTGTAGAGTTCTCGTACTTCCAGACTGCCTGGCGCCTGGTCGTATTCTGACTGACTCGTCCAGTCGGGTTTTTTCTTCGGTTTCTGCAGTTTAATCAAGTGATCGCGCGGCCCTAATCGTTGACCACGGCGAAAATCTGCGCTGCGCCGCCGCGAGCCATGCTGTTCGAAAACCCCATCCACACCGCGTTTCTGGAGATCGCACAATAGAAAATAGGTGGTGTAAAATGCATACCCCAGCAAAATGAACAGTCAATTCAGATTTCTCACTATAGTCAAGCACCATAGGAGGAATACGGGCTTGAGCCGTTGGTAGTAAGTAAAATCGAAAGACTTCAGTCACTTAGAGGGAGCAGTGCAGCACTGTGGGGGGAGGGTAAGAAGCCCGTAAACGGTGGGCTAGACTGGCAACCGCAGAATGTAGTGTAATCAATTTATTTGCTTCTGTTAAAAATTACCTGACGCCAAATAATCTTTGTATCTGCTAAAATCGCAATATTTTTGCCAGATATCGCTTGACATTCCTACAATTTTATGCTAGACCTTAAATACTTAGATATGTGCCAATAGGTAACAATGGAGGTGTTTATATGCATAATACATGCCGTAATATATGCAAAGAAAATAGTGAAATCCCCTTTAAGTGTCGCATGATATGTGTGTCCCTGATTGGTGGGTCGCTGACACTGGCATTTATTTTTTTCATCTATTATTTGGAGTACATCTCCATTGAGACCGCTATATGGGTATCAATGAGCGTGTTTATTATACTTGCCATCTATGAGTCTATTTTATTTTCCTTACTCACAAGACACATGATCAATAAAAAAATAGATAAGCCTCATCACTTGGGCGAAGGTGAAATTCTGTAACAGTGCGGCTTGTTGACCTCTCATAAGTAGGTTGCTGGCGCCTTGCGGTTCGAGTGTAGTCATTACCCGTTGTTCAAGGCCGACACGCAGTTCAGAAGCCTGTTTCTGTTCCTTGGTCAGTTGATCTAACGCACGCTCATACTGTTTGTTTGCATGCTTCTCTGCCATCATCAGGTTGGTGACCGTATCCGTGATCGCTGCCTGCCAGAGGAAATGGACTCTTGGTATAGCCTTATACGTTGCTGAAAAATTTGAATGCCTGCAATGGAACTCCGGTCGTTCGCACATAGCATTGATTTGATTCAGCAGTCCACATGAGCCAGATAGATCCTTGTCAGAATTTTCCTACAATCCAATCAGAATATTCCTACAGCAAAATCAGAAACATCGAACAAGGCAACGTTCATTGAGATGAATGGTTGAAGGCGAATGGACAGCGCTTGAAAGTCTAGTCATAATATCTGCCCCGTCAACATTTCAACTCAATGAAAGGAGAAAAACAGTGCGCAGAATTCTTTTGACATGCCTATCGGTATTGTTTTCGACACAACTCTATGCTGGTGAATGGCTCGTTGATGGTGATTCAGATTGTAAAATATGGAGTCCTGATCCCTTCGGACCGACGGAGACCATTACTTATACAAGTGAGTGTGTTGACGGAAAAGCACACGGAAAAGGCTCTTTAACAGTCTACGATAATGGGAAGAAGTCCCGCTATTATGAAGGCGAATTCAAAAATGGCAAATGGCAGCAAGGGAAAGGTTCTTTAACAAAATATAAAAATGGTAGCGAAATCTCCTATCATAAAGGTGAGTTGAAAAATGGAGTATTCCCAGAGGATCGCAATACAGGCAAGGATGGTAATAAATATTCTGGCAGTAACCTTACATCAACCCCTTTTCAGCAAACGATGTAATCCCTGAACCAATTTACAGATGATCCCGCAAAAGCAGAAAAGTAAGCAAGTCTACTGAATATTACCAACTGAGTGAGCCAGCAACTGTGTATCTTCTTGCAACATGAGTGGTCTTCCCTGATCAAACTATGCAATCCTTTGATTCGTTGCGGTGGGGGTACCAGTACAGTGATGCACAAGTATCGTGTACCATCTCAGTGTACCTGCGAATTGCAGAAGAGCGAGAGACTGCTTAACTGTCAAAGCCAATCCGCCCACTGAGGCGGGTTTTTTGTGCCAGGTGACGGGTTTTGGCCAACATCTCGGCCTGTTGATCAAGGGCGGCCGAGGTGGATTTAAATCTGTTGCTCATGTGTTTGCCGCTTCGGAGAAGCGTTTACGCAAGTCCAGACAGACTTCCCAGTAGTTTGCGGCCTTCCCCTCTTTCGATAGTCATTGATGGGCCGCAAAGCTGATTTGTTCCGCGTCATCCAGCGTCTCAACAGTTAAGCCGAGTTTCCGTAGTGGTGTGAGATCGCCAAATTCGCCCCCGGCAGCTGCTTCAAATACCTTCATGGCCCCATGCTTCTGGATCGCTTCATCAACTGCCATGTGCAGTGATCCTGAAAGTGTGGGTTTTTTTGCTTCATTCCACCCAAAATTCCACCCCAACTACACATGTAGGAAATTAAAATGGAACAAAAAATTGAAAACAATGCAAATCATTTTCTAAGAGGTGGACCGATATTGAACGCCATCGAGAGGCGTGATTGCGTACTGAGATTCTTTGTTACCTCATGCGGAAGATCGGGAGGGAACATCAGCATCACTCCTGTCTGCGGAGAGATTTTCAGCAGCTGCTCCGGCAGATGCATGAGGATATCCCCCGACTCTTCGGGTACATCGAGATAGTAGACGCCCGAGATCAGCTCATAGCCGTCGTCATGGGTGTGCAGGGTTGTGGAGTGACCGGGATGCATCTGGTTGAACCAGAAACTGATATCGAGAGGCTGCCCTCTTTCAAGAGCCTGCTGTGCGCAGTCAAAGATCACCTCGAGCAGAGGTTCAATTTCCGAGAATGCTTCGCGGGATGGATAGATGTTTTCATAGCGGCCATCAAAAAAATGTGTTTTTTTGGTATCTGTTGCATCTTCCAGGCGTCTGAAACCCTTTATAATCTCATCAAGATAGCGGGGTTCTGCCGGCAGACGACAGCTGTAGACGCCATCCTGAATCAGTTGCATTTCTAACATCTGTTTACTGGAGTTCAATGTGTTTTTAAAATTGTCCATTATTATAACGCTGCTGCTGCCGTTGTCACTCAATGCTGCTGAGCGGCTCGACTACCTGGTTGAGTACAAGGGAATACTCTCCGGCTACTCCTGGACAGATGTCTCCAGTGCATCGATCGAGACCAGAAAGGTCGCTGATTGTTCCGACGGAGGCAGTTGCATGATGTCCAGGGCCACGATGAGTTCCAAAGGGTATGCGGTGCTGGAAGCCATCTTTAAGGTCCGATTTCACTATCGCAGCTTCTACCAGCTGAAACCGGCGCGCACACTCGCGTTTGAGATGCGCGAGAAAAAATACAGTGATAAATATCAACCCTATGGGTATAAGCACTCCCTGGCCGTGATTCCCGATGGGGGAACCCGTGTGGATTTCTACAAGCTCAAATCAAAAGGTGAGCCGCTTCCAGCATCTGCAAAGCAGTTTATTGCTACAGATCATAAGTCGGCTGACAAGATCAGGGTAAAAAAGGTGAAGCACAAGTCCGTTGCCAAATACTCCATAGACCGATTGGCACTGCTGCAGAGAATGCGTTCAGTTCCGCTGAAAAAAGGCTATGCAGCATCTTTTCCGGGAACCAATGGCAAGGATCAGCTGGAGTTCCGTGTTGTTGTCATTGCAGCAGAGGAGATCAATGCCGCCGGCAAACGATGGAAAACCTGGAAAATCAGGGTCGACGAGCTTGAAAAAGGTGACGACACGGTATCACTCTTTGCCTGGCTCTCCAGGGATAACCGGAATATTCCAGTGAAGATTGAATTGAAAAGTAGTTTTGGCTCAGCGCGATTTATTCTCAAATCATCGTGAGAATTCCCCTTCACCCCGGCCCTCTCCCGGAGGGAGAGGGAGTTTAGCCCCTTCTCCCCCAGGGGAGAAGGTTGGGATGAGGGGGAAGGGGTATCAGTGTCACGCCTGCACCAGACGTACATTCTGCGCAACCAGGCCGTCAGCATCCTGCGGACTCTCCTGAATATAGAATTCGAGCACGGTATCGCCATGAATGAGATCCTCATCATTGACATCCGAGGAGATTTCGTTGATGTGGCAGAAGGCGCTGGTCCAGGGTGACTCCTTGACGCGTGTGTTGGTGATCCAGCTGTTGTCATCGATGCGATCGAGAAAACTGAGAAAACCATAACCCTTCTCCACAAACCATTTTGTGCAGATTCCGCGCACACAGGAGCCGGTGCGTCCCCATGCGTTTTTCGGTTCATAGGCGATCGGAATCAGATTCGGTGTGAGGAAACCGGAGTGAAAGGCATCGGCCTGATGTTGCAATTGCGTTGAAACATGGTCAAATCCAAGCAGTCCCACACGACGGCCTCTGTTTTGAATGGCGTTGACAAGAGGCAGGAAATCACCATCACCCGTCACCAGGAGAATCTCATCGAGATGCTCCGCCTGCAGCAATGCATCGACTGCGATGCTTAGGTTTGAGTTGTTCTCTATCGAAGTTTTCCCCTCGTCATTGATAATGCGGCGCGTATCCCTGATATTCACTTTCCAGCCCAACTGGCGTGCAATCTGTTGGTGCGCGTAGGACTTTCTTGCGTACTCACTATCTTTTTCGGCAAGTTCCTTATCAAACGCCATGTAGGTGTTGAGGCGAACCAGGCTGCGATCACCACGCTCCGCAAAGCGGCGCAGAACATCATAACGGAGATGATAGCCTCCGTTACGACGGACATTTTCAGAATCGACAAAGACGCCGACTTTGATGGACATAGAGTTCTCCGGATTTGTTTGCCGTTGGCATCCCCTCATCCCAGCCTTCACCCGAGGGGAGAAGGGGCGACTCCCTCTCCCGGAGGGAGAGGGTTGGGGTGAGGGCGGTGCGTTATTTGTTCAGACGGTTCTCAATCAGGTTGTCGACCACGGAAGGATCCGCAAGCGTGGATGTATCGCCGAGGCTCTGCAGTTCGTTCTCGGCAAGTTTGCGTAGAATGCGCCGCATGATTTTTCCGGAGCGGGTCTTCGGCAGACCGGGCGCCCATTGCAGCAGATTGACCTTGGCGATCGGCCCGATCTCGGTGCGAACCAGTTTGATCAGTTCATCACGCAGCTCATCACTGCCTTTCTCTCCCGCCATCAGCGTCACATAGGCGTAGATGCCCTGACCGGTAATCTCGTGGGGATAACCCACCACGGCAGCCTCGGCAACCTTGTCATGCAGCACCAGGGCTGACTCTATCTCTGCGGTTCCCAGACGGTGACCGGAGACATTCAGCACATCATCGACACGCCCCGTGATCCAGTAGTAGCCATCCTCATCGCGGCGGCAGCCGTCACCGGTGAAGTAGTAGCCAGGGTACATGGAGAAATAGGTGTCGACAAAGCGGGGGTGGTCGCCATAGAGGGTGCGCATCATCCCGGGCCACGGATGTTTGATGGCCAGGTTCCCGGAGGTGGCGCCTTCCAGTTCATTGCCCTCTTCGTCCATCAGTACCGGCTCTACACCAAAGAATGGCATACTGGCAGAACCTGGTTTCAGGGGGGTTGCGCCGGGCAGCGGCGTAATCATGTGGCCGCCGGTTTCGGTTTGCCACCAGGTATCTACGACCGGGCAGCGGCCGTCGCCAACCACATGGTAATACCACTCCCAGGCTTCGGGATTGATGGGTTCGCCCACCGTGCCAAGAAGCCGCAGGCTGCTGCGTGAAGTCTGTTTGACGGGGTCGTCGCCTGAGCGCATCAGTGCGCGAATTGCCGTTGGCGCCGTATAGAAGCTGGCAACCTGGTGTTTGTCGACCACCTGCCAGAAGCGGGAGGCATCGGGATAGGTCGGGATGCCCTCGAACATCAGCGTGATTGCGCCGTTGCACAATGGGCCATAGACGATATAGGTGTGTCCGGTTACCCAGCCGACATCGGCCGTACACCAGTAGACTTCGCCGTCCTTGTAATCGAACACCAGTTTGTGCGTGATTGCCGCCTGCAGCAGATAGCCGCCGGTGGTATGCAGAACCCCCTTGGGCTTGCCTGTCGAACCGGAGGTGTAGAGAATAAACAGTGGATCCTCGGCGTCCATCTCCTCGGCGGGACACTCAGCTGAAGCATCAGCCATCGCTTCGTGATACCAGACATCCCGCTCAGGGTTCCACTCCACATCGCCGCCGGTGCGTTTGACGACCACACAGGTGTGGACATTGGGGCATTCACTGACCGCCTTGTCGGCATTGATCTTCAAGGCGACACTTCTGCCACCGCGCACACCTTCATCGGCAGTGATGACCGTCTGGCAATCTGAGTCGAGGATGCGATCGCGCAGGGAGTCGGGAGAGAAGCCGCCGAAAACGACTGAGTGAACGGCGCCGATGCGCGCACAGGCAAGCATGGCAACGGCCGCTTCCGGTACCATCGGCATGTAGATTGCCACCCGGTCGCCCTTGTTGACGCCGCGGGATTTCAGCACATTGGCGAATTTGCACACTTCAGTATGTAGTTCACGGTAGCTGATATGACGATCCTCCTGCGGATTATCGCCTTCCCATATGATTGCCGTTTGCTCGCCGCGACTCTCAAGATGACGATCCAGACAGTTGACAGTGACATTGAGCTTGCCGCCGGTAAACCACTCAACAGAGATATCGTCCTCAAAACTCCACTTCAGCACCTTCTCCCAGGGTTTTGACCAGCTGAGGTAGGTTGATGCCTGTTCGGCCCAGAATCCTTCAGGATCATCGATCGAACGTTGATACATCTTGGTGTATTGTTCAGCTGTAATGTTGGCCTGTGCAGCAAATGCTTCAGGAACAGGGTAAACCCTGGAATCTGACATGGTGATCTCCTGTGATTTCTCTTGGTTTATCTGGTTTAGTCGTAGGGGGATAAGCGTCAGCGCATCCACCATGATCTTGGCAAATTGCCGGATGCGTTGTTGCTTATCCGGCCTACATGCTTTCATTTGAAAATCTTGTCAGATGTTGATGCAAGTCGCAGCGAGTGTCAAAGGTTTTCATGCGCTTTTCAGCGATTAGTCAGCAGTTGGCAGCTTTTTAGCTCAGCACATACTTCAACGGAACAGATTTGCCGTTACTGAGCGCTTCGACCTGCGCCAGAAAGAGTTCTGCTGTGGCGATGGCGTCTTCCAGGGCGCTGTGGGCATTGTAACGGGGGAGGCCATACTGCTTTCTGAGGTTGAAGAGGCGCAGCTGATTCACCGAGCTGGTTGCCTGATTGAGCAGCAGTCGCTTGCTCTCGATCTGGAGGGTGTCAACGAACAGCATCGGTAGTTTATGGCCGTAGAGCTGCTGACAGGCTGCATTGAGAAAATTGCGTTCGATGGCGCCATAGTGAACCAGGATCACCCTGCCGGCCATCTGCTGCAGCAAAATCGGCATCACGTCATGCAGATGAATCCCCTGATGGGCGCGGTCATCGGTGATTTTGTGGATGATGACACTCTTCTCGGGAATGGATTTGTTGACCTTGACCAGGTGGTGGCCATTGCTGCGCATGAGGATTTTTCCCTGTTTCAGCACTGTATAGCCGATGCTGAGAATCGCCTCCTGTTTGGCATCGAGCCCGGTGGTTTCAAAATCGAGCGCCAGGAATTCACACTCCATGATTTTTTTACGGCTGCCGGGAAGGGGCGCCTGCAGATAGGCTTTCAGGGGGGTGTCGCTGACCCTTCCCAGCAGCCAGCGTCGATATTGCTGCGCCGGAAGCAGGGCTGACAACAGTGTTGAAAACATCAGAAGTTGCCTGTCTGGTTGCTAGACTCTATCGCTGTCTGGATGGTGTCGACGACATCAAAGGCATCTTTCAGGTGGCGGCGCTCCAGTGAAGAGAGTTGCTCAGGTGGAACAAAGTTATCCGGTGTCTGCCCCGCCCTGATCTGGTGTGACTGGTGCTGCAGGCGAACACTGGCGATAAACTCCAGCGCATCGCGCAGATCCGCCATGCCGCTGCGGCTCAGTACGCCGGCTTCGCTGGCCGCCTCGAGTCGATCCTGGGTATTCAGGGCATTGACCCCCGCAGAGAGGGCATACACCCGCGCCAGATCGGTGATTGGGACAATGCCGCGTTTTTTCATATTCAGCGCCTTCTCCTCGGCGCCGCCTTTCTCCAGCACGAATTGTTTGAAGAGTCCCAGCGGCGGGTGAAACTGCAGCGCATTGGCCGTCATATAGGCAAGAAAGATGGTATTGCCGCTGGTTTTTTTCAGCACTTCGCTCTGCAGGCTCTCCAGCAGGCCAGAGTCACCGCGGACACACTGCAGGTCGAAGAAGATACTCGCATACATCAGCGCCTTTGGCTGCGGATTGAAAATCCACTTGTCAAAATAGCTGCGCCACACTGCGAGGGGTTGACGCCATTTGGGATTGGATGCCATCACATCGCCGGGGCAGTAGACATAGCCGCAGGCATTAAGACCGTCGCACACCAGGTGGCTAAGTTTCTCAAAATAGTCGCCATGCAATTTAGCATCATAATCATCGGAGAGGATCAGCGCATTATCCTGGTCGGTGTGCGCCGTCTGCTCATTGCGCGCCAGCGAGCCGGCGGAAATCCAGGCAAAGGGAACTGGCGCTTCGCCATACTTCTCTTCAGCCATGCGCACCAGCCGTTGCGTTATGGCTTCGCCGATAGAACTGATGGCGTGACCGATATCGTAGGCAGTCATGCTGCTGTCAACCAGTGTCGCCATGGTGCCGGGAAGCTGCTGACTCAGCTGCTGCAGCTCTTCGAGCGTGTCGGCGCGATGTATTTCATTGATCAGATAGATGGTGTTGTAACTCTGCTGGCGAATCAGATCCGTTGCAGTGATCATGCCGACGATCTTGTGACCATCCATGACCGGCAGATGGCGAATATTGTGGCGCGCCATGATCAGCAGAGCCTCGGCGCCCAGTGTAGATGCCGAAATTGTCATCGGCTCCGGTGTCATGATTTTGGCGACAGGGTCGTCGAAGGACATCCTGTTGGCAGTCACCTTGGTGCAGAAGGCGCGGTCGGTGAGGATGCCGCACAGTTTTCCGTGATCCATGACCAGCATCGCTGTGACAGTTGCGGTTTTCATCTTTTGCGCAGCCTCTTCGATGCTCGCTGTCTGTTCGATCATCTGCGGTGTGCCATGGGTCAGATCACAGACATGGGTGGCGATCAGTGTATTGTTCTGGTTGTCCTGGATCTCCTGGATCGCATTGCGCAGGCGGATCGGGTTTTTCTTTGAAAAAAACAGCCTCACGGATTCATGCAGATCGATGAGGGCGTGGAAGGTCTCGACAGGGAGCTGGTAGAGCAGGGTATCCTCGATCGCTGTGACAGACAATATGACATCGCCGCCGCGAAACAGGGCGCGAAAACCAAACCAGCTCTCCTCCCCAAGCTGATCATAGAGTTCATCATTGGCAGTTCTGATCTCGACTGCGCCCGAGCGGATCAGATAGAGCGAGCGATTGATGTCACCTGGCTTCATAATCTGCGAGCCACGACGCGCATAGCTGATCTCCAGTTGGCTGGTGATTTGATTTAGACACTTCTCATCCAGCTTGTCCAGCGGAGCACAGCGGCTCAGATAATCCCGAATTTCGAGTTGTTCGATTTCCATTGATTTTATAGTCTCAGCTTTATTAGAATTAAAATTGTGGATCTTTAGAGGTACTTGCAATATCCCGTCATTCCGGCATGTTTTTAGCCGGAATCCAGGCATAGCAGAGGCTCATTAAAGGCATGATATCGAGAAATGAACGCTATCTTGTTATATGTAGATCAGGATACACATCATGCCATCCTGGATTCATCTTCTCAATCACCTTGATTCTCCATGCGCGTTTCCAGTTTTTGATGGTTTTCTCACGCTGGATAGCTGATTCCATCGTGTCGTGTATCTCATACCAAACTGATATGCGCGCCTGAAAACGGTAGCTCCAGGCTGACTCCACGAGCGTGCGTCGTGCACGGCCATTGCCTGTCTTGGTGATCGCTCCCTGACGCCGGCGTCCGCCACTGCTGTGTTCACTGGGCGCCAGTCCCAGATAGGACATCAGCTGCTTGGGTGGAGTGGTGATCTATCCAATTCAGGAAACGATCGTAATGAATCCCCATAATCAGCCAACATTCTGGTTTCTTGATGGCCAACAAGTTCCCTACGTTCATACTTTCGCGCATTTCACCCCTATTCCACCGCCGGAGATGCACTGATGAATTTCCTTCAAGCACTATAATTATGTGTAGTTCGCGGCCGGTTCTACAAGAGCGGGCCGTGATAAGAGACAGCAACTATACATAATTGAGAACTACACATAAGGAGCAACTACAGCCATTCACTGAATCAGCAACCTGAGCAGGTTTGGAGGGGTGTTGTGTCGATCGGTTGAACTCACCACTCATAACGGTTATTGGAGAATCAAGACTGAAAGGCGGGTGTCGACCCTATATATCTGTATTTTTATACAGGAATCGAAGTTTCATCTGTTGGCTCCCAGGCGCCGGAATCTGGAAGCAACATGATTCCCCGTGGTGCTCGCACCTCCAAGACTTGCCAGAAAGCGCTGATAGTCCGGGTTGTTACGCAGCAGTTCGCGACCGGCCTTGATCAATCTGTCCACCTGCTCATCGCTGAGTGAGAAGCTGGTCGGGATCGTATTGAGAAAGTGAAACTCCTCGGGCTGCTTGACATCCTTGATACCGACCTGGACGAAATAGGGCTTGACGCGCTTTCCCCCTTTCGACAGCTCCCGCGCCCAGCGAGTCAGGCTCTTGTCCATCAGTTCCCGGGTATCCGTGTTGTAGCGGTGGATCTGTACATCGGACATCGCACTGATCGTCTCATGCAGCGATGGCTGTCTCCTGCTCGTGTCCATCTCCGGCTCAGGAGTCGTGGAAGCATCGACGGAAATCATCATCACGTGGCCCGGAATCTTGCGGCCGGATTTCTTTAGATATGACTTCATGCCGCCCGTAACGGTGATAATCTCATAAGGCGCACGCAAGCCCAGGTTGTCCGTGATGCCTCCATCCACAAAGTGCGCATACTGGCGTTTGTCCTCTTTGTAGTAGCTTTCAAGCCCCTCGACGATCTCGGCCAGCTGGGGATCATTGGCTGCGCGCTTCTTCGCCGCCAGCAGCCACTTGGGCTTTTCACGCTTGCAGCTCCGGTAATTCTCGAGTACGACCGGGTTGAACAGCAAGGGGACCGCGGATGATGCGGTCACTGCACGCGCCACCGGGTATGTGGAGATGTCCGAGCACAGCAGGTTGAAGTACTCCTGGACAAACGAGAAGCGCACCCCGTAGCTCAGGTCCGATGCATTGATGAGAATCAGGGGGCCTCCCCGGCGCTGCATGTCGGCAAAGGTCGCATTATGAAACACCTGTTTTTCGTAATACTTGATTGCCATCTCCGTGCGCCCGGTGGAGCTGAACCAGTGCAGCGGATTCAGCACTCCGTGGATCAGGCTGCCCTCGACGTTGCGCCTGAGGAATGCCTTCTCGTAGTCGTCGAAGATGCGGTCTCCGTAGAGGCCATAGTAGGCGGAGGTGAAACTGCCGCCGGAGACAGAGCTGATGGTGTCAACCTCGTCGAGGAGTCGTCGTTTACGCCCGTCGATCTCGACCGTGGTGTCGCGCAACTCCTGCATCACCCCGTAAGCCAACGCGGCGGCCCGTGTTCCGCCGCCAGAGAATGCAAGCGTCAAACCAATGTTACCGACACTACGTTTGCCGGCTTCATTTTTGACCGCGAAGGAGTGGCCTGAAGGCGCTCCGCTCAACTCATCATTGTCGATCACCCCGTAGGAAGCGCAACCGGATAGAAGTAGCACGGCAAAGCAGGTGACATAGTGTTTCAACATGGAGTTCCACCTAATCAGGAGTTCAGAATGATCATTCTCTTCCCTGTTCTGTGTCCAGTCAACTCGATGTGACAGAATTGCCAAATTGCCCAAGAAATCTCTGAATAATCCAATTAGCGTCATTCCGGCGCATGCCGGAATGCCCTGTTGAGGCCTGATAGTGCTCGCTGTGTGCAACTCTTGGAACACCTGATACGGATTTCCGATCCCTCCTATCCCTCAATAATTGAAACAACATCGCTATCTATGCATCACTGTACTAGACGAAGAAAAATAGTTTTCGATATCTCCACGCCGGGAACGCTCAAGGTGTCTCCGCCAAACGTTGAGTTCGATCTTGAAGCTGCTGCCAATAATCATGAACTGAGTCATTCCGGACGATGTTTCGCAAACCGGGATATCAAAGCCGATGGAAGGTACAATTTGAAGGGCAGGTTTCAAGGCAGTGGAATATCTGAAGAGCTGCTCAACAAGGCAACTGGCCATCCGATGACCATCACCGCTGCCGGGGAACACGATCTGCAAAATGGGCGGATTAGTCTCTCCCTGCTGGTGGCTCCGCTGGTTACCCTGAACCGTGTGTTTGAGCATATTCCGTTGATTGGCGGCGTTCTTGAAACTTTGGACACTATTCCGCTCAGTGTAAAAGGTGATTCGGGTGCTGTTCACACCATCCCGTTGGCGCCCTCGGCCGTCGGATACGCGTTGAAAGAGATGATGAAGAAGAGCGTCAACAGACCGATAAAACTCATTCATCCGGGTTCGGGCCAGACCAGGGAATAATTTTTTCAGTGGAAGCAGTCTCTTTCATCAGCAACTCGCCCATCAGTCCGGTGAATTCTTGTTTGGCAATATTATGTTGATGCGTCATGGTGTAACATCTCAATAACTCTGTGCAGGCAAGCAGGGTTGAAAATCTGTAGGGGGGATAAGGCGTCTTTTTGCCGCATCCACCATTGCGTCAACCCCGAATGCTGCTAAGTTATGCTGTCATTACGGGCGCAGCAAAGTAATCTCAAGCAGATTGCCGCGTCGCTTCGCCTACACGGATTTAGGTGAGGGGTAAACTTCGCTCTTCGCAATGACTTGGTGGATGCGCTGTCGCTTATCTCCCCTACAGCCTATTTAAAACAATACACGAACTTTTTGAGAAGTTATCAAATCTATAGTTAAGAATCATTAGGCAGTGTTATTTATGGTCATCGGTAAACTTCTTATAACAGCATTTATAGTAATTGGCTCTCTCATACTATGCAGCTGTAGCACTCAAGCCCCCAGCAATATACACCCGTATACTGAAGGGGCAATGTTTCAAGCTCCTGTAATAAACATTAACAATTATAAATCAGTTCACAGTAGACCGGAGAATCAGGCTGGCCTTGCTGCAATGGTTGCTATTTCCGGTGGTGGTGAACGAGCAGCTAATCTGGGTTTAGGTGTTTTAGCAGGACTTGAATCAATAAAGTTTCCAAATTCAGGAAGAAACGCTTTGCAGGAAATCGACTATTTTTCTACCGTCTCCGGTGGGGGGATGACGGTTGCCACGTATTTATCAGGCTTATACTCACACCTGAGTTACTATGGTGCTGAAAGCAATAAATCATTTTCTTTCAAAAAAGCCCTCTATTCATCAGGAAAAAATGTAAAAACAGAATGCAAGAGGAAAAATGTTAAAGCTTATTACAACTCATTTGACCGAAAAAAACAGGTAGTAGATCCATGTCTGCGTAGACACCTGGCGAGAGGCTATCATAATAATATCGTGAAAACTTTGCTTAAGCCAAAATTGATATTTACCAAGCTTGATCGTGGCGATGTCCTGGAATCTGCTTTCTCGAAAGAGGTTCTCGGTGGAGAGTGGAACAGTTATGACCTTCGCCTAGGTGATCTCTTTGTTTCTAAAGATAGCAGCAAGAGTCCACAGTATCCACAGTGGACTGCCAATGCAACAGTATTTGAAAATGGCGTCATATTTCCTTTTACACCACAGATATTGGCTGAATATAAAATATCAGGATATCTCCATGAACTTATAGCAATAAAAAAGGGGGAGGAGGATTATATAGAATTTGCATCGAATGTCCCTTTATCACTCGGGTTGACGGCGAGCGGCAACTTTCCATCACTGATCGCACCACAAACACTGACAGCGGATCATGATAAAAATAACAGGTTTATACATCTTGTTGATGGAGGTATGTCAGATAATCTTGGGCTGACAACGGCGATGTCAATTCTGGATCAAGAAGATAAGAGCAGACCTAAACGAAAGGTATTAATTGTCATTGATGCATTTTCAGATAGTTTTAGTCCATATTCGAAATATAAACATGGCCCACTTGCTACGCAGGTTTACACAAAACTTCCAGACATGCCTTTGAATGGCCAGCGAGGAGGAATCAAAGAGCGTCTTGAGCAATTTGAACGTGGAACAGGAACAAAGGTTTTTTACTTGAGCTTTGATGACTTGTATTGTCGAGGCAAGCATGACCCGCATAAAGAAGATCCAGTCTGTGCTGAAAAACTATTTGAACAGTTAAATGCATTTTACATGAATGATGATAGTGCAATAAACAAAACAAATACTTTAAAGATACAGCAGAGAAATGAGGGAAAGTCGCCATTCGAAATTGCACGAGGAATAGAGACCAGCTACAACATTACAACTACGGAGCAAAATTTTCTTATCGCTGTAGGTCAATACCTTTTGGCAAAAAACGCTAATAAAATCAAAGCAGCCATGCTGGGTTATTAAACTTTTCAATAAGCCCGTGCTGCATCCCCTTCAGTCTTGAATAATGCACGTGGTTTTTCAAGTGCCTCTATTGGTAGTTATTTATGCATCACTGTACTAGCAATCTGCGGCTGGTGCGTGAGAGCATCGACAGGAAATGGCGCGAGCATGAGGAAATTATTCCGTAAGGAGAGGAGAAGATGATGTTATCAACCAACAAAGAGACTAATACTGCTCTGACTTGCTGCCTACTCGTTTTTACATTGTTTCTCTCTCCATCAATTGTCATGGGCGACACTCCTCCAGTCGCGGCAATAATAGAGGATTGGCGACTTGAGTCTATGCCAGCGGATGCTAAGGAACACCTGAATATTAGCGCTATCACGGTGAACGAAGAGGGCTCTTTGCTGGTGGTCGGCGCCGACGAGGAGTCACACATTCAGATCCTGAAGAAGAGCGGTGAGGCGAAGTTCACGTTGGTCGACGACGGCAATTTTCCACTTGCGTCAGGGGAAACAGAACTCGACATTGAGGGGATTGCCCGCAACAAGGAGTACACGTGGGTCATCGGCTCACACTCCATGAGTCGCAGATCCATGCTGAGTCTGGAGAAACTGAAGGAGAAGGAGAACAACGGAGACAAACTCAGCGAGAACTACAACCATGAACGCATCACCACGGTGGTGGTTGAGCCCACCCGTGAATGGCTTTACCGCCTGGAAATCGAGAACAGCGGCTCTGTCAGGCAGGACTCCATCATGCGTGGAAGCCTGCGTGATATCTTCGCCAATCACCCGGTTCTGGGCCGCTTCCAAAATATTCCAGGCAAGGAAAACGGCATCGACATCGAGGGCCTGGCGGTGATACCCGCTGGCGAGCCGAATAAAACCAGGCTTCTTGTTGGATTGCGAGGTCCATTGTTACGCGGATCTCTAGCTGTGGTTCTGGAGGTGTCTGCGAAGCAGGAAAAAGCAGAGGAGGGTAGGCTAATCCTGAAAATCAAGCTGGAGGAGACCTACTACCTCTCTTTGGGTGGGCGCGGTATCCGCGGCATGAGCGAGATGCAAAACAAAAAGGATGGATACCTGGTTCTCGCAGGACCGGTCGGAGACGAGCCGACACCCTACATGCTCTACCACTGGAACGGAGAGGACAGCGTCCCGGAGATAAACACACCGGACGCTATACACGATGTCACCGAACTATGCCGGATCCCTCCACCAGAGGCGGAATCCATGGCCAAGGCGGAGGGCGTGCATTTTCTGCTTGAAGATGGGGGCATCGTCAAGTTCGTGATTGTCTATGACTCCGCCATTAATGGGGCTCCCACCCTTTTTTCCTGCCAGTTCGTACGCTCATGACAGCTTCACCTTCTCCTGGCGAAATCAATCTATCAAATAACTCCAGCCCGAATATCCCTTCACCCGCAGAGTCCAGAAAGGGATCCTGATGCATAGGGCGCTAAGATCTCTCCTACGTCGAGATGACAAACTGTAAAGTGGAGAATGAAGGATGCCAAAAGTTTGTGGTGCTCTTAAAATTCCAGTGATACTCTTAAATTCCCAATGGTTATGGGTTATCAATAATGATTAAAACAATAGTTGTCACTATCTTGTTTTCTGCACTCTTATTTGGCTGCGGAGGAGAGGTGAAATCTGAAGATCCGGTACAACAGGGACCGGCCTTACCCTGAAAATTACAAATCTATAGTTAAGAAAAATTAGACATCGTTGATAAAGACACACTCAAGTCGAATGATGTACTGCTTTGCAAGAGTTATTCGCATATTCAAACCAGGCTGACAAGGTGCGGTACTGGGTTATCTGGTGGAAGAGGAGGCCATCACAGAGGATTTCGCGCACAAACTCCTCTCCTGGAAGCATTCCGGATTTTAAGTTGACAACAAGGAGCGCATCACGACAGATGATGTGCTATGGAAGTCGATGACGAGTGCGCCATTCGGATGGCGTAATTCCCGACCACTGTTTAAATGCGCGGCTTAAAGCAGTCGAGTCGGCGTAGCCGAGTGCCGCTGCGATCTTTATCAAAGGCATCTTGCTGTCGGCGAGCAACTGCCGGGCGATTTCGTAGCGAATGTTTTCGAGTTCCTGACGGTAGTTCGTACCTTCCTCACGGAGCCGTCGATTCAGCGAGCGCTCATGCATGTGGAGCTGTTTAGCGATGTCGGTGACCGCACTGCTTTGAGTCACCAGCGCCTTCCGTAGCAACCGACGAAGCTTAACGGTGAGGCTGGTTTGCTGGTGAGTATGAATATCAGTCGCCTCCTTCTCCAGATGGTGATGAAGGAGAGGATCCGCGCTTGCTATCGGATGGTCCATCCAGCGAGTCGGGAATACAATGGCGCTTTGCTCCATGTCAAAGAGGAGGGGCGCTTGAAAAAACCGCCGGTAGGGTGTCAGGTCTTGCGGCGGGGGCCGCGACAGAAGCACCCCCGTTGGATTCCATTCTGTCCCGCAAAGGCTGCGCATGATCTTGCAGATGACGGCCATCGAGAGGTCGTAAATCTGGTTGGTCGCTTCAACCCCGGGCAGATAGACTCTGTAGCCGAGGAGTGTCGTGCTCTGATCAGAGGTGACCAATGTACAAACCGCGCCTCGATCGTGCAGATCCAGGTACCGCACAAGATCTCGTAGTGCGGTACCCACGTCTGGGGCTGTCTGGAGCATGAACCCCGCTACCCCGAGTGAAGAGGGCGCGGCTCGCTCACCCAGCAGCAAACCGAGATGATCGCATCCCGTCGCGGTAACACAGTGCGCCAGCAGTTTGCTTGCAGGGACAAAGGGAATCTGGGTGTCGGGATCCGAGAAATCAACCTTGTTGAAGCCCGCGTTGCTAAAGAGGGGATCGGGATCACAATCGAGGTCACGCACAAGCGCCGGCAAGCCCGTTAGCGGACCTACGCGGAGGCTTCCCTCGTTCAGAACCTGCTCTCCCAAGGCTGAAATGCCGGAATCTCTCGTATGTAACGTCATATTGCTTCTACGACTCTTCGGTGTCTGAAATTGTCAGGTATAAGACTGAAAATGTCAAATGCAAACAGTTCGTACTTTGCTACTATTTTTGTTGGTGATTTAGGTGAAATGGCTAAACATCTGATCTGCTTTTGTTGACACAACGCTGACGATCAACAGGCTATTGATCATCCCCGTGGACCTAAACAAAGGCTCCCTATCATCTCTGACTGAATATTTGAGGGTATAGATAATGTCGCTGTACTGTATGAAAAACTCAAGACGATCCCGTATCAAGGCACTTGCCGCTGGTGCGATGTTGATGGCTACGTCCGCCGCAATGGGCGCCTCCGACAGCTCGGCAGCGGATTGGGAATACGGTTTGCAAATATACGGCTGGCTGCCGAGCATCAGTGGCGATCTGAACTACAGCCCCCCTGGCTCCGGCGACGGTATCAGCGTTGATGCGGGAAAGATCATCGATGCCCTTAAGATGACCTTCATGGGCTCGTTCGAGGCGCGCAAGGGTCTGTGGTCCGGATTTACCGACGTCATCTATCTTGATCTCGGCGGCGACAAGTCCAAGTCGGTGGGCCTTGCGGACGGCACGACGCTTGATGCCGACTTGGAGCTCACGGGGTGGATCTGGACCCTGGGCGGCTCCTATACCG
>Ga0209013_10001758_pt1 | contig 19942 bp, 12 predicted proteins | sample Cruoilmetagenom2_FD_187291 | JGI IMG/M metagenome (GOLD analysis project Ga0209013, IMG submission 187291) | Oil polluted marine microbial communities from Coal Oil Point, Santa Barbara, California, USA - Sample 2 (SPAdes) (version 2) | ecosystem: Environmental > Aquatic > Marine > Oil seeps ...
GAAGTTCATCTTTTGAACCAGGCTTAAAATCACCAGCGTTAATTCCCTCCACACTGTTGGCTATTAAGCCTTCTGCTTCAGCAACAAGTATCTCAAGAGAACTCGTTTCGTATCCTCCTGTATTATTATTATTATCATCATTACAAGCTGCAAAGGCAAAAACCATTACAAAAGCAGCCAGAAAAGACAACAGCTTTATGTTTAACTTAAATGCTTTCATATCTAATAAAATATTTAGATTTAAAATAGTATTCCATCATGTACCACAATGGAATGCTTTATTTTATTACAAATTACTATTCATCAAACCATCACCACCTTTAGTTTTGGTGTCTGCAGTATCCCACCAAACACGAATATCCATTCTATCGGTTTCTAAACTGTTTAGTGAAGAAGGCATATTAGATTCGTTTTGTAAATGCTCATTATCAGGGTAGCGAACACGTTTCACCCAAGTACCTGATGCCACAGAAGAACTACCGCTTACACCATCCTTTGGAAGTGTAATATCCGGATAATCTGTTCTTCTAAAATCAGCCCATCCTTCTACACCATTTGGAAAATCAGCAACCCATTTCTGAGTAATCAATTGTTTTAGCGAAGCTTCATTAGCACCTGTAAGTTGAGGTAAACCGGCAATATAAGCGCTTGCTGCAGAAGCATCAACACCGACATAATCCATAGAAGCCTGAATACCTTCCTTGTATAATGCATTTGCATCTCCTGAAATCCATCCCCGCATAGCTGCCTCAGATTGTAAAAACAATACTTCAGCATAAAACATTACAGGGCAATACATGGCATCTTCTACTCCATCACCAACAAAATCGATATACCCACCTTCAAGATTTATGGTTGCATAATTCTCGTCGGATTTTGATGGAACCAAGTTATATCCGTTTTCGATTCCTTCATATTTATCAAAGCCTGCATCTTCTTTGCTTGTTGGCTCACCATCTACCTGATAAGCAAACCAAATTGGTGTTCTTGGATCTTCACCTGCACTGGATTGATTATACACATAGTTTGAAAAAGTTTTCGACATTCTGATGTTATTCCAATTCCACGCCATTTGGTGTAGATAATCATACCATCCTTTATTCCACATTGGAACCTTTGCAACATCAGCTTTGCTGGTAAGTAAACCTCCCGATCCGTTAACTGCAGCTTGTGCTTCGGCTTGTGCTTTTGCAGCATCCACATTTGAAATTCGCATAGCCAAACGCAAACGAAGAGAGTTACCAAACTTACGCCATTGAAAAGCATCACCATCGTAAATCAAATCATAACCATCATCGTATTTGTATTGTTCCTCACCACCTGTAATACTATTAATAGCTACATCTAATCTTTTGAACAGATCCGTATAAATATCCTGTTGAGATGTATAGGCAACTGCATCTCCTGAACCAGCTCCAAAATATGGAATATCGCCATAGGTATCTGTCATTCTTGACCACCAGTAGCACATCCAAATTTCTTTAATAGCAATTGCATCTTTGTAAATAGGGTCTTCACCATACATATTTTGAATAGCTAAAGCTCTTCTTAGATGTCTTGTATAATGTTCTTTCCATTGATTTCCAATCCAGCCATCAACATATTCATAACGTGGTGATGGAAAACCGGAAACAGTATTCGCCCAATATTGAGAATATAAATCAGGATATAAATTCACATTTCTTTGGTAATTGGCAAACACCTCTTGTTCCATGGTGTTGAAGAAGAATTTAGGTTCTACTTCTGTAACTGCATCTGAAGGGACATTCATGTCACCAAAATCATCAGAACAACTACTGTTCAAAATGAATAGTCCCAATACAAATAGTATTATATTTAATTTTTTCATATCATTTAACTTTTTTCAATTAAAATCCTACGTTAAGGGAGAATCCATAAGTTCTGGCAGAAGGTACAGGAGAAAAATCGAATGCTTGTGCTGCAAAGCTAGAACTATAGGCACTTGCATCCGGAGCTGTTCCTGGTGTATGTTTATAGAAATAAAATAAATTCCTTCCCACAAGAGAAACTCTTGCCGATTTAACAGGATTATGAGGAATTTTATTCAAAAAAGATTTAGAAATATTGTACCCAAGTACAACTTCTTTTAACTTCATATGCGAAGCATCATACATAAATTCTTCATCTACTTTTGATAATTGTCTCCAATATTCTTCAGCAGAAATCATTACATTATTTGTTCCTCCGTCCATAGCTACACCATCAACGAATATAGACATACGATTATTCTCAGTTGTTCTGGCTGCGGTTCCCGCTGAAACAGCACCTTGTTCTGAAGAAGACAAAATATCTCCACCTTCCTGTACTGAAACTAATGCAGTAAAGAACAATCCTTTGTAATCGATACTCAAATTAATGGATCCTGTAAAATCAGGTTGAATATTTCCTAAGACATGATCATCACCTTGAGCCAATGTCATTAGTCCGTTTTCATCCATTATCAAATCACCATTTTCGTTTCGATTGTAAATACTGCCTCGGATTACGCCAAGCTTTTCGCCCGGAATTGCCATCACATTCATTCCAAATCCATATTCAGGCACACCTTCAGCTAACCTCTCCATCACACTCTCGTTTTGTGCGAAATTAAAATCCAAACCGATAGTTAAATCGTTGGTTTTAACAGGAACGGTTGTTAACATTATCTCGATACCTTTATTTGTAATTAAACCGGCATTAATTAAACGCACATCATATCCAGAACTCTGAACTGTCTCCACAGGTAGAATTTGATTTTTTGTATCTTCATTATAATAGGTAAAATCAATTCCTACTCTATTGCTAAGTAATCTTAAATCAGCACCAATTTCCCAGGAAGTAGAAATCTCTGGCTTTAAGTTTTGCACCACCTGCTTGGAGGAAACATTACCAGTAGATAAACCATAGTTCCAATTTCCAATGGTAAAGTTCTGGCTTGTTTGATACGGACTAGTTGCTTTACCAACTCTTGCCCATGAACCACGAACCTTTGCAAAAGAAACCCAATTAGGCATTTCTATCATTTCAGAAACAATTCCACTTAAACTTAAAGATGGATAAAAATAGGAATTGTCGTATTTCGCATCGGATGCTGTAAGGGTTGAAGACCAGTCGTTACGAGCAGTCATATCTAAGAAAATACTATTCTTATAAGCCACTTGTCCAAAACCATAAATAGAGCGCACTTCTGATTCGTTAATAGATTCAGATGCATTGATATTAGAACCTGCGCCTAAAAAGAAATCTCCCTCAGAAGTTAAATGACCAGAAGTTGCACTTAATGTTTTCGAATAGCGCTGCATACTGTTTGCACCCACATTTAATCCTATAGTGAAATCCTCATTTAAGTCTTTATTGTAAGACAACAGGAACTCATAGTTTTCCTCCTTAAAATTGGATTGTGTAGGATTATAATTTGGTCGGTTAGAATCTACATTATCAGCAAACAAATACCCTTCAACAGAAGAGAATTGATAAAAATCCATTCCATATTTAAATTTCGCCTTTAAATTAGAATTGATTTTAATATTAGCAGCTATATATCCAAATGTTCTGTTTTTTTGGTCATTATTTGTGGTTTGAGCCTGTAAAAAATATGGATTCCGATAATTTGCATTTGCAGTAGTATACAACTGCTCTACATGCTGTCCTCCAACAATATTATATCCAGGAGCCAAATCCTGATTTCTAATATTTAATGGCATTGTATTAAAGTAAGACACATAACTGTAGCTTCCTACCTCCGGACGCTCATTCCCTTCTGTTAAAAAGTAAGACACCTTCGTATCTATATTTAGCCAGGTATTTATATCGTAGTCTGCTCTCAAATCAAAAGTTGATTTCTCAACCTTATGATCTTCATAAATCCCGTTCATAATATCTTTTCCAAGAGAAACACGATAAGATCCGTTGTCGTTTCCTCCTGTAAAAGAGACATTGTGTTTTTGAGTAGTTCCAGTACGAGTAAAATCTTCCAAACGATTTTTTTGAGCTTCGTAAGGAATTGTTTCACTTGTCCAGGATTCGAACATTTGACCTTGCATCATTGGACCCCACGATGAGGTTCCATTTTTATCATACTCTCCATTAGTACCCTGCCCATACTTATCTTGCAGATCGAGCATATAAGCTGCTTCTGAGAAAGTAAAACTTCCAGAATAATCAATTCCCAAACCTTTACCTCTACGTCCTTTTTTAGTAGTTACAACAACAACACCATTACCTCCACGCTCTCCATAAAGAGCTGCAGCATTTGGACCTTTCAAAATAGAGACCGATTCAATATCATCAGGATTCAAATCAAAAGCACCTCCTGCTCTTGAAGTTCCACCCCAAATACCACCATCACGACTATTTCCATTATCAAAAGGCACTCCATCGACTACCCATAAAGGAGCATTGTTCCCAGTTAACGAACTAGCACCACGAATTTCAATTCTGGAAGTACCACCAACACCATTACCAGATTGATTTATTTGTACACCTGCTACTTTACCTTGCAGAGAACTCATTAAATCTGCATCGCCAGCCTGAGTTAACTCATCAGCTTTTACATCCTGAACTGCATAACCAAGTGCTTTTTTCTCTCTCTTGATACCTAAAGCAGTTACAATTACTTCGTCGACCTGTAATGCATTGGTAAGCATTACAAGATTGATTACAGATTGAGAACCAACTGTAATTTCTTGTGTTTCCATTCCAACAAAACTAAAGATCAACACATCCGTGTCACCTGCAACAGAGATTTCGTATTTTCCATCTACATCGGTAACTGTTCCAATAGTAGTACCCTTTATAACAACAGATACTCCGGGAAGAGACATTCCAGACTCTTCTGTTACAATACCAGTAACAACCCTTTGTGCAGCAACAGCTGAATTGTCTTCGGATAATTTGTCAACGTTTGCATTTGCTGATAATGGGAGAACCATTATTGCAAAAAGCAACGCAAAAACTCCAATCTTACTTCCAATACCTAATGGGTTAGATAGGTTGGAATGAAGATTTCGTAAATAGCATTTCTTCATAGTTAGTAATTATTAATTATACACTGAACAAAAAAAACATGTGAGTTTTTCTTGAAATCAATATTAGCGCAAACGTATTAATTCACGATTAATATTGAATTAATGTGCCTTTCAAAATCATTAATCTACTTGTTTTCTCTTGTCTTTCTGATATATAAATTTCTTTTTCCACCTTTAAAGCGCACTTCATTGTATCCACGTCAAAAAGTTAGAGCGTTTTTTAAAGTCTTGATACTTGTGAAAAAAGTCTAGAATGTTTTTCGAAAGAGGTCTTTATGTTTTTAAATAAATCCTTGATGTTTTTTAAAAAAGTCAAGACATTTTTCCATTAAGATCCTTTATTAAAATTCAAACAGATAATATATTCTTCCAGACTCCAAACATATTTATTCCAAATAATCTTAATAATAACAGCTCTAAATCATTCCAAAATCTAGTATTTACAAGGGTTTTCTGATAACTTTGACAACTATAGACTTTATAGTCTAACAAGATTTAGATATATTTGGTAATTATCTACATACCATTCAATTTATTAACTAAGCCCCATTAAATAATGCGATTTCTTATTGGTTTTGTCATCTTCTTTTCCTCATTGTCTGAACTATATGCCGATCATGGATTACGTTTTAAATCGAATGAAGTAGCCAAAGAACTTAGAACAGGTGTTGATATAACCCACAAGAACAATATCTCCTATAATTCAAGCTTTACCATACACTTTGATATTTCGTTTAGAGAAAGTGATACCCACTATGGTGATATTTTGTCGCTTAGAGAAATGAAAGGGAACAATCTAATTCAGGTTAACTTTCGTGATCCAGATTTGTTTGTGATTCACAATAAACGAGAAACAAAATTTCAATGTAATTTTAAAGATTTAGGAATTAAAAATAACCGATGGATTTCTTTTGAGTTAAAAATGGATGCAAAAAATGAAAATCTTCAACTCCAGTTTGGTGATACTATTCTAAATACTTCCATAAAATTTCCTGAGAATTCAGAATTTTCACTATCCCTTGGTGTTGTTAATAAATACGGTTTCTTTATAGACGAAGTACCATCCATGTCAATCAAAGATTTAAGTATCCGAATAAATGGAAATCCTAAACATTTGTGGCCTTTTCGCAAAACTGATGCTTATCTTCTACGTGATATTCTATCCAGCAGAACTGCTAAACTCTATAATCCTGATTGGGTTGCAGATTATCACAATAAATGGATAGCGCTTGATTCCATCACATTTTCTTCTATCCCTTCAATGGCATATGATAAAAAAAAGGAAACTTTTTATTTTGTAATGTATGATGGATCTATCAATTCTTATAATCTGAACACCAGACAATTCTCCTCTCAAAAAGTAAAATCCGGGTTTCCTAGCTTTGAGAAATCACAACAAGTAATCATGGACAAAGGTGAGATATTGTCCTACAGCTTTAATGAAAACAGTATATCAAGCTATAATTTTGATAAGCAAATATGGAGTAATAATAAGCAAAGCTCCCTTGATGATATTCCCAGATTTTGGCATCACAATAAACTAATACATCCTATAACACATGAGATAACTACTATTTGCGGCTATGGATTCTACTCCTATTTTAATAAAATTCAATCTTTTAGTAGAGAAAATAGCAATTGGACAGAATTAAAATTTTCAGGAGATACCATTAAGCCCAGATATTTGGCATCATTTGGTAGTTCTTCAAAAGATCCAAATATTGCTTACTTGTTTGGTGGATTGGGTAACTCGCTTGGGAAACAAATACTTGGCAAGGAGTTCTATTATGATCTTTATAAAATTGATTTTAAAAAACAGCATATAAAAAAGCTTTGGGACTATAAATGTACCGATGATCAGTTTCAATATCTACCAGTAAATTCAATGGTTCTCGAAAATGATAGTTGCTTTTACACGCTAATGTTTCCTGCATTAAAAAAGAAGACCTATCTAAAAGTTGTAAAAGGATTTATTAACAATTCAAAACTAGTTTTTATTGGAGACAGTTTACCATACGATTTTCTGGATGTGGAATCTTTCGCAGATTTATATTTTTGGGAGAGTGAAAATAAATTAGTTGCATTAACATCTCATTTAGGTGCAGACGGAAGTTATCATGTAGATATAAATGCCATAAGTTACTCTCCTGATGAAAAAATAGAATTAAGTATGGATGCAAAATCTCTTCCTGTATCTATCAAAATTTTCTACTCTTTTTTTGCGATAATACTTATCATTCTTGTTTTACTGATTCGAAAAAAAATACTTTCCAAACATAAAGAGGAAAATGTGTTGAAATATCAGACAAATAATTTTGAATTTGACACAACAGCAACTTATGAAATTCCACAGAAAAATGCCATTCTTCTCTTTGGTGGTTTTCAAGTATTCGATCACAAGGGAAAAGATATTTCCTATTTGTTTAGTCCTACGCTTAAAGAATTATTTTTACTAATACTTCTATATTCTATAGATAAGGGGAAAGGAATATCTTCTCGAAGAATTCAGGAATACCTTTGGCCTGATAAACCCGAAAACAAAGCCAAAAATAACAGAGGGGTAAATATTAAAAAATTAAGAAGTATTTTGGAAGATATTCCTGGATTAGAAATTGTTTTCGATAATAATTACTGGAAATTAACCTCTGATGAATCAATGTTTTGTGACTTGATTCATTCAACAAGTATAATCGATACTATAAAAGAATCAGGAAATATTGAAAAGCTAAATGAATTACTGCAGATTACTAAAAGAGGTACACTATTAAGAGATATTTCTCCTGAATGGCTCGATTCGTTCAAAGATCAAAATACAGGTTTGATTGTTAGTTTTCTTGAAAAGGTTATCTCAAGATCTGATATCAATGCCAAATTCCGCTTAGGAATTTCTAATGTAATTTTTGAATTCGATCAAATGAATGAAACTGCTTTGAGAATAAAATGTTCCTTACTCTCATCAGAAGGAAAACATAGTCTTTCCGTAGAAACTTACGAAAATTACAAAAAGCTATATCTCAAATTTTATAACGAAGAATATAGATTCTCTTTTAAAGATATAGCTAAGGAAGATTCTATCCTAACATAAAATACCCTGGGTTTCCCCAGGGTATTCATACTAAATTAATCTAATTACTAAATCTAAAACGATTTAAGAGGATCCAGAAAGAGATTCCTTTGTGGTCTCTCAATCTGGTTAGCACACTACTACTATAAATTTATATTCAGCATTCATTGTAAGATCCATCTGTAATAAAAATGCTATGACTTATTACGATATAGCCTAGTTTAGAAAGCTGTTCTTTATAGACTTTTAAAAAATTATCCAAAGCATATTAGACAAAAGCCACTAACTCTAGGATTCTAATCTTATTATTTTAATGCTTTTAATGCAAAAGCATAAGCACCAATTGCTATAGCTTTGCTTGCTCCCAATTTACTGGTACTAATAGCTAATCTTGGTACCGGATCATATTTAATTGTTTTGTCGGTTCCCGGAATTTTAACCTCCTTAGATTTATCTACAATAAATTGGTCAAAATCATTCTCATCATCAATATTATAAACCCGTTGAACCAATCGCGAAAGAGATTCTCCAGTAGCTGTATAGCATTTGCCATTCATTTCTTTTAAAGCTGCGGGCATATATAATGCATGTGCTCCGGTTAAACCTCCACCAATTACAGCAATACCATCTATAATTGTCAGTAAATTAGCCAAGCTATCACCCAAACATTTACCAAACTGTTCAAACGCTAATAAAGCAGCCTTTTGATCGGAATTATTTGGATCCAAGGCAATTTCATAAATATCCTTTGGCATCAAATTATCTGGATAATGGATGGTCACATTTTCGCGAAATACACGTTGAATAGCTCGTGTACTTATTCCCTCTTCAGCAAATCGATCAGGAAATACACGTGAGCTGGTTAACCAAACCTCTGAAGCAATAGAGTTATCTCCGATAAATAATTCATCATTATGAACTAAACCTCCACCAAAACCGGTACCCAAAGTAACACCGATTAAATTGCGATATCGCTTAGAACTATTTGCTTCTTCCAAACATTTATTAATTTTCGGTAACACTCCGCCAAGCGCTTCCCCATATGCAAATAAATCGCCATCATTATTAATAAATACAGGAATATTAAAATGTTCTTTCAACATTGGACCAAGCGCTACACCACCTCTAAACGCAGGTAAATTAGGCAAATCTCCAATGATTCCATTTCGATAATCAGCAGGACCGGGAAATGCAAAACTAATAGCAACTGGATTTTCCTTCAATAAATCCAAAACTTCCTGAAAGCCATCAATTATGGTTTGCAAACATAAATCAAGATTATCAGCATAAGACGGTTTTTGAATTGGATCTACAACCTCCCTCCCCATTTTGATTGCTGAAAACACAAAATTAGTTCCGCCAGCATCCAGCGTTAACACAATTCTTTTATCAATCCAAATTTTCATATTAATTCTATTTTCTATTATAAAATGATGCTATAAGAATGTAAATCATACATAGCATAGGAACAGCAAAACCAGTCATAAGTGTGAAAATATCAACTACTGCTCCAAAAATTAGTGGTACAATTGCACCTCCAATAATTGCGGTCACCATTAATCCTGAAATTTCATTGCTCCTTTCCGGCATTGTATCAATTGTAATCGAGAACACCAATGGAAATATATTAGCGAAGCCTAAACCAATAATGAAAATGGAAACGAATCCGAACAAAGAACTGCTTGCAAAATATAAACTTGCAATTCCTAAAATGGATAAAAATGTAGTTAATTTCAGAAATTTTGCAGGTGTTACCCAATTAAGAATTACACCCCCAAGAAAGCGACCAGTCATTAAAGCTAGGAAGAAAAATAACGTTCCCCACAAACCTAATTCTTTTATATCAAAATTAAATTTATGCTCTAAATAGTTAGGCAACTTCGCACTCATGCTAACTTCCGCACCAACATAAAGGAAAATAGCTAATACCATAAAGAACACATAACGATTCTTTAATAAAGCCAAAACCGATCCAAATGATGCAGGAGAAGAATTACTATTTTGCTTTTCCTCAATTTTCATAATCCTTAAATAAATTACTGCAACAAGCACCAATACAGCATATATCGGAAATAAAATTTTCCAGTCTAAATCCCAATATTTAGCTGCTAACAAAGGAAGTAGTGCCCCCGATAAGGAACCTATAGCTTTAATAAATTGACCAAAGGATAGATTTCGGGAGTATTTTCCATTCGGTGAAACATCTCTCATAATTGGATTGCCTGCTACTTGTAATAATGTTGCTCCTGTTCCAAGTAAAAGAAGAGATGCTAATAATAAACCAAAAGATGCAAAATGACCTATAATTGGCAACAATAAACCAATTAATGCAGCAATCATTCCCAGAAACAATACATGCTTTTTGCCTTTTCTATCCTGATACAAACCCATGGGAACAGAAAGCAATCCAAACATAATGAAACCCATGAAAGTAACAAACCCTGCCAGAAAATTGGAAAGTTGATATTCACTTTGAAGCTGACTAGTTAAAGGACCAACAACATCACCAAATCCCATACATAAAAATGCCAGAAAAACGGGGCCAGATTTTAAATAATTATTTTTCATAAACTATTAACGTTCTATTAATTTAGGTTTTAATTCTATTCTTTTATCTAATCTATCTTTTGAATGCATTACTTCTTTCAAAATATCAATTGCGTAGTTGGCAATTTTCTCTATTGGTTGTGCAACAGAAACAACTTTAGGTATTGAATAATCGAACAAATCCAGATTATCGAAACTCACAAATTTAATTTCACTTATATCTTTCTTGTAAATTGTATTCATCCACCATATTGCAATAGCTGTAATCTGATTGTTAGTGAAAGCAATTGCATCAACCTTTTGTTTCATTAAATAATTCAGCTGTGTCTGCGTACTCTTCTGCAGATTGTTATTATCCACAATACGAATCAAGTTCTCATCCAATTTTATTCCGTTCTTTGCAAGGGCATCTTTATAACCATTAATCCTAAGTTTTAAGGAATAAATATTGGGAGTAATGGATAATAAACCAATCTTGAGAGCACCCTTATCAATTATTATCTGAACTGCATTTCTCATCGAATCTTGATTTTCAACAAGGATATAATTCGCTTCGAAATTAGGATCTTCCCTATCAAAAAAGACCATCGGAAAATTCTGAGATGATAGTACTTTTAAACTACGAAGATCAGAAAAGCAGGAAGCAATAATTAAACCATCAACTTGTCGGTTAAGAAACATATTGAGTAATAAATCTTCCTTTTCCTGTTTTTCGTCAGTACTACCAATAATTAAATGGTAGCCTTGATCCCACAATAAATCCTCAATTAGTCGACCAATACGAGCATAAAAAGGATTTGAAATATCGGGAACTAAATAACCAATTGTATTGGTAGTGCCATTTTTCAGACTCTTAGCTATCTGGTTTGGCTGATAATTAACTTTACGAACATATTCAAGAATAATCTCCTGTGTTTTCTTGCTAATATTCTTTTCATCTCCCTTGTTGTTCAAAACAAACGAAATTGTTGTCTTGGAAAATCCAAGTTCTTTGGCAATATCATTTATAGATTTTTTTTTCATACACAACTACTAAACCGTTTTAGTAAAACGATTTATCAAATGTAAGGAAATTTACCAAAACCAAAAGCATTATTTCTAATAAAAACCTGAATTACATAGAAAAATACAACTTAACATCCTTAAAATAAACACATTCACAATCATTACAGTGATCTTGAAATAATTGATACTTTTCGGATTACTAATATTAATTTAATCAATGGAATCAATTCTAGATCTTATTATCTAAATTTCCAAAATAATACTATTTTTAAGTTTCAACTACTTTTGTTGAGTCACACCTCTTACCTTTAAAATATTACTTTATTCATATTAAGTTACTATTCATTTACTTGCACTAATTAATTTGCTTGTGACATTAATACGAGGAATCGTAGCGTCTTTTGAAAAGATAGAAAAATAGTTAAGCTAGTTTGCGCATTACATGTACAATATACTTCATTCTAATGTTTTCAAAAGCTTCTTTATAAATTCCGTAACCGGAAATTACATGTACAATATACTTCATTCTAATGCGCAAATTTTCTAACTCAGTAAACAAAGGTCAAATTAATTATACGGAAATCATCTATCAGAATTTATTTAGCCAGCAATAATTTTTGTTTCAATACTTCTCCATCAATTTCCAACTTAAGAATATACAGGCCTGAAGATAAATCTTTTAAACTAAAATTGAGAGTATTTGAAAATTGTGTGACAATTCCTTCCTTTATTAACTCTCCTTTAGACGAATAAACATTCCAGTTTATTTCGGAAAAGAATATCTTACTCAAATCAATTGTGAAAATTCCATCTGAAGGATTAGGATATATACTTAATTGATCTTTATAGGAAGTCTTAATCTCTTTATTAATACTATTTAATCCACATACATTTTTAGCACTCAGACTAACTTCATATTTTCCAGGAAGATCGAAAGTATGCTGAGGATTTTCTAAATTAGATTTGCTTCCATCACCAAAATTCCAGTCGTAGGTAAAAGCATCACCTGAAGTATTAATCATCTGAATCATTTGCTTTTGCAAAGTATAATCAAAATCGGCAATGGGATAATTCATAACCAAAACTGTATCTAATAAACTATCAGCAACGCCATCTTTCTTAACTATCAATTTCACTGATTTTAACCCATTACTACTATAAACCACATCGTTAGGATTCTTAACTGTTGTAGTTGCAGGATTAGCATCCTTTCCAAAATCCCAATAATAACTGGTTGGATCTCCTGTAGAAAAATCAGTAAAAGTTACCGGAGTATTTACACAAATAGTATCTTCCGACATATTAAAATTAGCTCTTAAGCCTGCATAAGGATCAAAACCATCTAGAGTTATAACACCTGTATTTAATGGATCTAACCAAGCCTTTAACTGTTCACTATTACCAGGATAATTATTCCAACTTTCTGAAAATTTTGCATAATAGTCATTGATCGAATTTGAGCAACTAGCTTCTCCTCCAGTAAGATCACCAATAATCCGATGATTTTCATCAAACAAAGGAGATCCTGATGATCCTCCTTCTGTGGTTCCAATATCCCACTCCGCTATTCTCCAATGGGTATTTACATCAAATGAAAATTTCGTGTCAGAATAGGTATCTGTTAATGGAGAATCATAATCAATCGATATTTTTTTTGCATCTCCATTAGGATGATGAATACATACAGTTCTGGCAGGCACTCTTCCCGACCGATCCCAACCAGCATAATATGGTGTATAGGAAGCTGGAGGTTTTACGGATAATTCAAGAAGTGTAAAGTCCAAATTAGAGGTTGTCGCTAATAAAGTAGAACCTGATATGGATTGCGATTTTAACCCATCCGTTGCGTTGCAACTTGAATTTTCGTAATTAAAGTAGAAGATTGCTATATCAGCATCATCCTGATTGTTAATAGCATGATGAGCAGTCAGGAAAAAAGGCCGACCATCTAATTTAGTATTATTTACCAATGCACCTGTGGCAATCCATCCTCCATATATAATATGGCATACAGCTTCTTTTTCAGTCTGCCAATCAGCTCCTTCCGGACAATTGATATCTACATTACATGTACCGGAAGCTTTAAGGTGAGAAACATCTCCTTGTAGTAAATTAAATATATTTTTATAATCGTGTAAAACAGCTCCTATTTCAAGTTCTGCTGAAAAATTAGCAGCCAAAGGTTCTATATATTCTACAATAGCCTCATCACCTGCTAAAGGCTCAACTGATAATTTACCGGATTGCTTATTATTTTTCTCCGTGTAAGCTCCCAACACCTTATCACTTTGATCATTGTAAATAAACAACTGCCCCCCTTTGGGAAGTTTGAATTTAGAAAAAATGAGCCCAATTGAATACGCCCCCGGTGAAGCTAATGCAAAACGCCACACTTTCCGTCCATCACTTAGGGTTTCCCAAACACCATCAACTTTAGAGTTATATGCTACATCGTAACGATAGGCATATTGCACAAGCTTTAACATGTTAACACCAGAAGGAGCAGTTTGATTTATTGAATAACTAGTATCGAATCGAGGTAAATATTGAACACTTAATTTTGCTTTTGTAGTTGCAGTATTAAAAATTGGAGAGCCACCATAAGCTATTTGAGCTTGGCTAAACCATGAAAGACATATAAGATAAATAAAGAATCCTATTCTTGAGAATTTTAAAATCATAGGTGGTTTTTACGATCAAAGATTTTCAAAAGTAATAATTAAGCTGATAAAGTCAATTAAAACACAATATCTCTTGCTTAATCTTTAATTAAAACCGAATTCAGAAAAGTATTAAATTACAAGGCATGTCTTAAAACAGATGGATAGTATGCCTCAAGCCTTGATAACGAACTAACTCAATCCAATAATTTTATTTATCTTTGGTCTCTAATTTTAATCCAAAACACCTTACTTTCTCATGAAGCAAAAAGCTTTTAACTGGTCTATGAAAACCATTTTGATTGCAGAAGATGTGGAATCAAATTATCTTTATCTGGAAGAAGTTATCAAAAAAACGGGTGCTAAAATTCTATGGGCTGTAAATGGTGTAAAAGCCATAGAATTATTTCATGAAAATAAAGTGGACTTAATCTTAATGGACATTCAAATGCCTATTCTTAATGGATTTGAAACTACCAAGATTATAAAAAAGGAAAATCCCAATATTCCTATCATATCTCAAACAGCATATGCAATGGCAGAAGATAGAGCTAAAAGCCTAAATGCTGGCTGTGATGACTATATTGCAAAACCTATCTCTAGTCATAAAATACTGACAATAGTTGACAACTATCTTAAATAAAAGTCAGGCTTACATCCTTCAAAAATTTATCTTCCAATAAACCAACAATTTTTTTCACAACGGTTCGTCTGATTTCTAATTCAATTGGCAAGCTGGGATCTTGATGTGCAAAATTAATTCGAGTACCAGAAATAATAGAAATTTTATCGCTCTGCAGTAGATAATGTACGATCTGATCTGCAGGACCTTCTCCTAATTGGTAATCGTTATAATCATCAAGAATTCTGGAAACTTTACCTATAGTTAAAATACCCTCGGTAACCAGGTTGATACTTTCCATATAAGAGGCAGGAGGTAACTCCGGATCAGAAATTTTCATTCCTGCGGCAAATTTCAAATTTAGTTCGCGAGCCAATATTTCAGCAGTAGTACCACCACATATAATTTTCTTTCCTTTAAAGTGATACACTCTCATAGCCAACTCAGAATCTTTTTCTTTCTCAAAAGGAGGTCCTGTACAAATTAAAAGTTTTCTTGGTTCACGAAAATAGATTACTCCAGCACTGGTGTCATCTTTCAATTCATCCTGGTCGTTTTTGGATGCCCTTTTCACCAATTGCAAGCCTAAATTTCGTGCAGAAATAAATGGAGTTCCTTTCACCACGTTGGTTACGTAATTTACTACATTCTCATGTCCCCAACCGAAAGGAAATTCTCTACTTCCCATTCCTGATTGCATAATACCGTCTGACCAAAAAAGAATTCTGTCCTCCTTGCGAGCAGTGAAAGAGCAAGTTCTTAGTTCCTTTCCCTTATTTTCCTCACTATCCATTACAATGGTTCTCCAACCGGGATCGAATACCTTGGCTCCTCTCATCACAACACAAGAAGGATTATCGAATTCGAGAATACGAGTAGTTCCATCATATTCAATATCCAGAATAGTAAATGTGGAATAACTAACTTTTCTAACACTACACACTGGCAGTGTATTCATGATAATCTCAGCAATGGTTTTAACCTCCTTGTGTTCCATCGTAAAATTCATTGCCATTGAGGCAGTTAAGGTAGCGAGCACATTTGCTTTTACACCACTACCCATTCCATCGCTTAAAACAGCAATAATTCTGTTTTCCTCCTTAATTCTGGTTGATAGAAAAACATCTCCACAAATCATCTCTCCATTATGAAATAATTGCTGACAATCGATATCTACATGAAATTTCTCTTCCATTATTTACCTTTCTCCTCTTCTCCTGCTGTATGAGATTTAATAATAGAACTTAATAGTTTTTCTGTTTTTGAGGCACTTTCCCCTAAGAGAAAAGCAATTTGCTGCACTGTTTGCAAATTTTCTTTAATCACAGCCCGAGCTCTTCCAATCACCTCTTCTTTTCGAACCTCAGGTGCGTACAAATCCCGTATAATTCCACCGACAATTTGATTCTTCTTAATAGTGAAAACCGAAATATTAAACAATCTATTTCCATAGTGGACATCTCGGTTGATAATATCTTCTCCATTAATTATAACAGTAAAAAAAAGTTTGTGGAAAGGAATCAATTTGGTAAGATCCGCATCTACTAAACCCGGAATAATATCATTCAGTAATCGTGTTTCTTCCCCTAAAAGATCGACAAAACTTCTGTTCGATTCAATAACTTTCAAATCAGCATTAACAATTACAACTCCAGAAGGTAATTTTTGTAACATGGCTGATACGGTTTCTGATGCTTCCTGAGCCAGATGTCTTTCTTCATTGGCAATACGTTCCGATTCCTTCAGTGCCGATTTTGTCTCGGTAAGTTTTTCATTAATCGTACCTAACTCTTTAATATAGGTATTCATGTTTTTAATGGTAAAGGAAGAACACATTTCAAAATTAGCAAGTCCCTGACATTTGGCTATAGCAAATTCGCGACAAGACTCATAGCCACAGGAACCACAACCTAATTGATCTTCATTTTTTTCTTTACCCATTTTAGATAGGACAGCCTGAACTTCCTCTTCAGTAGGTTCGGGAAGACTCATTCCTTTTGAATTGAATTCCCGATTAAGATCCAAGCTATTATAAGCCTCCAATTCTCTTTTCCACTGTTCCTCATCAAATGTATTTAAACGCTTTCTTACATAGGCTATAACTTGCGATCTTCTGGAAAATTTCTTGCCTCCAAGACTTGTTCCCGGGCCCATGATACATCCTTCACAATAAAACAAATCCAAATGTTGATCAAGATTACGTTGCGTTTTAAATTCATTTATGGAACGAAGAAAGTTATTCCTGCCTTGGGTGCTAATAATTCCTCCATCCAACATGTTAATATCGATATCAGCAGCTTGAAATAAACCATGACTAATTGGGAATAAACCACCCAATCTTGCAAATGGAGGATCAAACTCTGAGTATTCTACAGAATTTTCGCTTATTCCAAATTCCGTAAATAGTTTTCGTAACTCAATAAAACTCAATACCGCGTGTATATTCCCATCAGTACCATTAAATACTTTCACATCATTTTTACTCGCAACACAAGGAGAGAGAGAAACAAGCTTTACATTTTTACCATATTTCTTACGCATCACTTTAGCCATTGCAATTCCCGGAGGTACAATTGGAGCAAGGTTCTCGACAAGATCAGGATGAAAATATTCAATTTGATTCACTACAGCCGGACACTTAGTTGAGATATAATATTTGCCATGGAAGTTATTGAATAACTCTTTATACTTATATGCAACCAGATCAGCGCCGAAAGCAGCCTCAACGACATAATCGAAGCCTAAAGCCCTAATCATACCTACAAAATTCCGATAATCTAAAATATCGTCAAACTCACCGGATATACTAGGATCACAAATCGCAATCACCGGATCGTTTCCACTCAACAATTGCCTTACAATGTCTTCGGATTTACGATATTCTATGGCGGATTGTGCACACATACTTACACAATTACCACAGCCAATACATCTGTTTCCAATTATATTAGCAAAATCATCCTCTATTTTTATCGCCTTAGCTGGGCAAACCCGAATACAAGTATAACTCAGGTTACACTTATCTTTATTAGTCGAAATTAAAGGCATAGATCAATTTTAAATTTGAAGAAAAATATTACACCAGACCAAAAACACCACTTAGAATCTCACTTACTCTTTCAGGATCAACTTCTTCATACAAGTCATCCTCAATTTTCAATATGGGTCCTTTTGCACAATTACCTGTGCACAACTCGCCATGAAAAAACACTTTATCCTTTAATTTATTTTCTTCTAAAAAAGTATTTATCGCTTTTAGTGTTTTACCATTTCCTCTTGAGAAACAAGAACTCCCTAAACAAATAGTAATTTCAATTTTTTCAGACATTTAGTTCCAGTATTTAATTTGGGATTAGAAGGTTTTGCAGTTTTTTATTTTTATCAGCAAGCAAAAATATTTCGCTAGTTTATAGCGAATATCAGCTTAAGGATAATATTTTTAAATATAGCTAAGATCTACTTCTTTTAAAAACTTTTCCTCAAGTAGTGTTACGATGTTTTTTACTACGGTTCTTCGTATTTCCAATTCAACAGGCAAACTAGGATCCTGATGAGCTACATTAATTCTTGTACCATTAATCAGAAATATTTTATCACTTTCAAGTAGTAGCCTAACAATGCTTTCGGCTGGGCCATGTCCCAACATCATTCCTTGCCGGTGATTTTTTAATAATCGGTATACTTTTCCTAAGGTTAAAATACCTTCTGTCACCAAATCGATTCCTTTGATATGCGACAAGGGTGGCAATTCATTATCAGAAATCTGCAAATCAACTTTTATAGGTATTTGCAATCCTCTGGAAATAATACCAGCAGTTGTTCCTCCACAAACAATTTTTTTACCTTTAAATTCATTCAGTTGACGAACCAATCTCGCATCCTTTGATTTTTCGTAAGGTGGGCCGGTACAAATCATTAAATTCCGTGGCTTTCGATAATATAAAACAGCACAAGAAGTATCATCCTTTGGTTGATTACCATAGTTTGCACAAGCACGATCTACAATTTTATATGCCAAATCGCGAGCAGAAAGAAAAACATGTTTCCGGATTAAGCCAAACACAAATGGCTCTAAATTCTCCAATCCCCAACCAAATGGCCATCGTTTACTTCCCATTCCCGAGTTGGTAACACCATCGGAACAAAATACGATTCTATCCTCTTTTTGTGCTTTAAATCGATAGGAGTACAAGATTTTGTCTTTATTGCCTTCGCCTTCCAGACCCAGCCCTTCCACTTCTGCCTCTATCTTTTCCAAACCCCTTAATATCAAACAATCCGGATTATCGTATCGAATGATTCGGGTTTCGCCATTACACTCCACATCTACAATAGTAAAAGTAGAATAGGAAGCTTTCCGTTTACTACAGACCGGCAATGTCTTCATGATTATCTGAGCAGCTTTACGGATATCCTTATTAACCTTCATATAATTTAAAATCATCGAAGCCGTTAGGGTTCCCAACACATTTGCTTTTACCCCGCTACCCAATCCATCAGATAATATCAGAATAGTTCTTCCCTCCTCTTTAATCTTACAGGACATGAAAACATCGCCGCAAATCGATTTTCCTTGCTGATTTTTTTGCAGACACTCCACTTCTAAATAAAAATTCGATTGTGTCATACGCTATTCTACCTCAGAAGGAGTATAAAACTCCACTATTGAATTCAACATATCTTCTGTCTCCGATGCATTCTCGCCCAGCAGATAAGCTATTTTCTGTACCGTTTCCAGATTTTTTTGATTTACAGCTTTGGCTCTGGAGACTACTTCTTCACGCTGAATAAATGGTTCAGACATATCTCTTAATATGGCACCAAGCATTTTATTTTTTTGTATGCTGAAAATACTAATATGTAACATTTTACTTCCAAATCGAACATCACGCTCCAGGTGTTCTTCTCCTGTGGCAAGTACCGATGCAAAAAGCTTATGAAACGGCACAAGCTTTTGAAGATCGGCATCTACCAAACCGGGAATTGTCTCGAATATCGATTCGATTTCTCCTCCCAT
>Ga0209013_10001759_pt1 | contig 19942 bp, 14 predicted proteins | sample Cruoilmetagenom2_FD_187291 | JGI IMG/M metagenome (GOLD analysis project Ga0209013, IMG submission 187291) | Oil polluted marine microbial communities from Coal Oil Point, Santa Barbara, California, USA - Sample 2 (SPAdes) (version 2) | ecosystem: Environmental > Aquatic > Marine > Oil seeps ...
TGATCGTTTTTTCAATTATCTTACTTCTGAGCCTTCAGCTTTTTTCGGGCAGGTCGGCGCGGCCGCCTGAGTGATCGGGGGATCGGTAATAGATCGCTATCGAGGTAATTTTTTCGCCCAGTAGTCCTGGATGCGGCGTGGGAAGGTGGCCCCGATCCTGCCGGAGATGCTCGCAGCCGCCTCCACAAAGATCGGTGCGTATTCATCGAGCTGTTCCATGTCCAGATCGATGGACGTGCCGACCAGGGCGATGGCCCCGATGGTACGGTTGCCGTTACCGAAAAGCGGTACCGCCAGGGCAGTGATACCCCTGTGGAACTCCTGGTTGTTGTAGGAAACTCCCGTGGTGTAGATCGATGCGAGGTCCTTGCGAAGGTCCTCCATATTGGTGGCACGAATGCCCGCCGGACTATGCAGAGATCTGGCGCCTCCCTCCGGCCCAGTGTCGAGGAGGGCGCGGCCAAGTCCATTCATCAGCGCCGCGTCGCTGCCAGGACGATAGCCCAGCCAGGGCCCCTCGTAGCAACACAGCTCAATGCGTCGCGGACTGGCGACCAGCACGGTGGCTCCATGGCGCAGCACAGCTTTCTTGATCCAGAGCTCGATCAGCGGCGCCTCGGTACTTGGGTCAAAGCCCAGCAGCAGGATCACGTCCTTGTACTCAAGATCGGGTAGCGAACTGAGCGGCGTCACACCAGCCGGCACACGTCCCTGGTGGTCGATGTTGTTGGTGCCTACAACGCTCCGCATGAAGCGCTGGAAGAGGTAGTTTGCCTCGTTGGTGGTGTGGGTAGAGCCCAGTCCGGCGACCGACTGGGGGCCGTGGTCCTGAACCGTCTTGCCTAGCCGTTCAGCGACGAGGGCCAGTGCCTCGTCCCAGGTAGCCGGCTGGAGTACACCGTCCTGGCGGATCAGCGGTGTTTTGAGCCGGTCGATGTGATCCACATAGGCGTGGCCAAAGCGCCCCTTGTCACAGATCCAGACGTCGTTCACGTCCATGTTCTCGCGCGGAGTAATGCGCCGCAGCTCCTGGTTCTTTACCCCTAACAGGATATTGCAGCCCACGGAACACATGGGACACACGCTGGATGTCTCTGTCAGCTCCCACACCCGCGCTTCAAAGCGGAAGATGCGACTTGTGAGAGCGCCCACGGGGCAGATGTCGATGGTATTCCCCTGCCACTTGCTGGCCAGAGGGCGACTCGGAAAGGTATCAATGCGGGTGCTAGCCCCCCGCCCGAACAGATCCAACTCGTGGTCACCGGCCCACTCGTCCAGGAAACGGATGCAACGCCAGCAAAGCACGCACCGTTCTTGGTCCAACACGATCAGTTCGCCCAAGGGATAGCGTTTGTTCTTGGGGCGCTTTTCTTCAATGTAGCGGCTCTGACCTGGCCCATCCAGCAGGGCTTGGTTCTGCAGGGGGCACTCCCCTCCTTTGTCACACACCGGGCAATCGAGAGGGTGATTGGTGAGCAGGAACTCAATATTGGCCTTCCGGGCTTTTACGGCTGCCGGCGACGTGTGAACCTTCACAACCATGCCATCCCGGACGGGCGTTGAGCAGGAGGTCTGGAGCCCACGCAATCCCTCGATTTCGACGAGGCACATGCGGCAGGCTCCCACCGGGACCAGCTTCTCGTGATGACAGAAGGTGGGGATGTGGATACCAGCGCCAGCAGCCGCCTCGTAGATGGTGCTGCCAGCGGGACACATGCTTACTTGGCCGTCTATTGTGATCTCAATCTCAGGGTCCGACATCTACTTGAATCCTTGGTAGGATGGGCCAAGATGCTCCAGCCCTTGTCCCGACGACGAACTGCGCCCCTGTGAACGGAACCCGCTCGGAAACGGAGCCCAGAGCGAGTCCTCGGATAGGCTCTAGGTCGCGCTAGCCCCCGCCATACACCGCTTCTCCTGGATATGGAACTCGTACTCTGCGCGGAAGCGCTGGATGCTGCTCTGGACCGGTCCCACAGCCGCGTCGCCCAGGGGGCAGAAGCTCTTGCCGGCAATGTTGTCACAGATGTCCAGAAGCAGATCCAGGTCTTTGGCCCGTCCGTAGCCCCGCTCGATGCGCTGTAGGATCTTGTACATCCAATCTGTGCCTTCGCGGCAGGGGATGCATTTACCGCACGACTCGTGACGGTAGAAAGCTGCCAGGCGTTCCGCGAGCTGCACGATGCACGTTTGCTCATTAATGGCCACCACCCCGCCCGAACCCAGCATGGAACCCGCTTCAAAGACCGATTCATAGTCCAGGTTGGTTGAAAGAGCCACATCGGCAACCATCATCGGAGTGGAGGAACCACCAGGGATGATGGCCTTGAGTGGGATCCCATCCTTTGGACCACCACAGACATTGGATATTAGCTCGCGCATTGGCGTGGCCAGGGGCAACTCGTACGTACCGGGACGCTCGACGTGACCCGAGACACAGAAGAGCTTGGTGCCTGGGCTGCGCTCAGTTCCCCATTGCCGGTACCAGTCGACCCCCTCGGCGATGATAAAAGGGACGTTGAATAGCGTCTCAACGTTGTTGATGACCGTGGGCTTGCGGTAGAGTCCCTCCACGGCTGGAAAAGGCGGCTTAAGCTTGGGGTGACCCCGCCTCCCTTCCAGAGAGGACAGGAGCGATGTTTCCTCGCCACAGATATAAGCGCCAGCACCGCGCAGGATACTCAGCTCCAGATTGTAGCCGCTGCCCAAGATATCCTGGCCCAGATAGCCCCGTTCATATGCCTGCTCAATGGCGCCACTGAGCCGGTTGTAGCTGAGGTCGTACTCGCCGCGGATGTAGATGAAGGCATGCTTCACCTCACAAGCATAGCTGGAGATGATAATCCCCTCGACCACGCCATGGGGGTCATGCTCCATCAGAACCCGGTCTTTGAAGGTGCCTGGCTCGCCTTCATCGGCATTGCACACCAGGTAACGAGGATGAACATCACCAGGCAGAAACATCCATTTGCGGCCTGTTGGGAACCCTGCGCCGCCCCGGCCGCGCAGGCCAGCATCCAGGACCGTTTGTACAATGTCCCGGGGCTGATTCTCAACCAGGGCCCTGCTCAGAGCCTGGTATCCGCCCTGTTCGACATAGGTTTCGATGTCGTGGGAATTGGGAACACCCACGTTGCGCATCAAGACATTGAGCTGCACACTCACCCCGGGTCTTTGATCATTTTTGGACTCTGGCTATTCCGTACGAGCTATTCACCGTACATGCCCGACCAGCCCCAAGTTCCCTGGTTGCTGAGGCTAAAGAACTCGTCCTCCAGGATGCGTTGGTGCACCAATTCTTCGTTGGCCAGTTTGCGGAACATGTCCTGGCCAACAGAATCAGCGGTTCCCTCGAGCAGCGCTCGGTAACGTTCCCCTGCCTGCTTTTCGTTCCCGATGGCCTTGCTGAGGATGCTTGCCACGTCCTCAAGGTCTCCAACCCGTGTCCCTGCTGCCTCGCCGCCTGAGGCGACAGATGCTGGTTGTTGCGGGAGACCGCCAGAGGGCTGAAAGTCGGACACCGTCCGCGTTTCGTACTCGATGAACTGCCCATTCGTTTGCAGTGACTGGACCAATTTGGCCAGTTGTTCATAGTGATGCTGCTCAAAGGCCGCCAGTCTGCTCAGCAGATCACGACCCTGCGGATTCTGAACCTCAACGGCAGCCTGGGCGTAAAAGGCCGCAGCTTTGAGCTCGGCATCCATGGCAATGTCCAAAGCTTCTTGCAGTCCCAACTTTCGAGTCATCCCAGTCTCCTTTGGGTCAAGCTCGCCAAGATCTTATCGACTTTGTCCTCGGTGAGGTTCTCGTAATAGCGGTCACCCATCTGCATCATTGGCGCCGTGCCGCAGGAGCCAAGGCATTCGACCTCCAGCAGAGTGAACCTGCCGTCAGCGGTGGTCTCACCGGGTTCAATCCCCAACTTGCGGCCGAGGTAGTCCAGCAGGTGCTCAGCACCCAGTAGCGAGCATGAGACGTTGGTGCAGACCTGGATCACGTGCTCGCCAACGGGCGTGCGGTTGAACATGGTATAGAAACTGGCCGTCGCCGCGACGAACGCCAGCGGAAGCTCCATTACAGCCGCCAGCTCATCATAAGCCTGGTCTGGCAGCCATCCACCATAGTCTTTCTGAGCCAGGTACAGCGCCGGCAGCAATGCCGACCCTGGATCGGGATATTCGTCCCGCAGCCCCTGTATCCGGCTTTTCGATTCTTCTGAGAGCACCCTTCGTCAAGCTCCTTTACCCTTGCCACTCTGGCAATTATCTGTCTACCTCGCCAAGCGTTATGTCAATGCTACCGATCATCGCTACGATGTCCGAAAACATGCTACCCGGCGCCATATAGCGCAAGGCCGAGATATTGGAGAACGATGGTCCGCGGATCTTGCAGCGGTAGGGCCGGGGCCCGCCGTCTGACACGAGGTAAAAGCCCAACTCGCCCTTGGGGTTTTCCACGCTGGCATAGACCTCGCCCACCGGCGGCGAGAATCCCTCGGTGACCAGCTTGAAGTGATGGATCACCGCTTCCATGCTGGTATCCAACTCTTTGCGCGGCGGCAGCGATATTTTTCGATCCGGATCCTTCACAGGCCCCGGGCCAATCTTGGCCAACTTGTCCAGCCCCTGACGGATGATGCGTGTGCACTGGCGCATTTCAGCCATGCGAACCTTAAAGCGGGCATGGGCATCGCCCCGAGGTTGTGTCGGGACATCGAAATCATAGGTCTCGTAGCCGCAATAGGGTGCAGCCCTGCGAACGTCATAGGCTATGCCACAGCCTCGCAGCATCGGACCGGTACACCCTAGGCCGATGGCTTGTTCAGGGGCGATCACAGCCACTCCCTCCAGGCGCGAACGGTAGACTGGGTTGTCGGCCAACATGACCTTGTACTCTTTCAGGCGCTTGTCGAACCAGTCTACAAATTCACGCACCGCTCGGGGGAAAGCCGGGGGCACATCCCAGCGCAGCCCACCAGCGGTGAAATAGTTGGTTGTGATCCGCGCCCCACACACCATTTCAAAGATGTCCAGAATCATCTCCCGTTCGCGAAACGCGTACTGGAGCAAGGCGTGAATAGTCCCCGAAAGGTCAAGCGTCTGGGTTCCTATCCAAATTAGGTGCGCGGCAAGGCGCTGTAGCTCAAGGAGAATGACCCGGATTACGTCTGCGCGGGGCGGAACCTGAGCAGCCAGGAGTTTTTCAACGGCCAAGACATAGGCCAGATCGTTGGACATGCCGGCCACATAATCCATACGGCTGGGGTAACTGGCAAATTGCTGATATGTGCGGTGCTCCGCCGTCTTTTCAAACCCGGAATGCAGGTGACCGATATCTGGCGCGGCATGAACGATCCGCTCGCCGTCGAGCTCGACCACGACACGCAGCACACCGTGGGTTGCTGGGTGCTGGGGACCCATGTTGATGATGAAGGTGTCCTGCCCCCCACTGAACCAAGGTGGCACGTCCGCTTCCAGGCTTGGCGCATCCATAGTCTGGGTCCCGAGACTAGCCAGGGCCGGGTCATCAGGATTGACAGTGAATTGCACCGGTTCAGCACCCAAGGCATAGTCCTTGCGCAAAGGATGTCCGGCCCAGTCATGGGGCAGCAAGATACGACGCATTTCGGGGTGGCCCCGGAAATGAACTCCGAATAGGTCAAAGGCTTCCCGCTCATGCCAGTCCGCGGCCGACCAGACTGAGGTTACACTATCCACAGTAGGCGCGTCCCCTGCGAGGGGAACTTGCAGCCGGAGCCTGCGCCGGTGTGCTAGCGAGTAGAGCTGGTACACTGCCACAAAACGGGTTGACCGACTGTCGCTCGCGTCACCGCCAAAGAGAAGGTCAGCCTCCAACTGGTCCACTATGCTGACAAAGATACACACGTCGTAGGCCAATGAGGGATGGTCACGCAGGAAATGGCAGGCAGGTAGGACGTCGGCGGGGCGAAGGACAAGGATTCTTTCGCCACGGAACTCACCGGCATCCAAAATTGCCTGAGGGAACTGTTCCCTAAAACCGGGAACAACTTGGTCGACTCCCATCATCTCATTTCCCTGCGCGATTGGTAACACTTTGCTGAAAGGCCGTCAGTCACCGATAGTCCTCGAACTTTTCCTGCTGGATCTTTTCGTACAACTGCATAATCCCATACAGCAGCGCCTCGGGCCGGGGCGGACAGCCAGGCACATACACGTCGACAGGAATCAGCTTGTCCACGCCCTGGACGATGGCATAATTCTCAAAGGGACCGCCGCAGGAAGCACAGGCTCCCATGGCAATGACCCACTTGGGCTCAGGCATCTGCTGGTACAGCCGCTTGACAACGGGAGCCATTTTTTGCGAGACTCGCCCAGAGATGATCATCACGTCTGCCTGCCGGGGAGTGGCACGAAATACCTCTGCGCCAAACCGAGCCACGTCATGCCGGGGGCCGCCTGCGGCCATCATCTCAATGGCGCAGCAAGCGAGGCCAAACAGAAAGGGAAACGGCGACCGGCCCCTGCCCCAATCCACGAGACTCTCAAGGGTCGTGGTAACGAACGTGCCTTCAGGCAGAGCGGTCTCTATTCCCACTCCAGCCCTCCCTTCTTCCAGACGTAGACGAGTCCCAGCAACAAGAGCGATACAAAAAAGCCAACTTCCAGAAGGCCGACCAGTTTCGGCGATAGATCCCGAAAGACCGTTGCCCAAGGAAAGAGAAAGAGGATCTCGATGTCAAACAGGATGAACAGGACCGCGTACAGGAAGTACTGGATAGGAAAGCGTCTGCGCGCCGGCCCGATTGGCAGTTTTCCCGACTCGTAGGGGGCCAACTTGACATCATCGGGGCGCTTTGGACCAAACAAAGCTGGCACAAGGACGGCAACAGCCGATAGAATCACTGCCACCAACGCGAAGATCAAAATCGGCAGGTAGTCACCAAGCATCCAACAGAACTCCTTGTCTTCGTTGACGAAACAGTGTTTCCGGGTACTCGCATCCGTAGCGACAGCGACGGTCTCTGAACACCGATTGTTGAGTCTAGCACAATCCACTGGAATTGTCAAAACTTGTGAGCTGTGGCCTGATGGATCTGCGTGCTGCGTTCCTGCCAATCTCATTTTCCGACTGGGCTCTTTCCTGCTATAATGCTGCACGAAACGCAAGCGGGTTAGTAGCGCGATGTCTTTTTCTCGCAGACGTTCATGGACGTCGCCACCAGCTCACTTTCCTGTGCTCTACCCCCGAGCCACGCATCCCAGGGGGACACAAAGCCTTGGACCTGGAGAGAGACCAGCAGGAATTAGCATGCCGTCAGAACTACCCTTCGATATGAACAGCGGGGGCCTGACCTGGGACAACCTGCAGGCTGCGCGGGCGGACCGCTACCGGCAGCGCCCTCACCTGCAAGTGCACACCGAGGAGGAGGCGCTTGGTTTTCTAAACGACGTGGGACTGTGCTCACTGTTTTCGGCCAAGGGGATCGAATTGCCATCGTTGTGGGGGGCGCTCTGCGGCGAGGACCGGCCCCTGCCCCGACACCATGACAGCCGTGAACTGGGCCTCGCCTGGCAGTGGAAGGACACGCTACCCATCGCTGGCCATGTATTGTATGGCAAGTTTCTGCGCAAGAGACCGGCTTTCATCTCGCTCGATCTGGCGCCGCATTTCTACGCCCTATCCCCAAACTATGGAGAATTGGATGAAGACTATTTGCAGGATTATCTCGACGGCCAACTTTCGGTTGAATCCAAGCAGGTATACGAAAGCCTTCTGGAGCTAGGCGCACTGCCCACAAGCCGCCTGCGTCGGGAAGCCGGGCTGTCCGGCAAGACGAACGCCGCGCGTTTTGACCGTGCCCTGGCCGAGCTGCAGATGGATTTCCGTATCGTCAAGGTAGCGATCTCGGATGCCAACCGGTGGGGTTACTGTTATGTCTACGATCTACTGCCCCGCCGCTTTCCGGAGATGGTAGAGGCTTCTCGGAGCATCAAGGGCCAGGTGGCACGAGAGACGATTCTGCTGAGGTACCTGCGGACAGTAATCGCCGCCACCCTGCAGCAGGTTAGCAGAGTCCTTGGGTGGACGAAACCCGACGTCGAGTGCCTCACCGCTCAATTGGCCGATAGCAACCGGCTGTATGTCAGTGTTCAGATCGAGGGCATGGCGGAAGAGTTTATTGTGTCTAGAGTTTGACCCGGCAGCGCGCCAATTTCCCCAGATCCTACTCACAGCCCATCTATGGCCCCCAACCAATCTGCTCGTTCTGCCACTCAAAGGCCAGTCCTCCGCCGCCGATATCAAAGAGCTTGCTGCGATTGGAGCCGTCGGAACTCATGACCCACACGGCCCAGGCCCCACTCTGGTTCGACACAAAGGCCAGGCTCTTGCCGTCGGGTGACCAGACAGGTAAGCCGTCATGGGCCGCGTCTTTGGTCAACCGCTTCAATCCGGTACCGTCCGTGTTGATGACATAGATTTCCCAGTTTCCATCGCGGCTGGACATGAAGGCGACCCTCCCGTCAGCGGGAAGGGGGGAAACGGCCGGGGCAGCATCTTCTAGGCGTTCCGTCAGCTGCGTAGCGGGCTGCGCGCCTTTCCCTGACGGGATGATAAAGAGGCCACAACGAGCCGGCTCGACCGTGCTGTCACAACCTCTGTAGACGATCCGGTCATCAGGTGTCCACGCGGGGCTGTCGCCTCGTACATCATCCGGGCCAAAGTTCAAGGGGCGGCCTTCCTGCTGGCGCCCCTCAAAGGGCACTTTGTCCATCACATAGACGCGGGATTGCTTGTCGCCGTGCATTGTCGAACTGAAGGCCAGCCGGCTGTCCCTGGGCGACCAGGTTGGCAGATTGTCCTCAATGTGTTTGCTGATCTCCTTCAGGCCGCCGCCGTCCGGACGCACGATGAACAGATTCATCTGCTCGTGTCGCTCACCGTTCAGCGCCAGCCACTTCCCGTCAGGGCTGAGCGATGGCTGGTGCATCTCCTCGACAACAAGCTGGCGTCCGCTGCCATCCACGTTGATCAAATAAGTGTCGTACTTGCCCCTCTCGCGGTTCCAGACCGGGAAGACAATCCGCCCGCTCAGAGACGGCGGTGGTGCAGGCAACTCTGAGGCACTAGGAGTGCCCTGCGGTGTAGAATTGGGAACGGCAGAGGATGAAGCCACAGTTGTTGGAGGGGGTCGATCGCCTTTGCAGACCTCCCTGGCGTCCAGAGCCAGGGAAGCCCGGGCATCGAGGGCCAAGGCTTGCTCAGCATAGGTCATGGCTTCGTCACATTGCCCTTGGGAGGCAAGTATCGCTGCCGTCAGAGCGTAGCTCTGAACATCATGGGCCCCAACCGAGATGGCCTGCTGCAGCGAGGACTGGGCCTGGTCGTTCTGGCCTAATAGATAGAAGGCTTTGCCAATGGCCGTGTAGGTTGCAGCCTTGGGGCGCATGTCCAGCGCATCCTGAAAGGCTAGAATGGCAGCTGGATACTCACCTGCCTCCAACAAGAGAAGACCCAGTTCATGGCGTCGAAGCCAGAGTTCGGGCTGCAGCCCAGCTGCGCTCTGCAATTCGCTGGCGGCCCGCCCCGGGTCATTGTCAGCAACCTGATAGAGCCAGCCACGGATGCGATGCGCGTTGGCATTTTGGCTGTCATGCACCAAGGCCAGATCAGCCGCATCGGCCGCGTCCTCCAGCCTGGCCTGGCTCATGTAGACTTCCGCCAGGACCGCAAGCGCTTCCGGGTTCTCAGCGTCCAATTGGACGGCAACTTTTGCCCAGGCCAGGGCCGAGGTGTTGTCTCCCTCCTCGAGATAGGCGCGAGCCAGCACCGTGGCCGCATCGGCGCTGGTGGAATCAAGCCCGACCGCCCTTCGAGCATGCACCAGTGCCTGGTCAGGCTCATCGTCCAAGATCAGCGCCCAGGCCCAGCCAACCTCGGGCGCAGCATCGTCAGGCGCTTGACGCGCGAGTTCCTCATAGATGATGGCAGCTTCTTCGAGTTTGCTGCGCAGGGTCAGGGCCCCCGCTTGCAGCAAGAGACCTTCCACCTCAGGGTCGGTAACGTCCGGCGTCACAGCACTGACCACGCGGGTGCTCGGCGCGCCAGTCGATGAGGGCGTCTTGGCAGCCTCAGACTGAGGCCGCTCCGTAGGGGATACGGCCTCCACCTCAGGTGTCGGCGAGATCTGGCCATCCTGCCCAGGAAAGTCAGGCGAGTCCTTCATCAGGTTGAAGATGGCCACCCCCGCAATGACAACCACGAGGGCCGCTACGACCAGGAAGACAGCGATGACCAATCCCCGCCTCCCGGTACTGGCCAATGAAGGGGGCGTGGGAACAGGGGACGGTGGGACCAGGACGTTGTCCGTGCCTGCCTCTTCCTCTAGGGCCGGCTCTTGGTAGGCAAGTTCTGCGTCACCGATGGAGATCAGCTCGCCGTCCTGCAGTGGATGGAGGGCAGTCAGCCGGACGCCGTTGACCAGCGTCCCATTGGCGCTACCCAGATCAATAAGGGCGTAGCTCTCTCCGTCCCGGACCACGCGGGCATGATGCCGCGATACTTTTGGATCGTTCAGCCTAAGCGCATTGTCCTCAGCCCGACCAATGCCCAGCTCGGCCTCAAGGGGGTGTTTCTCTGTTCCGCCCCCGACCATCCTTACCAGCAGGTATGGGGAGCGCGGAGACTTGCCCTTCACAGTGCTATTGGTCATTGCCCGCTCCTTTTCTCCATCGACACCAGTCTCTCAGCCTGAGGGCCCAGCCGTTTGAGGTGAACCAACAGCACCGATATGTCAGCCGGGTTGACTCCTGCCAACCGTGCTGCCTGGCCCACCGTTGCCGGGCGGATGCTGTTCAGCTTTTCGCGCGCCTCGGTGCGGAGACCCGTTAGATGCTCATAATCCAAACCTGGCGGAATGCGGCGAGCCTCCAGGCGTCGAAAACGGGCAACTTGGGCGCGTTGCTTCTCAATGTAACCGGCATACTTGGCCTCGATCTGCACCTGTTCGGCAACGTCAGGAGTACACTCCTCAAGAGGTGGAACCAGGGCGGCCACAAGATCATACTGGACCTCAGGGCGCCGGAGGAATTGCAGGGCATTGACCCCATCGGACAAGGGCCGCAGGCCGTGCTCGACCAGGAGTGTATTTATGCCATCGTGGCTGGGACGCAGCCAGGTTGTACCAAGGCGCTTCAGCTCAGCTTCCACAGCCTGGCGCTTGGCGACGATGGCATTGTACCGTTCCTGGGGCAATAGGCCCACCTGGTGGCCAATCTCACTCAGGCGCAGATCTGCATTGTCCTGGCGCAGCAAGAGTCGATACTCAGCCCTGCTGGTCATGATCCGGTAGGGCTCAGAGATCTGCTTGGTCACCAGATCGTCGATCAACACGCCGATGTAGGCCTGATCGCGGCGCAGAATGATGGAAGGGCGTCCCTGGACTTTTAACCCAGCATTGATCCCGGCGATAAGGCCCTGGGCCGCAGCTTCCTCGTAACCACTGGTTCCGTTGATCTGCCCAGCGTGGAACAATCCCTCGATGCGCTTTGTCTCCAGCCCGGCACCCACCTCCTGGCAGGGTACGCCATCGTACTCGATGGCATAGCCGGGGCGCATGATCACGGTCTGGCGCAGCGCAGGGATGGAATGAAGCATGTCCAACTGGACCTCTTCGGGCATGCCAGTGAAAAATCCCTGGACGTATACCTCGCCAGTATGCCAACCCTCGGGTTCTAAAAAAAGCTGATGCCGCTCCTTGTGGGGGAAGCGCACTACCTTTTCCTCAAAGCTGGGACAGTAGCGCGGCCCGAGTGCGTCCAGTACCCCCGGGGCAATGGGCGACCGGTGAAGGCTCTGACGTACCACTTGCAGCGTCTCAAGCGTAGAGTACACCGAGTAACATGGTAGTTGAGGCCGCCACGGTGGCATCTCTGCCACTGGATACACAGGGTTTGGAGGGCCCTTGAGAAAAGACGGCGCTGAAGGGTGCATATCAGACACACAGTCCGCGGCATTGGAGGCTGAGAAGTAGAGCGGCACCGCGCTGCCGGGCTGAGGCACAGTCAGGGAAAAGTCAATGGTGCGGGCGTCAACCCGAGGTGGTGTATTGGTCTGCAGGCGAACCAGAGGGAAACCAAGAGCACGGAGACACGCAGAGAGACCGGTGGCGGGAAACTCGCCAGCGCGGCCTGCTGGCCAACTCTGTTCGCCAGACAGGATCCGGCCACCGAGAAAGGTGCCGGTTGTCAGAATGACTGTCCTGCCGCCAATCTGATCGCCTGCGTGCGTGACAACGCCTCGCACCTGGTCACCCTTGACAAGCAGGCTCTCGACTCGAGCCTGCTTGAGATGGAGCCGTGGTGTATTCTCCAGAACATGCTTCATGCGCAGCGAGTAGCGGCGCTTGTCCGCCTGAGCACGCAAAGCCTGTACGGCGGGTCCCTTGCTCTGGTTCAACAAACGGATCTGGATAAAGTTGTCGTCGATTGCGCGGGCCATCTCGCCGCCGAGTGCGTCGATCTCGCATACCAGGTGTCCTTTACCTGGCCCACCAATGCTGGGATTGCATGGCATCTGGGCAACAAGGTCCAGGTTCATCGTCAGGAGGAGCGTGCGTGCGCCCATCCTTGCAGCGGCCAAAGCTGCCTCGCAGCCGGCATGCCCCGCACCGACGACAATTACATCATATTCCAAGAAGCTGCTCTCCCTCACTCATCTTCTAGATTCAGGGTCAGATTATACCAGGGATTCAGGTTGGGGGCAACAGTCCCTGCGAGTCTGGTGGAAGCCAGCTTGCCGGATCCCTCCATCTGGTCTATAATCCAGGCCTGGGGCGCCATGAGCTTCACAGACTCCTGAGTGTCCGGAGGGAGGAAGAGATCTATGTCCATTCCATTCCCATTTCGCCGTCGTATCGCGGAAATGGGACGCGTCCGTCGTATCACCGAGGTCCTCGTACGCAACGGCCTGGGTTTCCTGGTATCGCAACTGGCGCTGGACCGTTTCCTGCCCCGGTTCATGCGCCGGTCTCAAGTCCGCACCACTGCGGCGGCGGACCACCGCACCGTTCCAGAACGCTTGCGCCGCACCTTCGAGGATTTGGGCGGAACCTACGTCAAGCTGGGTCAATTCCTCAGTGGGCGAGCCGATCTCCTCCCCCCAGCGTACATTGAAGAGCTGTCCAAGCTGCTGGATGCGGCGCCCGAGGTCCCAGCTGAGGAGATCAGGGAGGTTATTGAGCAGGAACTCGACGCGCCCGTTGAGGATCTTTTTGCCGCCTTTGATGATGCCCCCATCGCTTCTGCTTCCATCGGCCAGGTGCACCGAGCAACCCTGGCCGATGGCCATGAGGTCGTGGTCAAGGTTCAGAGACCCGGGATCGACGAGGTGGTCGATACTGACTTGGACCTATTCCTGCGCCAGGCGCGTTTTCTTGAGAGACGCTCAGAGACGATGCGTAGCTACAACCTGGTGGCCATCACGGAGGAGTTGTCCAGGTCGATACGCGCTGAATTGGACTACCAGGTCGAAGGGCGCAACGCCGAACGCTTGCGGAACAACCTTAGTGCAGACGGTCGCTACAAGGTGCCTCAGGTGTTCTGGGGGTTGACCACCCGGCGCGTCATTACCATGGAGTACATCGACGGGATCAAATTCAACGAGATAGACCGCCTGCGCGAGGCTGACTACGATCTGACATCTGTCGCGCAGGTTGCTGTAGAGGGCTATCTCAAACAGATTTTCGTAGATGGCTTCTACCACGCCGACGCCCACCCAGCGAACCTCATGGTGGTGGATTCGCAGATCGGCTTTCTTGATTTCGGAAGCGTTGGCCATCTGACGCCGAGACAGAAAGAGCTGCTGGGCGACATGTTCCTGCAGATTCTGGATGAGGACGCGGGAGGTGTGGCAAGGACCGTGGTCAAGATGGGCGCTACCAGAGGCCGTCCTGACCTGGAAGCCATGGAGCGTGACCTCAATCGATTTCTGGTGCGCTACTGGGGGATCGCACTGGACCAACTGCCTGTGGGCGAAATGCTGGCCGAAGTGTTTGAAACCGCCCACCAGTTCGGAGTGTACTTGCCAGGAGATCTGGCCCTGCTAGCACGAACTATCATTACCCTGGAGGGCACCGGGCGTGCGCTGGATCCCGAGTTTCTACTCGTAGACGCGGTACGACCCTTTGCTGAACGGCTGGTCCGTGAGCGGCTGTCTCCAGTACTGGCCGGACGGCGGGCGCTGCGAACCCTGCATCAAGCCGCAGATCTGGCTCAATCCTTCCCCAGACGTCTGGATGACCTCTGGGATCAACTGGAGGAAGGCGAGATCACGGTTGGGGTTGAGATAAGGCGCCTGGAAGTGGTCATCAACAAAGCGAACAGCATGATCAACCGGGTCGTCTTTGCGGTAGTCGTGGCAGCCCTCATTATCGGCTCGGCGCTGATCTTGCGGGCTGGCGAAGGGGCACGGGAATTCACACTTCTGGGCCTAAGCATTCCTGTAGCAGAGCTATCGTTTATTGGAGCAGTGCTAGCCGGAGCCTGGCTTCTGATTTCGATGATCCGGTCGCGGAATATCTGACGGATGACTGCCACCGTGCTAGTGCCCCGCGCCAGTACTCCCAAAAGGAAGGCGCGCGCTGTCCGACGCTCAGCTCACTTGCCTTAGTGGCTCCACGTTAAAACCGGGGCCTACTGTGATCTCGGTCGGAACGGGTACCAACAGGGGATAGGCTCGCCAGAATAGCTCAGATGCACAGGAGAAAATGGCCAAGCCGGCATGGCGGCGATGACCGTTGGTCTGGAGGTAGAGCTTTACGATTTCCATATCCTCTTTGATCGCCTCCCGGCATCCAGGCTGCGGGCCACACTCATCGAGGCGAACCTGCACTTGCTGTAGAAACTTATCGTAGGCAGACGCGCGTCGCTGGGGGGTATCCAGGCGCAGATAGGCACTCAGGGTGATGCCTCCATGGCTCTTGAACGACTGCAGCATTTCGAGATCGTTGTTCGGGATCAACAATACCTCCGATGTCTAGCGACCTTGGCTATGGGAGCCTCAACGCCAAAAAACCATAGTTGGTGGAAAGACAGTATAGCACACGCGCCAAGACGATGTCAAGTTGATAGCCAACTTTGGCAGGTCAAAGGAGTGAGTTGGCACCAAGACGTCGCTTGCAGTAGGTCGAGGATCGAGGTTCCGCGAGCCATTCGCCGGCCCTTTGCGATTGCCCAGGTCCTGCCCACAAACCTAGCGGTCTTGAACAACGAGAGGCAGAAAGGCTTGGAGCTTGGCTACGTTGAGAAAGACAGCGGTGAGCGCTCCCCAGTGCCCAGCGGCATCACGGCCACGCACATAGATGATATGCCGCCCTCCGTTCAGACCGGCCGTATCAACGCTTGCCTCCACTGCCTCAATGGATTCGTCGAACGCTCCATCCACGGCGGTCATAGGATAGGTGATGGGTGTGGTAGTCGTGATCCAGGGAGGAACGTCCACATAGTAGACGGCGGAGGCGATGCTCTGCGCAGGCTCGGAACCATGAGAGAACTTGTAGCGGGTGTCGTCTATGGTGGCTGAAAGCCCCACCGGACTACCTGCAGCGGTTTCACCGGGAAGGACAGATAGGGCCAGTGCATCCGGGCCGCTGGGAGTCACATTGGGGGTACGAGGCACTTTGGCCGCATAGAGCAAAGCGCCGAGATTCTCCTCCAAGATCTGCTGGAGATCGCCACATGGTTGGAAGAAGGTCTCACCAAGCTCAAAGGTGTATGCGGGAATGCCCAGCTCGCCATATGCCCAGTCGGTCGTATCGCCCGTGGTAGGGTACAAATAGGTGGCTTGTTCAGGCACATAGTTGTTCAAGTAAGCGAATTTCCGCCCCAGGGTCTGCAGTTGGTTGCCGTTGGGAGCACTTGAGTAGGTCCAACCCCAGGGCCATAGCACCAGGTTGCCATAGGAATGCAGCGAGATCAAGACCCCGGAGGTGTCACTGGGGGACGGCGAGACGTCATCATCGGGGCGCTGGTCGGTAAAGATGGAACGGACCAGGGCATTGAGGTAGTACGTCTCGGGCTCTGACGCTGGACCGGTACCCTGATAGGTCTCAGTGCATGGATCAGTGCCGGCGCCACCCCAGCGATACGAGTTGTTGCGGTTCAGATCCACGCCGTAGTGGTTGCCCCCCCATCGATCACAGATACTGCACTGGCCCGCGGTGTCGTTGAGGTTTTTCCGCTGATAGCACCCGTCCTCCACCATCTGCCGCGAATCTGGATTGGCGGTGACGATGATGTAAACCTCATGATAGTCCACGATCCAAGTGACGTCAGGATCACTACCATAGCTCTTCAGCAAGTGATCCGCAAAGAACAGGGCTGTTTCCGGTGTGGTCAATTCGCGGCCATGAATATTGGCCATCAGAAAGAAGCGCGGTTTGGGTTGCTTGACCTGGGCATTGGTGATCTTTAGGATCCAGAGATCATATCCCGACAGACCCTGCTCTTTCAGCCAGCTATCACCATAATCTATGAGCTCAGTCAGAGTGGGATACCTGGCCCTCAGCTGCTGGAGTCTAGCGTAGAGTTCGTCGACGTCCCGGTAGCAGGAATAGCTAGGTGGCCCCAAGGGAGCCTGGCTTAGATGTTCCAAGGCCAGCTCCAGGCGATAGCCCCGAGATCGCAGCCGAACCGTGTCTGTGGCAGCCAGGGCCATCACAGCATAGCCCCACTCGGGCTTGACTTCCCAAATATCATGGTCCACTGCCAGCTCAGCCAGCCGGTCCGGGCTGCCGAAATATACGCGATAGACGCCGGCCTCGCCTTGACCCGCGGGCAGGCTAGAACCAAGCAAAGTGTCCGCGCATGCCCGTTCCTGCAACGCCGGACCCACGAGCCTGGCCAGTGACTTTGTCGGAGAATGCAAGGCAAAGGATGGCAGGACTGTCAGGTCCGCACCCGCGGAGACCGCCGCCTGGTCGAATGCCGTTACAGTCTGTGACAGGCCTCCCACAGGGGGACAAGATCGCTGATTCTCGCTGCCAATGAGCAGGGGGTTCGTCAGCAGCATAATTCCGAATAAGAGATTGGCGATGCCCAGCCTGCCCTGCATCTCACCCCCTATTGGCCCAGCCCCCCGGCCATTGCCTGGAGCACGGCGATCAGCGTTGTCCGCCAGCGGTCGTCCCTATCCAATGGCAGCCATACTGCACGGCGAGCTACACGCGCCCGATCGCCCAGCCTTCGCTGCAACCAGGACCGATCTATGTCTTCCAGGCTCTTGGCCCGGGCCAAGACCTGTTCCTCTTCTACCGTGATCGTCTCAACTTCTGCTGCCAGAGCATATAGTTTCAGCCTCAACTGGTAGAACAGATTCTCAGCCTCGACAGGCAACGGGCCAAAGCGGTCCTGGAGCTCCACGTGCAGATCGTCGATCTCTGTCTGGCTCGTGAGGCCAGCAAGCCGGCGGTAGAGTTGAAGACGCAGCCCATCATCGGACATATAGTCATCGGGCAAGCGAGCATCCAAGGGCAGGTTGATCCGTACAGCGCGCTCCAGTGGCAGTACCAGTGCCGCTGCGGCGTCCTTTGATGGGTCCGCGGAACGGTCCTGGGCAGAGAGCTGCCTTTGCGCTTTGGCTTCCTGCACTGACTGAGCCAGCAGCCGAGTGTAGAGGTCGAAACCGACAACGGCAATATGACCGTGCTGGCGCGATCCGAGGAGATCGCCTGCGCCGCGGATCTCCATGTCGCGCATGGCAATGCGAAAGCCAGCGCCAAGCTCAGTCGCCTCCGCAATGGTCTGCAAGCGTTGGCGAGCGTGTTCAGACAAGGAGGCCATCTTGGGGTGGAGGAGATAGGCGTAGGCACGACGTGCACCACGCCCAACCCGGCCCCGAAGCTGATAGAGCTGTGCAAGCCCAAATCGGTCGGCGCGGTTCACAATGAGTGTGTTGGTATTGGGGATGTCTAGCCCGCTCTCGATGATGCTGGTGCAGACCAGGACATCCACGTTGCCAGCAGCAAACTCAAGCATGGCCTGTTCCAGCTCTCGCTCGGCCATTTGACCGTGGGCGACGAGGATGCTGGCTTCGGGCACGAGCTTGCGCAGCCGCTGTGCCATTTGGTAGATGCCCATTACTCGATTGTGGACAAAGTACCCCTGCCCGCCCCGGTCCAACTCACGCAAGATGGCCTGGCGGATGAGCATTTCATCATACTCGCCGACGTGGGTCCGTACCGGCAATCGCTCTTCAGGCGGCGTATCAATGGTGCTCATGTCACGCACACCGGTTAGGGACATGTGAAGCGTGCGCGGGATGGGAGTAGCTGTCAGGGTGAGGACATCGACCTCCTGACGCATCTGCTTGAGCCGCTCCTTGTGGGCCACACCAAATCGTTGCTCCTCGTCGATGATGAGCAGCCCCAAGTCCTTGAATACCACATCCTCGGAAAGAAGGCGATGGGTGCCAACCACAATGTCCGCACCGCCCTCAGAGAGGCCATTGATCACTTCCTTCTGCTTTGCCCTGGTAAGAAACCGGGAGAGCACTTCGACCGTGACGGGAAAGGGCTTCAGCCTCTGGACAAAGGTCTGATAGTGCTGCTGGGCCAAGACCGTGGTGGGCACCAGGATGGCCACCTGTTTGCCATCCATTACGGCCTTGAATGCAGCCCGCAATGCGACCTCGGTCTTGCCATAGCCAACGTCGCCGCAAACCAGGCGGTCCATGGGACGAGAACGCTCCATGTCGGCTTTGATGTCATCCAGAGCTCGCATTTGGGCATCAGTTTCTATATAGGGGAAGGAAGCCTCCAGTTCAGCCTGCCAGAAGGTATCGGAACTGAAAGCATGGCCCCGCACAACCTCGCGGGACGCATAGAGCGCCAGCAATTCATCTGCGATCTCTTCCACGGCCTTCTTTGCCCTGGCCTTGACCCGCTCCCATTCGGCCGTACCCAAACGATTGATGTGAGGTATATGGTCGCCCACGCCCACATAGCGACTGAGCCGATCGGCTTGATACACGGGTACGTAGAGCTTGTCGCTGGCTGCATACTCTACCAGGAGGTATTCCCGCTCTCCGCTGTTAAAGCCCATCTTGACCAGACCCTGGAACAGGCCAATGCCATGCTCCACATGGACGACGTAGGAGCCGGGTTCGACATCGGCAAAGAACGCCTCAGGCGCCACGGGACGCGAACGGCGGGCCCGCCTGGGAGCTGGCCGAGCCCAACCAAATACCTCAGCGTCGGTCAACAGCGACAGGCTAGAGATCTGGGGCATGCCGGACGACAGCCCCCAGCCTTCCGCCAACGTGCCCTGGACGAGGGTCAGGCTGCGTGGCGGAGGGGGTTCAACCATATCGTAAACGGGAGTCGTCGTGACCTCACGGTCAGCCAGTAGCTCCGAAATGCGCCGCGCCTGCCGGCTGACGAGTACCACGCGCTGACCAGAATCGCGCATCTGCTGGCAGCCATCCAGCACACGCTTCAACTGGCCTCCAAACTGCTCGCTATTGCCGAAGGCTCTCGCCAGAGAGCCAGGGCCGGGAGGGCCAGGGATGCCTCCACGGCCCAGCACGAGGGGCTGGTGGGATTGAAGGGTCTCGAGAATATCATCCCATAGAAAATGGGGCGTTGCGATATCAGCAACGTTAGAGGGTAGCTCGCCCGCCTTGACGAGGTCGGCCTGGAGCGCCTGAGCTTGGCGATCCAGATCCACCACAGTGGACAGAAACGCGCTCCAGTCATCCACAACACACAGACCACCTGCTGGTAAGAAGTCCAGAATGGTCGCGGGTGAGGAGTAGAACAGCGAGAGATAGAACTCGATGCCCCGAAAGTAGGTCCCCTGTTCAAGGTTCACCAGATCCTGCTGGTACTCCCGCCGGGACAGCGGGTGACACAGGCTGAGGTCCAGTTCACGGGCACGAAGAGCGGCAGGCGGGGCAAGACGAGGTA